>Ga0187875_10002770_pt1 | contig 12750 bp, 5 predicted proteins | sample June2016WEW_17_1_2_FD_132978 | JGI IMG/M metagenome (GOLD analysis project Ga0187875, IMG submission 132978) | Peatland microbial communities from SPRUCE experiment site at the Marcell Experimental Forest, Minnesota, USA - June2016WEW_17_10 | ecosystem: Environmental > Terrestrial > Soil >... | reverse complement strand
GAATGTGCTCGCGCTCCTCCGCGCCATGACGCGGGACTCCACTGCCGGCTATTGGTCGAACGACCTGTCTACGCCTATGATCGCCAGCCAAGCCCGCGCCTATCATGAGCAGTACGCCAAGGGCGCGATTTCCGTCCATTCTGGAATTCAGGAATGGAAGGTGGGAGGCGACTTCGATTATGCATCGATTCAGGAGGCGCTCAGCTACCGGATCACCGATCCCGCGCTGTTCGATCCCAGCACACCGCTTTCGTTCAATTTCTACGGTCACGCTCCGGATCGCGAGCAGAGCGCCTTCGCCCAGGACGAGATCCATTGGAAACACTTGACACTGAGCGCCGGCCTTCGTTTCGATCATTATTCGCTACTGGTCAATCAGAGGGCGGCGAGCCCGCGCATCGGAGTCGCATACTTCTGGCCGTGGGCTAACATCGTTTTCCGCGCTTCCTACGACAGGGTCTTCCAGACACCGCCGTTTGAGAATCTTCTGGTGTCGAGCTCTCCGCTGGTTGCCAGCCTCAGCGATCAGGTCCTGCGGCTGCCCGTGCAGCCGGCGCGCGGGAATTACTATCAAGCTGGTTTCGGGCGGCCTTTCTTCCAACACATCAAGATCGACGGAAACTTCTTCTGGCGCGGCTACAACAATTATCCGGATGACGACCTGCTGCTGAACACAGGGGTCAGCTTTCCGATCACGTTTGCGCGCGCCAACATCTATGGGGCGGAGGTAAAGCTCGATCTCCCACGCTGGGGGCCGTTCTCGGGTTATGTTAGTTACTCCAATGAGAGAGGGAATGGCTACTTTCCAGTTACCGGCGGCTTGTTCCTGGGGGATGCAGCGGCGCAAGCCAACAGCGCGGGAAGCAGCGTCTTTCCAGTGTCGCAGGACGAGCGCAACGCCGTCCGGACCCGCTTTCGCTGGGATGTTACACCGCGGCTATGGGCGGCGATTGGCGGAACTTATGACAGCGGCCTGCCGATCGATTTCGACGGAACTTATCAGGAAGCTGCCGCGCAGTACGGGCAGGCCATTCTTAACCGGGTAAACTTCTCCGACTATCGGCCTTTTCCACTGGTATCTCTCGACGCGTCCATCGGAGTGATCTTTCGCCGCGACGAACGGCATCCAATGCGGTTTCAAGTCGATGGTAAGAACCTCACCAATGAAATCAACGTGATCGATTTCGCCGGCCTTTTCTCCGGGACCGCCATCGCCACCTCCCGCAGCGTCACCGCGCGGCTGCAACTCGGTTTCTAGAAGGGGGCTTTTGCAACGTTCTTGCCGCACGAGAGCAGCAACGTTATCCTGCCGTGCCGATGAAGCCCGCGCTACCGGTAACCATGGTGATCACTCACCGCGCGCTCGTCGAATCCAGCCTGAAACGGCGTTCTGCCCTTTGCAGCACCGCAAGCGCCGGAACCAGGATCAGTAGGCCGAGCAACGCGAATAGCAGGCCGCCACGCCGGTGCAGATCGCCGTATAAGAAAGCCCGGTTCACATATACTCCGAGAGCCGAAATGACAACAATGCGCACCGAGTTCTTGAATATGACCACGGGAACGGTGAAAAGAACGAGCAGACCCTTGCTCCACCAGGACCTGAGGAACATGTGTCCCGCCAAAATGGTGGTGACCACCATCGCCAAGCTCGATCGGATGCCGCTGCATTGCTCGGCGATCTCGATTTCAACACTGGGCAACGAGAACCTGAAACCCTGCCTGAATACCGGTATGCCCGAGATCTTGAACAGGAGATAACTCACGTCTGCCGAGCCCTTCTGTAAGCCAAGCGTGATCTGGTTCAACACGCTGACAGGGATGGGAACCATCAACAAAAGAAAGCACACCGGGAAGGCCGCGGCGCGGAGACTCTGCGCGCCATAGCAAAGGAGAAACACCGCCGCCCACACCAGGATGATTGAGGGCATCACGCGGAGCAGACCGCCGGCATCCGTCGACGATGGGTGCCGCTTTAGAAGCCAGAATAGAATCAAGCCAAATGCAAGCAATGGGATTCCGCTTCTCGGCGCATAGTGGGCGTTGGACAAGATTGCCTTACGCTCGAAGTAGAACACGCACAAGCTTATGAATGGCACAAAAACGATATACGTGTATCGATCGCTCTCGATCGCCATTCTGAACAACATGCTCAGGGGCTGCCAAAACGGAACGAGCAACACAAGGAAAACGAGCAAGAATGGCAGGCGTCGCGGCATTGATCGCAAAGACAGTAAACTCATCAGTCCCCCAGAAGAAACGCGCCTAGGCACAGCACCTTTCCCTGAAATAGCAGTTCCAGTTCAGAAAATACCTGCCGCCGCAGCGCCGGAGCCGTATCTACGTGGAAAGTCCTTCTCTTCCTCTAGTGGCTGCCGGACGGCCGGCTCAGCCGCAACCAACCGATGTTTCACTGCGAACAACGCCAGTTCGAGTCGGCTGGAGACTCCAACCTTGTCAAAAATGTTGGTCAGGTGATGCTTGACGGTCCGCTCACAGATCGAAAACTGCTGCCCGACCTGTCGATTCGAATTGCCAGCGGCGATTTTTGCGACGATCTCCATCTCTCGCGCCGTAAGCCCGTACTCCTGCTGTGCGAAGGAGTTTTGCAGGGCAAACGATGCGCGAAATGCTTCCAGAAGAACCGCCACGCTGCCATTTTCAAAGCAGTATTGACCATCCATAACGCGCCGGATGGTTTTCCCCCACATTGCCGGAGCCGCCGTTTTCGGAAGGATGCCTTGAGCGCCAAGACGGAAGGCTTCCACGATCGAGCGCTTGTCGATCGCCGCGAGCATCACAATGGTCCGTTGCGGGGCCGAACCTCCCACATCGAGATCCAGCGGCACAGACTGCTGGCACAATCCAAGATCGATAAGGAGAATGTCCGGTTTCAACTGCCGGGTGACTATGGAAGTACTTGACGCATCAGACGCTTCACCGACGACCTGCACGTCGCGGTTGCGCTCCAGCATTTGCCGCAACCGCTGGCGAATGCTCAACTGACCATCGGCTATCAGAACTCGTGTCATAGGAGATCCAGTTCAGCGCGCGACGCGGTTCATGTGGCCGTGCCTCCTGGCCTTGCACAAACCGAGGCAGCGGCTGCATGTGCACTGCGCGCAATTAGGTATTTTCGTCTTCCGACCGTGGTGCCTTAGGTGAATAATAGGATTGGTAGCGCTTGGAATACGAGCGATCAAACGAAGTTACCCCGTTGAGTACTATTCCAATGACGCGTTGGCGCCCGATAATGGCAATAGTCTCGTCTATGGCCTCACGAACTGTTTGGTCGGCCCGTGCAACGAGTAAGGTGGCGTCGGCATAGCGCGTCAATGACGTCGCATCACTCAGGGGCAGGACGGGGGGAGAATCCACGATAATCCAATCGAAGTGGGGCGTGAGTTTGCTCATCACGCCAGCCAGAGCGGCAGTCTGCAATAGCTCCGAAGCGTTGACACGCGAACCGCCAGCCGGCAAGAGATACCAATTCAACGGGTGAACGCGCCGAATCACCGACCGCGGATCCACCGTACCCTCCAAGCATTCTGCGAGACCTGCCCATGGTTTGAGCCGGAGTCTGGCATTCAAGATTGGCTGGTGAAGGTCCGCTTCGATCAACAGGACACTCTTCTTGCCGCCCTCAGCCAAAGCCGTAGCGAGGTTCAGGCAAACTGTGGATTTTCCGTCGTGGGGAAGTGGACTCGTGATCAGAAGAGTCTTCAGTTTTCCCGACGATCCCAATTCCCGCAACCGCATGCGCAAAAGTCTATACCGGTCGGCGCCTGGGCTGCGTGGATCTGTGTGAAAGACGAGCCTGGTTTCGGGCAGGATTTCGGCGTTTTCTACCGTCCCCGCAGAGAGTTCGTCGGAGTCAGCCGGAGGTCGTCCCGAACTTTGCATTAAATCGACTAACCGGCTCATCAACTGGACTCCAAGAACGATTGGATTTTCACGGCCATAGTGTCACCCCAAAAAGCTTCAAAGGTACTTTATCGATGCAAATACAGGTACAGCTCCGCGGCCGAGACCGACATCGCCACTACAGCCCCGCCGAACCATTCGAAGACTTTCCTGCGAGTGTGGGACCTCTGTTCCGGATCGGTCAAAACCAATGGCACGCTAACAATGATCGGAAACCGTTGCTGAAGCTTCAAGTCCTTCTCGGCATGGAATGAATGATCTTTTAAATCGATAAGGAATGCCAGCGCCAAGCCGAGAAAAACGCCTGCTGCGGCGCCGCCGAGCGCAATCTTTCCGCGCTTCGGGCTTGACGGTACTGTCGGAAGGGTAGGAGGGTCGATCAGGCGAAACTGCTGTCCTCCCTGTTGCTCTTCCAAATTTGACGCCAGTTGGGACTCCAGCGATTTGCTCAACAGGTCCGAGTATTCCTTTTTTAACAGGTCGTCGTCCCGCATCAATCCGGCCAGTTGCTGTTCCCGAACAGGTGTCAAATTCAGGCGCTCCTGGTACGCCGTGATCTTTGCCTTTAATTGCGTTTCGTCCTTAGAAAAATCCGCGATTTCCAGCCGGTTAGCCTCCAACTGGCTCTCGATCTGTGCAATTGACGCGTTGTCTTCGGATGGGGCTGTTGAACTTCCGGGAATTAGCGACTTCTGTGCCGCGGCCTTTTCGCCTTTCGCATCTTCTCCTCCGGCAATGGATTTCGCAGACTTTAGACTGGAGAAAGCAGCTTCCGCCGCCGCAACCTGGCGGTGGACCTCGAGGACCTCAGGGTACTGTGCTCCATAGGTTGTCCGCAACTCCGCCTCTTTGGCTTGTAGCCGCGCGAGATCCGCCCGCGCCGCCTCAAGGGGATTTGCGGGCTGAATGATCCCATTCACCTGGCTGACACCTGCCGCCGCCATCGAAGTTGCCTGCGAGGCCAGCCGCCGATATCCGTCCATCATCGACTGAAGGTACACCTTTTGCTGCCGGGCACGGTCGAGGCTGTCCTCGGTATTCTGTAGCTGAGACTGGAGGCTGGCGAGGATGGCGAGGTTCCCTTGTTGCTGCTCAGGCAGTGAGCCAAGATACTGCATCTTAAAGTCTCTTAGTTTCTCCTCCTGATCGGCCAGCTTCGCCTTTGCCGCTTCGAGTTGCTCGTGAAGGAAGCTGGTTGTATTCGTGGCTTGTCGCGCCCGGGCTGTGAGGTTAGTTTGGATGAAAATCGAGGTCAACCGGCTGGTGATCTCCTGAGCAATCAGCGGCGTGCTGGCAGTGAAGGAGATCTTAAACGCATTCAAGTCCTTCTGTCCGGAAGGTTCGCCCACGGGATCAAGCGGCCTAACGTCGATGTCTTCCCGCATGCGGGAGAGAATCCGCTCAGGAGCCAAGTGCTCTCTTTCTTCACGGTAAAGTCCGAACTCCTGGATCAGCGCCAGCAACTGCGGCCGCGATAACACCTCTTGCATTATGGCCTCAAGGACCCGGTTGAGGTCAGTGGTTGCCGTCGGCACGACATACCTTTCCGGCACGCTTTGCTGAACCACGATAATCGTCGCTTCGGACGTGTACCGGTTGGGAAGCCGGGTCAGGACAAAAGCCGTGGCAATGATAATAGTGGCGGCTGTCAGCAGAAACCACCAACGGTGTCTGATCAACGCCCCAACGAACCGAACTATCGTTTCGCCAAGATTGCCTTCAGTCTCTTCGGTCGTAGTATGGTTATTTGTACTTTCCATATCACTCTGTCGAACCACTCGGATACGCTCCAGCCAGTACGAGTGGGCGGGGGATCGGCCCAGTTTTCGTCGGGGGTGTCCTTTTTCAGGGGTAAGGCGCCTCCTCGTGCAAGCTACCGCCCTTTGCGTCCCGGCCGATCCGACGACACCCAGTACTAGTCGAAGACCCGGCCTGCTCCCCTTTCCCTAAAGGGCAAGGGCAATTTGATCGCCAAACTCAGTCCTTGTGGAAGATAATGATATATTTCAAAGACTTAAGCTGTATTTCTCACAGTGCGACGTTCGAAACAAGTACTATGCCATGGAGGACGATTTGGATTTGCTGCAAGTTTCTGACACTCCCCAGCCTGGCCAGATCTGGCGCTCCGCCCACCGCGAGTCAGATGATGGCGGCCAATGTCGTGGCTGGCGGGCACCGAGTCTATTCGTCGTGTGTCCGGTCCAACGCCACAGTTTCAAGCGAGATCGCTAAAAGACCATCTTCAGCCCGAACTGAATCTGCCTGGATGTGGTTGCGGTTGTTGTGATTAACCCCGCTGCGGGGCTGATGGCGGGAATAGTGGATGCAGTGTTTGTACCGTTGGTAAACACAGTCGCATTGGGTGGCCCGAAATTCGCCCGATTCAGAAGGTTAAAGAATTCCGCTCGAAACTGTAAGGTGACCTTTTCGGAAATCGATGCGTTCTTGAACACCGATACATCCAGAGTGGCTAGACCTGGCCCGGTCAGCGTTCCTCTTCCCAGGTTGCCATAAGTGCCAAAGGCTGGCAAAACGTATGCATTGGGATTGAACCACTCGTTGGGGTTTCCCAGCACGACTGGCCCAGAGAAAGACGGATTCAGCGAAGGCCGATCGGGATTCCTCGTATCTCCATCCTCGGAACGATTTGCACCAATCTGGGGCGTGAACGGGAAACCGCTCAGCAAGGTGACGATTCCATTCAACTGCCAGCCGCCAGCTAGCCGGCTTCCCAGCCCGCTGCCCCCATGCAGCCAGTGCCTGTTTGTTCCGAACGGCAGCTCATACTGGCCGGAAACGCTAGCTTGGCTTGCTGCGTTCAGGGCCGACAATCCCCAATCCCTGGGCAGGTCGTTCCTGTCTAATATCATTTGCGCCTGATTTTGGGACTGGGCTCCAGTCAATCCCGAATTCATATCCAGGTTCTTAGACCAAGTGTAATTTGCCCGAAATTCCAGGCCATGAGTCAGGCGGTGCGACACCTCCGATTGCAGGGCATTGTAGCTGCTGTTTCCCTCGGTGTACCAGAAGAACCCCGCTGACAGGTACGGATTGGGCCGGGCTCCCACCGGAATGTACTGCGCGCCCTGCGGTACGGTGCTCCTCAGAGATGGGGCCACGCCGCCCGATTGGCACCCGTTCGGGTTCGTGCAAACCTGCGCCGGAATGCTATTGGGATCTACGCTGAGCAAACCATGATATCCGTGCGATCCGACATAGGCAACGCGAACCGACGAGTCCCGGTCGAGTTGCCGCTGGACGGCGAAATCCCACTCCCCGACCGTCTGAGTTTTTGCGTTGGGCTGCACGCCCTGAGGCGCATAAATAGTGCAGGGCACCGGCACTCCGGGTCCGCAGGAGGGAAGTGGCTGCACACCCGGCATAACCGGCAGCAGCGAAGACAGGGCCACATTGGAGTGCGAGACCGATCCATTGTACGGAGGCAACGAATTCAGCAGGAAGCTGAGTGCGTCTATCAAGGAGTAGTAGGTTCCAAATCCCGCCCGAACCGCGGTCCTTCCGTTTCCAAATGGGTCCCACGCCAGGCCGACTCTGGGGCTGAGCAGCAGCTTCGCCTTGTTCTCGGTGAAGGCTGAATCACCAATCCGCGGAGTGGTCACCAGAGTGCCGGTCGAGTCGGTGACGTAGTTGGCAGCCCGACCGGAAACTTCATTCCAGCCGGTGCTCCATTCGTGCCGGATGCCGGCTTGGAGCGTCAGATTGGGCCGCAGTTTGATGGCATCTTCGAAATACCACGCCCCATATAGACTCCTCCAGCCCAGTTCATTGGGGTCGGGCACTGCCTGGAAAGTAGTCACGATGCCTTGTAGGAAGGTCGTCAAGTTGGAAAAGCTCGCCTGACCGAGTTGGCGCGACGCAGTGTTTTCGTTGTCGTCGAGCCGTTGAAACCACACTCCGATGCTGATCTGATGCCTCCCCTTGCTCATCTGCACCGTGTCGGAATAGGTGAAGAGGTTTCTCCGATTCCAGACCCCAGCCGCATTGTTGGGGCCTGCTGAAGTGATGGTGCCGTTGTTGCCCGTGGTCGTGACGCCGCCATTGATGACGATGCCTCCGGGGCCAGCTCCGTTGACGAAGGAAAGGCTTGCAGGAAACGAGGCCAGCAGCGCCGAATCGAGATTGAAGGCCGCCCGGGAGTAACCAGCGCGGAACGTGTTGAGAATCTCCGGCGAGAGGATGTGCGTCTCTTCCAGACTGGCGACTTGCATGCGCAGATCGGTACGCGAGGCGAACAGAGGGTCCGCCAGGGGTATGAGGCTATCGCCGTCGTCAATTGTGTAGACGGCCGAGACCGTGTCGCAATCGCGTATCAGGTAATCGGTCCGTAGCGTGCCAAAATCCTCACGGATGGATTCCTTGGGGTTGTTATACGACAGTGCCGCCCCGCTTGCCACACCATTCGAAAGCAGCTCCGGGCCGTTCGGCAGGGGCCAAAACGTCATGTAGGACAACATCGACTTGTTCAGGTTAGGGACCGTGGAGTAGATGCCCGTGGTGGCATTCGGCAACAGGCCCTGCCGGGCCTCCAAGTCGGGGACCACACTGACACTGCTGAGCGCCAATGCCTGCCGAAATCCTTCGTAATTGCCGAACAGGAACAGGCGGTTCTTCTTGAGCGGCCCTCCCAAGGCGCTTCCGAATTGGTTTCGCCGGAAGGGTGGGACGAAGGCTTGGTCAAAAACGTTGCGCGCGTCGAACGCACTGTTGCGGACAAACTCGAACACGGCTCCATGCAGCACGTTGCTTCCCGCCTGAGTCACGATGCTGACCTGAGCGCCAGCCCGCTTCCCATATTCGGCGCCGTACGTATCGGTCAGAACGTTCAGCTCGCGGACCGCATCAATACCTAGCAGTTGGCCGCTCGCGCCGCCGGGAGTGACGGCAAGCTGGCTCGCCCCGGTATATTCAATGCCGTTCAGCAGGAACAGGTTGTCTCCGGTCCGCCGCCCCTCGACCGAAAACGTGTTGCCATCGCTGGTGCTGGTGTTAGCGCTTTTCATGGCGCTATAGTTGATCGCGCCGGGGTTGAGCGTAATCAGGTTGTCGATGCTGCGTCCATTGAGTGGCAGGTCCTTCACCGCGCGCTCTCCCACCATTCCGGAAACCGCCGCGGTCGTCGTGTTGACCACGGGAGCATCCGCCGAAACCGTCACCGGCTGGACCAGGTCGCCCACCTCGAGCCGCAGGTTTACCACCGCCTCCTGCCCGATCTCCAGATTGATCCCCGTTCGGACCGCAATCCTGAAGCCCGCCTTTTCAGCCTTCACTTCCTGGAGCCCAAGCGGAAGAGAGAAGACTCTGTAGTGGCCCGCTTCGTCGGTCGTTACCGCCCGCGTCGCACCAGTTTCCAGACTCTGCACCGTGATCGCCGCGCCGCTGATTACCCCGCCGGTCGTATCCTCCACGCTTCCGGAAATCGTGGCGGTGACCTGAGCGAGCCCCCATGCGGGATCTGCCAGCGGCAACAGGAGGCCCACCACAAGAGTCCAAAAACACCGCCCGGCTCGCAGCCGCTCAATCGGAAACCGAGCCCTCATCTGAAAACCTCTCGGGCCCCGGTGGTTACATTACTGTCGATCACTACGGCAGCAGCCCGAACGCCGTGAGCTGCGTCTGGCCCGCAACGAATACCTTCCCATTTGCCACCAGCGGAATGGCGAACTTCACGGCGTTGTCCAGGGTGTCCCGACTCCCAGCCTGACTGCTGTCATAAAGCTCTATCACAAGGTTGTCTGCGTTGTATGCGAAAAGCACTCCCGGATTACCCACATCGTTGTCTGCGCTCGCGCCGTTGTTCTGCAATGCCCACAGTATTCCGTTGGAGGTCGTATTGGCGGAAACCGCAAAGGAGGCCCCGCGAACCCCGTAAATCGCGGCCGATTGCGAGGTCGGCGTCGTGGATAGCAGTCCGTTCGTCAATTGGAACGCCCTGATCACGTCGTTGACGGCGCCAAAGTAGACATAGCCGTTGAAGAAAACCGGCGTGCTGAAATTTCCCGATTCCACGGTGCCGTTGGGTAATACACTCACCAAGGATTGAACAATCTGATTGTCATTGCTTGCGTTGTAGTGCCCCAGGCTGTCCCGATTGATCACATAAATAGTTCCGCTCTTGCCGGCGGTGATGAGCAAATGCGGGTATGAGCCGGTAGTCTGATCCACCAACATTACCGGACCGCCAGCCCCGAGATCGAGGTTATTAACGTCCATGTTCTGCTGGTCATGCGGAGTGAAGTAATCGACCACGGTTCCAGTGGGACTGAGCTTTTGAACCGAGTCGCCGTAGTCCACGCCACCTGTATTGACATCAAAGTCGCCATTGCTGGTAACGTAATAGATGTCTCCAGTCGCATCGGTTGCCAGTCCCCCACCGCCCTGCCAAATACCACCTCCATTACCGTTGGGAGTTGTATCATACATCATCGTTTGCAGAAGCGTCGTGGAATTGTAGCCTAGCACCCAACCGTGCCAGGGACTGTTATCGCCGTGAGAGCCGAACGCGATGTAGAGGACTCCGCCATTAAGGAGAAGCCCGGCTCGCTGGTTTTCGCGCAGCGGATCGAACGCCACGTTCCCGCCCGAGGATCCGCTACCGGTCCCCGGAAGGCTTGCCTGAAGCACGACCGGACCGCCGAACTTCTCGGCGCCGGTTGTGATGTCGAGCGCATGCAGGCGCTGCACCCAGGTGCTGGTACCCTCCTTGGTGGCGGCAACTACGTATATTGTTCCGCCGGTTTGATCGATGACAGGCGTACTCGTGATCCCAATTTGGGTTAGAATGTCGCCGCATTCACCCGTGTCGGCACAGGGAATGGTGGTGACACCGGACTTGAGGAAACTGACATGCCAGAGGGGCGTGGTGCTGAGTCCGTCCGCATCGAAGGCGTAGACGCTATCGTTTTCGGTGGCGACGTAGACGACGTTGTGGTAGCCCTGACCGGAAATGCTGACGTTGGCGACATAGAGGGGCGAGGCGAAGGCCATGCCATCTATTGGATAGGAGAAGAGTTTTCCGAATTGGTTTTGGTTGACGTTGCTCAGGGCCAATACCGTTTCAGAAAGGTTCTGTCCAGTCCGAAGGTTGTCATTGTGATAGGTGAAGGTTCCCGGATAGTTCGTAATGTAGACGGTGGCACTAGCCGAATACAGTTGATTCGAGGTAGTCACAGTGACGGTGTGAGTGCCGTCGGTGTTCGGGGGTGTGTAAAGCCCCGAAGTGGTAATGGTCCCCGAAGTCGCCGACCCACCGGTAGCACCGTCCACCGACCAGGTGACGCTGGCGCTGCCGACGGACGTGAATTGCTGCGTCCGCGCAAACGTCAGAGCCGTCGTGCGCGGGCTGATCGAAAGTGCCAGCGTTGTTGCACTGGCCACGCTTGAGAAAGGACCCGAGTTCGAATTGTTGTCTACGGCCTGCACCTGGTAGCTGAAGCTGGTGTTGCTGGCGAGGCCAGTGTCACTGAATGTCGTTCCCGCAGGCGTCCCGACCTGTGCGAAGCTTGTGCAACTGGCTCCCTGGCAACGTTGCACCACGTAGTGTGCAATCCCAGGGCAGCTAGTTGACGCAGACCAGTTCAGATTGATCTGGCCGACACCTGTGGCGGTCGCCGTGAGATTCGTTGGTGCCGATGGCGCCCCGCCGGAGCATGTCGCGGTGCGGAAAGCCACCATCTGCATGATCCACTGCCCGGAATTGAGATTTGCGGTGGCGCTGTAGCTGCCGACGGCGGTGACCATCTCGTCCTCGGCGATATCGGCATCCGGCACCGTCAGCAGCCGGCTGGTGAAGCCGCTGCCCGGACCAGTGGTCGCGGTTTGAATCAGGTTAGCGCCAAAGAGCAGATCAGTCGCGCTGGTGGTGGTCGCGGAGCCGCTGCTGCTGGTAGCGCTACTACCGCTGCTGGCGGCAGTTACGTCTACCGGAGTATTGGGATCCGCGCCACTGTACTCCAGGATGCGGATGTCGGGGTACACCGCGGCAACTGAGAACGTCACGGTGACGATGTTCGCTCCCGCGGCTGCCGCTACAATGTTCTTGGCGTAGTAAATCGACTCCGTCGCGACTCCGCTTTGAACGGTGGGACCCACCGCGAGTGTGTAGGTGTTGTGGCTGGCGTCGGTGACCGAGCTGACTGTTGCAGTGCTGTCGTTCCAGCCTACTACCACGACGTTGAGGTGGCCGGCGGTCTGTGCCGCGGTGAACGTGACTGGGACACTGGTTTGGCTTGATTGTGGAGTGGCAGAGTTGCCCTGCACAAAGCTAATCATAGTGGCGAGTACATAGGTGAACCCAGTGGCCAAGCTCCCACTCTGCCCGCTGACCGTTACTGTTACCGTGACGGCACCGGCGCTTCCCGCCGGAGTTGTAGCCGTGATCTGGGTTGCACTCACTACCGCTACGTTGGTCGCCGCCGCCGCCCCAAACGTCACGGTCGCTCCCGTGGCGAAGTTCGTCCCGGTGATCGTGACTGCCGTCCCGCCCGCTGTCGAGCCGCTATTCGGCGATACACTGGTCACCGTTGGCGGAGACGTGTAGGTGAACCCATTGGCCACGCTTCCGCTGTGCCCGCTGACTGTGACTGTTACCGTCACGGCGCCGGCGCTTCCCGCTGGAGTCGTGGCTGTGATCTGCGTCGCGCTGACCACTACCACGTTGGTTGCCGCCGTGGCTCCAAACGTGACCGTGGCGCCTATGGCGAAGTTGGTCCCGGTGATCGTGACTGCTGTCCCGCCCGCCGTCGGCCCGCTATTCGGCGATACACTGCTCACCGTCGGGATAACTGCATAAGTGAACCCAGTGGCCAAGCT
>Ga0187875_10002766_pt1 | contig 12758 bp, 11 predicted proteins | sample June2016WEW_17_1_2_FD_132978 | JGI IMG/M metagenome (GOLD analysis project Ga0187875, IMG submission 132978) | Peatland microbial communities from SPRUCE experiment site at the Marcell Experimental Forest, Minnesota, USA - June2016WEW_17_10 | ecosystem: Environmental > Terrestrial > Soil >... | reverse complement strand
CTGACCTTGACAACGATTCCGCGGCAAAGGGGTAACCGATCGTCCTCAGGACGTGGCGGTCCCGGCGCGGGTGCGTAGCGTCGGATCGTGGGCCGGAGCCTGGGGACGGACGTAAGTGACGCCCCCGGACCCGGCGCGCGGACGAACTGCTGGACATGCTGGGCGTGGGATACTGCGCCGGGCGCAAGCCGGCCCAGATGTCTGGCGGCGAGCAGCAGCGCACCGCGATCGCGACCGCCCTGGCCAACGGGCCGCGGGTGCTGCTCGCCGACGAGCCGACCGGCGAGCTGGACAGCGCCACGGCGCGGGACGTGTTCGGGGCCCTGCAGACGGCCAACGCTGAGCTGGGCGTGACCGTCCTGGTCGTGACCCACGACCCGGCGGTGTCGTCCGAGGTGCGGCGCACGATCGCCATCCGGGACGGCCGGACCAGCAGCGAGACACTGCGCCACGACAGCGCCGACGAGCACGGCAACGCCACCCGGCACGCGGTCGAGTACGCGGTGCTGGACCGGGCCGGCCGGGTCCAGCTCCCGCGCGAGATGACCGACGCGCTCCGCATGAAGGACCGGGTGCGGCTGGAGCACGAGCCCGACCACATCGGGGTCTGGCCTGACCGCCCGGCGGCCTCATGAGCACCCCCGACGCCGCGCCCCACGCCCCAGCCGGCCAGGCCACCACCGGCCCGGCCACCACCGGCCATCCCGCCTCCGGCCATCCCGCCACCGAGCCATCGGCCATGGTCACGGCCCGTGGGGTGTCCCGGACCTTCGGCAGCGGGCACACCGCCGTGCAGGCCCTCCGCGACGTGTCGTTCACGGCCCGCCGCGGCCACCTCGTCGCCGTCTGCGGCCGGTCCGGGTCGGGCAAGACCACGCTGCTCAACATCATCGGCGGCCTGGACATCCCGACCAGTGGCCAGCTGGAGGTGGCCGGCCACGACATGACGACGATGCCGGAACGGGACCGGCTGGCGCTGCGGCGCAGCACGGTCGCGTTCATCTTCCAGTCCTTCGGGCTCATCCCGATGCTGTCAGCCGCCGAGAACGTGGGCATCCCGCTGCGCATCACCGGCACCCCGCCGCGGGCCCGCGAGGAGCGGGTCGCGACGATGCTGGCCATCGTGGGGCTCTCGGAGCACGCCGCGCACCGCCCCGGCGAGCTGTCCGGCGGCCAGCAGCAGCGCATCGCGATCGCCCGGGCGCTGGCCGGCCGGCCAGCGCTGCTGATCGCCGACGAGCCCACCAGCCAGCTGGACCTGGAGACCGGCCGCCAGATCATGCGCCTGCTGCTGACCGTGGTCCGCTCCGAGGGCCTCACGGCGCTGGTCGCCACCCACGACGAGGCGCTGATCGACCTGGCCGACGAGGTCCTCAGGCTGGAAGACGGCCGCGTGGTGGCTCAGGAGCCGCGTGGGCAGGGATAGAACATCTTCCCGTCCAGGTCGACGTCGAACTTGACCGCCGCGAACCCGTCCGGCGGCGCGTACACGGCCCGGCAGAAGGCCGCGAACGTCTTCTTCCCCTTCTTGCACGCCTGGCCGGGGCTGCACACGTAGTGGTCCGCGGCGTACTCCGCCTCGCCGACCCACTTGCCCGTGGGCTGGTCCGCGGTGCGGTCCGCGGTGAAGTCGTCCCAGCCGCACGGAGTGGCCCCGTTCAGCCCGGTGCAGGTGATCCCGTACTGGCTGCTGCCGCGCAGCTGCGACGCGAAACAGCCGTGCGAGACGTAGCACTCCTCGACCACGGCCCCGTCCGCGTACTGCCGCCCCCACCAGGACAGGTAGGGCGAGTTCTTCCACATCCCGGTCATCCCGTCCTGGTGGATCAGGTTGAACGCGTAAGCCAGGAAGTTCTGCGCGTCGCCGGGGGTGAGCCGGAACCCGGTGGTGGACGGCGGGTCGAAGCTGTCGATGTCGTCCAGCTCCACCGCGTCGAACCCCTTGCGGGCACACATGCCGATCCGCTCGCGCAGCATCGGCTTGAGCGCGTCGAGCTGGCGGAAGTCCACCCAGCGTTCCTCGGGGTAGCCGTAGTACACGTTCCCAAGCGTGGCGGCCGGGAAGTACGAGCCGCGCGGCGACGGGCTGGCGTCCGGACGGTAGTCCTCCCAGGCCAGGTCCAGGTAGCAGACGGTCTTCGGGTGCGCGAGCGTGCTCGCCTGCCAGCGCGTTTCCATGGTGTGGACCTCGGCGCGCGTGGTCAGGAACCCGTCGATGTCGTAGATGTCCACGGCGTGCTTGCCGGTCCGCTGCAGCGGCGTGGTGCGGCCGATCTGCCAGTCCCAGCGCATCGGCCGGTGATCAGCGTTCAGGTGCGGCGGGTACCAGCACTGGTGTTGCGGGGACGAGATGCAGGCCAGCGGCGCGGGCATCGGCACAACCCGCCAGCCGTAACCCGTTTCTGTGGCTCCGGCGCGGTTCGCGGTGCGCACGCGCACCTGGTGCGGGCCCACCCCGAGCATGCCCGTGTAGAACACCCCGTTAGCCGGCATCGCCCGCCACGGGTCCTGGTCCACCTGGTACTCCTGGACGGCCTTCCCGTCAGCGGCGTCGTAGTCCGGGGCACCGACCTGGAAGTATTCCGAGGTTGAGGCGGTACGCCGCTCAGGTGTCCCGTTGCGGAAATAACTAACCGGCCGCTGATGCCGCCGGTACGCGCGGACGGGAACCGCGGCCAGCCGGCTCACCGAGCGCCGCAGGACCCGGAACGTGAAGGTGGGCGCCTGCGTCTCGACCACCTCGGACGCGGTCTCGGTGACCCGCAGGCGCCGGCCCGTGTCGGCGTGCCCGGCCCGGTACCGGCGGGCCGCGAACGGCGTCGCGGTCGCGTCGGCGGCGGCCCGGCAGTGGCCCCCGGCTGGCCCGCAGCTCTGCCAGGTGTACGCGACCTCGAAGCTGAGCAGCCTCATCCCGCGCGGCAGCCGGGGGGCGGTCCAGGCCAGCCCGGAGGCCGCCACCACCGCGCCGTCCCGGGGCTGTCCGGTGATCCGCAGCGTGCCACGGTGCGAAGGCGCTGGGATCTGCATGCTCGCTGCGGGCGCCGCCGGGGCGGCCGACGCCGGGGCGGCCGACGTAAGCGGCACGACGATCAGGCCGGCGATCAGCGCCGTGAGCCCCGCGGACCGCCTGGGCCGGTGAGTCAGTGCGAGGCGCATGGCCCCTCCTGTGGATCCAGCCCGGGACGGCCCCGGGGGGTCGGTCAGACCGCGAAGGCCGCGGGCAGCAGGTCGCGGTGCGCCGCAAACAGCTCGTCGCACATGGCCACGGTCTGCGCCGTGGTGAGCGTGGCCGCGGTGTTCGGGTCGAGCAGCGCGGCCTGGTACACGTGGTCGCGCGACTCCTCCAGCGCGGCCCGGACGGTCAGCTCGACCACGTTGAGGAAGGTGCGGTTCAGCGCGGCCAGCTGCGGCGGCAGCGCGCCCACCGGCACCGGCCTGGCCCCGCCCGCCCCGACCACGCAGGGCACCTCGACGCAGCAGTCATCCGGCAGGCTGGTGATCAGCCCGCCGTTGCGGATGTTCACGTGCAGCTCGCGCTCGGTGCCGGTCTCCAGCGAGTGGATGAACAGCGACGCGAGCTCGTGCGTCGGGTCGGTGTCGAGCGGCTCGTCGGAGGCCAGCGCCTTCTGCAGCGACTCCAGCTCGCGCAGGTTCTCCTCCGACCGGGCCAGGTAGTCGCCCACGAAGATGCGGAACCGCTCGATCTGGTCGTCGTGGCGCATGAACCAGGGCACGTACTCGGCGGAGTGCTCGCTGGACTCGGTCGGGAAGTAGCCGAACCGGCGGTAGATCTCCACCCGGACCCGCCGCTGCAGCTCGGGGGAGCCGTCGATGACCTCGGCCAGCCGCGGGTACAGGGACTGGCCGTCCTGCTCGAACCGGAGCACGAACGCCTGGTGGTTGAAGCCCGCGGTCAGGAACCGGACCCGGTCCGGGTCCGCGCCGACCAGCCCGGTCAGGAACGCCTGCGTGTCGCGGACCGAATGGCACAGCCCGTACACCCGGCGCAGCGGCGTGCCCTCATACACCGACCAGGGCAGCATGGCCATCGGGTTGCTGTAGCTGAGCAGGGTGGCGTCCGGGCAGACGTCATGCATGTCCCGGGCCAGCGCCGTCGTCACCGGGATGGTCCGCAGGCCGCGGAAGATCCCGCCGATGCCCAGGGTGTCGCCGATCGTCTGGCGCACCCCGTACCGGGCCGGGATGTCGAAGTCGGCCCGGGTCGCGCCGTAGCCGCCGACCTGCACCTCGTTGATCACGTAGCGGGCGCCGTCGAGCGCCTCGCGCCGCTCCAGGGTCGCGCTCACCGTCGCGCCGGCGCCGGACTGCGCGGCGATCCGGCGGGCCAGCCGCTCAGCGAAGGCCAGCCGCTCGGCGCTGATGTCGTACAGCGCGAGATGCAGCTCGCCGCGGAACTCCGGGTAGGCGCACAGGTCGGTCACCACGTTCCGGGTGAACTCGATACTGCCCGCGCCGACAAAGGTCACCTTGATCACAGCTCGGTAGTGTTCCATTGCGCTGGTTTGCGCGCAAGAGCGCGCAAAAATCTTCCGCAACGAAGACCAGCCGCGCGCTCCCGACTCGGCCAGGCCGGCGTGCGAACGGCGCTGGCGGGTCGTCCCGGCCCGTTATGCAGTCGCAATTTGTCCGTTACGTCTGGAGCTGACGGCCCAGGCGGCCCGGTAACGGGTTGATGTACGGGCCTTGACACCCGCCGCGTCGATCGATCAATATTGCGCGAAACATCACGACTTCATGCAATTTTGGTCGTCCGCCAGGTTCGGAAGCACTGGGTTCGGAAGTACCGGCGGGCCGGAAAGCGAGAGCAGCATGGCTAGGTACCGGCTGCGGGCCACCCTGGCAGGTCCGCTCGTAGGACTCACGGCACTCGCGCTCGGGCTGGCCGCGTGCGGGACCGACAGCAACAGCGGCGGCGGTGGCGGCGGCGGCACGGTCTCGATCTGGGAAGGCTGGACCGGCGCCGAGGCCAAGACGTTCACGCACCTGGTGGGCGTGTACCAGAAGCAGAACCCGGGCGTGAAGGTCAGCAGCCTGTACGTCAACAACGACGACACGCTGCAGAAGGTGCTGACCGCGGTGCGGGGCGGCAGCCCGCCGGACATCGCCTATCTCTACGGGTCCTGGGCGCCGAACGTGGCGCAGATCCCGCAGGTGGTGAACCTGACTAAGGTCGTCCAGCGGCCCGGGGTCAACTGGAACGACTTCTGGGTCGGCGAGCGTGACGTGGCCACGGTCAAGGGCAAGGTCATCGGCGTCCCCGCCCTGGTGGACAACCTGGCCGTGGTCTACAACAAGACGCTGTTCGCCAAGGCGGGCCTCACGCCGCCGGGCCCGGGCTGGACCTGGGACCAGTTCCAGGCCGACGCGAAGAAGCTGACCGACCCGGCCGCCAAGCAGTTCGGCACCGCCTACGTGACCCCGGGCTCGGAGGACACGGTGTGGCACTGGGAGGCGCTGCTCTGGGAGGCCGGCGGCCAGATCCTGAGCGCCGATAACAAGAAGGCCGCGTTCGACTCGGCCGCCGGGCTGCAGTCGCTGAACACCCTGCGGACCATGGCCGTCACCGACAAGTCCATGTACCTCGACCCGACCGACCAGGCGTACGCCAACCTGTTCAACTCGGGCAAGATCGGGATGCTGGTCACCGGGCCGTGGGACCTGTCCGGGTTCCCCAATGTGCACTACGGCGTGCAGGTCATGCCGTCCTATCCAGGCTCCAGCGCCGGTCACCAGACCATTTCCGGGCCGGACAACTGGGTGGTGTTCAACAACGGGGCCAGCCGGGTCTCCGCGGCGGAGAAGTTCATCCTGTGGCTGACCGCGCCCGCCCAGGTGAAGTACTGGTCGCTGCACACCGGGGACCTGCCGACCCGGCAGTCGGTGGGCAACGCGGCGGGCTTCAACCAGCAGATGGATTCCGCGCTGCCCAGCGTGAGCGCGTTCGTGGCCAACCTGGCCAACGTGAAGCAGGCCCGGCCGCAGATCCCGCAGTATCCGAAGATCTCCCAGATCCTCGGCAACATGATCGTGTCGGTGCTGCTCGGCAAGAGCCAGCCGCAGGCGGCGCTGAGCTCCGCGGCGCAGCAGGTCAACCAGGTCCTGGGCGCGGGCTGACGTGGCAGCTTCCGGAATCCTGCTCCGCCGGAGGCGTCCGGGGCCGGGCCGGGCCGGGCGTCCCGGCGGGGCTCGCGGGGCCCGCCGCCGGGTGATGGCGTCCGAGCAGTTCGCCGGCTGGGCGTTCGTCACCCCCGGGGTCGTGATCATCCTGCTATTTGGCGCGGTGCCGATCGTCTGGTCGGCGCTGATGTCCTTCCAGCGGAACAACCTGCTCACGCCGAGCACGCCGTTCGTGGGACTGAAGAACTACCGGCAGCTGGTGCACGACCCGATCGTCGGGCAGGCCATCCAGCACACGCTGATCTACACCGCGCTGTTCGTCCCCGGGACGATGATCGTCGGGCTGTTCCTGGCCGTGGCCATGAACCGGAAGATCCGCTTCATCTCCTTCTACCGGACTGCGGCCTACGCGACGATGGCCATCTCCACGATCAGCGAGGCGATCGTCTTCATCTGGCTGTTCGACCCCTCCTACGGGGTGGTCAACTACTTCCTCAGCCTCGTCGGGGTCCCGCAGCAGCAGTTCCTGAACTCGCCGTCCCAGGCGCTCTACGTGATCGTGATCATGACGATCTGGGGCTGGACCGGGTTCGCGGTCGTCATCTACCTGGCCGCACTGCAGGGGGTCCCGGCGGCCCTGCTGGAGGCGGCCTCGATCGACGGGTGCACTGCCTGGCGGAGGTTCCGCCGGGTGACCCTGCCGCTGCTCAGCCCGGCGTCGCTGTTCCTCGCCGTGTGGCTCACGATCAACGCGCTGCAGTTGTTCGACGAGGTCTACCTGAGCACCCAGGGCGGCCCGCTCAACGCCACCACGGTCCTCGTCTACTACCTCTACGACCAGGCCTTCGTGAACTTCAACTTCGGGTACGCCTCGGCCATCGCCTACTTCCTGTTCCTCATCATCCTCGTGGTCACCGCGATCCAGTTCCGGGTCGGCCGGCGATTCACGCACTACAGGTCCTAGTGGCGACCTCCGCGCCCGCCCGCAGCGGGATCTCGTCCTCCGCCGGCGGCGGCGTCCCCCCCGCCCGCCGCCGGCGGAGGCTGCCGTTCAGCCCATGGCACCTGGTCCTGATCCCGGCCACGCTGGTGCTGATCTTCCCGTTCTTCTGGCTGCTGGTCACCTCGCTGGAGACGTCGTCCGAGGCGCTGCACTTCCCGCCAGTGCTCATCCCGCACGTGCTGCGGTTCGCCAACTACTCCGACGCGCTGAACAGCGCGCCGTTCGGCCGGTTCTTCATCAACAGCGCCGTGGTCGCGGTGCTCACGGTGCTGTGCAACCTGGTGCTGTGCTCGCTGGCCGGGTACGCGTTCGCCCGGTTCCGCTTCCTCGGCCGCGCCGCCCTGTTCTTGGTGATCATGGCCACGCTCATGGTGCCGTTCCAGGTCACGATGATCCCGCAGTTCATCATCACCAAGTGGCTGGGCGTCCACGTGCTGGCCGCGGTCGGGATCGATCACATCGGCGCCCTCATCCTGCCCAACGCCGCGACCGCGTTCGGCATCTTCTTCCTGCGCCAGTTCTTCCGGACCCTGCCGCTGGAGTACGAGGAGTCCGCCCGGGTGGATGGGGCCAGCCGGCTCACCGTGCTGGTCAGGATCGTGCTGCCGCTGGCCACCCCGGCGCTGGCCACCCTGGCCGCGCTGACGTTCCTGGACTCCTGGAACAACTTCCTGTGGCCGCTCATCGCGATCACCTCCACGAACGAGATGACGCTGCCGCTGGGGCTGGCCACCTTCCAGGGGGCGCACGCCACGGAGTGGACCCTGCTGATGGCCGCCAACGTAATGAGCCTGGTCCCGATGCTGGCCGTCTTCTTCCTGGCCCAGCGCTACTTCATCCGGTCGGTGGCCTCGACCGGACTGGCCGGAACCTGACCGGGGAACCTGAGCGATCGCCTGGGCGGCAAGCCCGGTGAGCGCCCTGAGAGAAAGAAGGAACCGAGCTATGGGCGAGGAGGCCCCCGTGGTAGGTGAGGCCGTGGCAGGCGAGCCCGGGATGCGGGAAGACGTGGCCGGCGGAGGCCGCACGGAGCAGGAGGTGGCCTCGCAGCCCGCGTGCTGGCGCCGGGCGGGCCAGCTGGCCGCGGGCCTCGCGGGGGTCCTGCCGGCCCGCGGGGAACGGGTCGCGGTCGCCGGGTGCGGCACCTCCTGGTTCATGGCGCAGTCGTATGCGGCGGCCCGGGAGGCGTCCGGGCACGGGGAGACCGACGCGTTCGCCGCGTCTGAGATGCCGCTGGGCCGGGCGTACGACCGGGTCCTGGTGCTGTCGCGGTCCGGGACCACCACCGAGATCGTGCAGCTGCTGGAACGGCTGCGCGGCACGGCTCCCACGGTCGCGATCACCGCGGTGCCCGGCACCCCTGTGGCGGAGGCGGCCGACGCGGTCATCGACCTGGGCTTCGCGGACGAGGAATCCGTGGTGCAGACCCGGTTCGCCACCACCGAGCTGGTCCTGCTGCGCGCGAATCTCGGCGTGGATCCCGGCCCGGCGGCCGACGCGGCCGAGCGGGTGCTCGCCGCGCCCCTGCCGGCTGAGATGCTGGCCGCCCGCCAGTTCACGTTCCTCGGCACCGGATGGACCTACGGCCTGGCCAACGAGGCCGCGCTCAAGCTGCGCGAGGCGGCGGGCATGTGGACCGAGGCGTACCCAGCCATGGAGTACCGGCACGGCCCGGTCGCGGTAACCGGAGAGGGCAGCATCGTGTGGGTGTTCGGCACCCCGCCGGACGGGCTGGAGGGCGAGATCGCCGCGGCCGGCGGCACGGCCTGGTTCAGCGACGAGGACCCGCTGGCCGAGCTGGTCCGGGTGCAGCGGGTGGCCGTGGCGCTGGCCCGGGCCCGGGGACTGGACCCGGACCGGCCGCGGAACCTGGCCCGCTCGGTCATCCTGACCTCTCAGTGAACTGGCGGTTCATGTGATCGGAGTCGTCTGCCTCAACCCAGCCCTGGACGTCACCCATCACGTGCCGGCCGTCGACTGGGCCGGGGTGAACCGGCCGTCCGCGGTGCACGCGCGCCCCGGCGGCAAGGGCCTGAACGTGGCCCGCACGCTGCGCGCGCTCGGGGCCGAGGTACTGGTCATGGGCCTGGTCGGCGGCACCACCGGGGAGGCGGTGACTGCCGAGCTCGCCGCCCTGGCCGTGCCCGCCGCCTTCACCTGGGTGCGGGGGGAGACGCGGCGGACGTTCACCGTGGTGGACGGGCGGACCGGGACCGCCGCCCTGTTCAGCGAGCCTGGCCCGCGGATCGCCGCGGACGGGTACGCGGAGTTCTGCGACCGCTACACCTCGCTCCTCGCCGGGTGCGGGGCCGTGGTGATGTCCGGGAGCCTGCCGCCGGGACTGCCGCCGGGCACCTACGCGGAGCTCATAGCGATGGCGGCCGCCGCCGGGGTGCCGGTGCTGCTGGACGCGCACGGGGAGGCGCTGCGCCTGGGCGCGGCCGCCGGGCCCGAGATCGTCAAGCCGAACCTGGCCGAGCTGGAGGCTTTCGCCGGGCGCCCCCTGTCCGGGCCGGCTGGCTCGGGGCCGGCTGGCTCGGGGCCGGGTGGCTCGGGCCCGGCCGGCTCTGGCCCGGGTGGCTCCGGCCTGGCCGGCCCGGGCCGGGCTGGCTCGGGGTCGGGTGGCTCGGGCCGGGTCCGGGTGGACCGGCAGGCCGTGGCTGCGGCCGCGCAGGAACTCCGGGCGGCCGGCCCGGCGGCGGTCGTGGTCTCCCTGGGCGCGGACGGACTGCACGCCGACACTCGCGAGGGTTGCTGGCAGGCGGTCCCCCCGACCGTGGTGGCCGGGAACGCGACCGGGGCCGGTGACGCCGCGGCCGCAGGCCTGGCGCACGCGCTGGCCCTGGGGCACCCGTGGGACGAGCGGCTGCGGCACGCGGTGGCGCTCGGCACCGCGGCGGCCCTGGCCCCGGTGGCCGGTGAGTTCAGCCCCGCGGACTACGCCACGGTACGGGCCGGGGTCACGGTGACCCGCGGGAAGTCGCGCGTGGCTGGTGACGGAGCGGCCGCTGCGATGGACCGGGGCGCGGTAGCGCGCCGGGAGGCCTGCTGATGCCCGCCGCCGCCATGAGCGAGATCGTCCAGTCCGCCCGGGCGGCGGGCCGGGGCATCGGCGCGTTCAATGTGATCGGCATCGAGCACGCCGAGGCGATCGTGGCCGGGGCCGAGGCCGCGGCATCGCCCGTGGTGCTGCAGATCAGCGAGAACTGCGCCGCGTATCACGGCGCGCTGGAGCCGATCGCGCGGGCCTGCCTGTCGATCGCGGGCTCGGTCGATGTGCCGGTCGCGGTGCACCTGGACCACGCCACCCGCGAGGACCTGGTGCACGCCGCGGCCGGGCTGGCCGTTCAGTCGGTCATGTACGACGCGTCCGCCCTGTCCTATGAGCGCAACGTCGAGGCCACCGCGGCGGTGACCCGGTGGTGCCACGACCACGGCATCTGGGTGGAGGCCGAGCTTGGTGAGATTGGCGGGAAGAACGGCGTGCATTCGCCGCTGGCCCGCACCCGGCCGGACGAGGCGGCGGCCTACGTCGCGGCGACCGGGGTGGACGCGCTGGCGGTCGCGGTCGGCAGCTCGCACGCGATGCTGACCCGCGATGCCTCCCTGGACCTCGGCCTCATCGCGGAGATCCATCAGGCAGTCAGCGTGCCGCTGGTGCTGCACGGCTCGTCCGGGGTTGCGGACGCCGGCCTGGCCGCGGCGGTCCGCGCGGGAATGACCAAAATTAACGTGGCGACCCAGCTGAACAAGGCCTTCACCGCGGCCGTCCGTGCGTGCCTGAATGGCGATGCGGGAATGGTCGATCCCAGGCGGTACGGTTCGGCGGGGCGCGATGCCGTCGCCGCAGAGGTCGCCCGCCTGCTTCGCGTGATCGGAGGCGCCGATGACCCGGTATCGCCGGTGGAATGAGCTGCTGGAGCTGCTCGCGGCGGCGGGCCAGCTCCAGGTCGAGGAGGCCGCGAAGGCGCTCGGGGTATCCGAGGCCACCGTCCGCCGGGACCTTGACCAGCTCGCCAGCCAGCAGATGCTCACCCGGATCCGGGGCGGCGCGGTCGCCCAGGGCGTCACCTACGACCTGCCACTGCGGTACAAGAGCGAACGGCATCCGTCGGAGAAACAGCGCATCGCGGCGGTCGCGGCCGGGCTGGTGCGGCCGGGCCAGGTCACCGGGCTGAACGGCGGCACCACCACCACCGAGGTGGCCCGGGCCCTGGCCACCCGCTCCGACCTGAACTCGCAGGCGCCGCCGCCCGCTCTCACCGTCGTGACCAACGCGCTGAACATCGCGACCGAGCTGGCCGTCCGCCAGCACATCAAGATCGTGACTACCGGCGGGGTGGCCAGGCCCCAGTCCTACGAGCTGACCGGGCCGCTGGCCACCGGCGTGCTGGAGCAGGTCACCCTGGACGTGGCTATCCTCGGTGTGGACGGGATCGACGCGGTGGCCGGCGCCACCGCGCACCACGAGGGCGAGGCCAGCATCAACCGGCTGATGGCCCGCCAGGCGGCCCAGGTCGTGATCGCGGCGGACAGCTCCAAGGTGGGCCGCCGCGCGTTCGCCCGGATCTGCACCGCCAGGGAGATCGATGTGCTGGTCACCGACGCCGGGATCGACGCCGAGGACGCGGCCCGGCTCGAGGACGCGGGAGTCGACGTTGTCACCGCCTGAGCCTGTACCGCCTGGCCGCGCCGTGCGCCAGGAGGCCGCACGCCTATCCCCGGAACAGCCCGTGGACCTGGTCGTCATCGGCGACTGCAACCCGGACGTGCTCGTCCTCGGCGACGACGTGACCCCCGCGTTCGGGCAGCAGGAGAAGCTGGTGCGCAGCATGTCGCTGCTCGTCGGCGGGTCCGCGTCGATCACCGCGGTGGCCGCGGCGCGGCTCGGGCTCAGCGTCGCGCTGGTCGCCGCGGTCGGCCCCGACCCGGCGGGCCAGTTCATGCTGGGCCAGCTGGCCCGGGAAGGGGTGGACACGGTCGCCGTGGCCGTTCGCGCGGACACTCCGACCGGGATGACCGTGGCCCTGTCGGACGGAGGTGACCGGGCCATCCTGACGGCCCTCGGGGCGGTGGGCTCGCTGACCGTCGCCGACGTCCCGGCCGCGCTCCTGGGCCGGGCCCGGCACGTGCACATCAGCTCCTACTTCCTGGTCGAGGACTCGCTCGGGCCCGGCCTGGCCACGGTCATGGCGACCGCGCAGGCCGCCGGGGCGACGGTGTCCCTGGACACCAACTGGGATCCGTCCGGGCGGTGGGGCGACGACCGGCTCGCCGCCGCGCTGGCCCGGGCGGACCTGCTGCTGCCCAACGAGGCCGAGGCGGTCCGGCTGAGCGGCGAGCCGGACCTGGCCGCGGCCGTGCCGGTGCTCACCGCGGCCGGTTCGCGGCTGGTGGTCAAGCTGGGCGCCCGCGGCGCGCTGTGCGCCGACAGCACCCGGCGGCACCGGGTCAGCGTGCCTCCCGTGGTGCCCGTCGACGCGACCGGGGCCGGCGACTGCTTCAACGCTGGCCTGATCGCTGGGCTGCTGCGCGGGCTGGGCCTGCCCGAGGCTGCCGCGCTCGGCTGCGCCGCCGGCGCCCTGTCCACCCGCGCCCCGGGCGGCACCGGGAGCTG
>Ga0187875_10002763_pt1 | contig 12762 bp, 13 predicted proteins | sample June2016WEW_17_1_2_FD_132978 | JGI IMG/M metagenome (GOLD analysis project Ga0187875, IMG submission 132978) | Peatland microbial communities from SPRUCE experiment site at the Marcell Experimental Forest, Minnesota, USA - June2016WEW_17_10 | ecosystem: Environmental > Terrestrial > Soil >... | reverse complement strand
CCATGCATGAGCTAAGTTATTTCCGGGAACATCTGGACGTCTTCGCTGAAATGGCGAAGCGCCGCAACATCACACTCGACCTCAACGCGTTTAGCGCACTGGACAAAGAGCGTCGCGAACTGATTACGGAAAACGAGCAGCGCAAGGCACAGCGCAACAAGGCCAGCGACGATATCGCGCGCCTGAAAAAGGCCAAGCAGAGCGCGGATACCATCCTCGCGGAAATGAAGCTGCTCTCCGAGCGTATCAAGCAGGCCGACGAGCGCATTGCGGAACTGGACGCCAAACAGCGCGAACTGCTTCTGATCATTCCCAACATTCCGCATTCCAGCGTGCCATCCGGCCACGGCGCCGAAGACAATCAGGAGGTCCGCCGCTGGGGTACGCCCCCACAATTTGATTTTCAGCCGAAACCGCACTGGGAAGTCGGCGAGCGCGCCGGAATACTGGATCTGGAAGCGGCCGCGCGCATTACTGGAGCGCGCTTTGCCGTGTACAAGGGCTGGGGGGCGCGCCTGGAGCGCGCTTTAGCGAATTTCTTTCTGGATGTGCACACTCGCGAACACGGCTATACGGAAATCCTCCCGCCTTTTCTGGTGAACACGGCTTCGTTGATGGCCGCGGGCCAATTACCGAAGTTTGCCGCGGACCTTTTCAAATTGCAGGACAGCGATTTCTGGCTTACTCCCACGTCGGAAGTCGAACTGCACAACCTCTATCGCGACACCACGGTCACCGAGGATCAACTGCCCATTCTCGTGACTGCATGGACTTCCTGTTTCCGTTCGGAGGCAGGTGCAGCGGGCAAAGATACGCGGGGCATCCTGCGCCAGCACCAGTTTCAGAAAGTGGAACTGTTCAAATTCACGCATCCCGAAAAAAGCTACGAAGAACACGAAGCACTAACGCGGAATGCGGAAACGATCCTGCAGAAACTTGGCTTGCACTACCGCACCATGCTGCTCTGTTCCGGCGATATGGGTTTTGCTTCCGCGAAGACGTACGATTTGGAAGTCTGGCTGCCTTCGAGCAAGGAATTCCGCGAGATTTCCTCTTGCTCGAATTGCGAAGCGTTTCAGGCGCGGCGCGCGGGCATCCGCTTCAAACCGAAGGCGGGTGGAAAAAGTGAGTTTGTGCACACACTGAATGGATCGGGACTCGCCGTGGGCCGCACATGGATCGCCGTGGTGGAAAACTATCAGCAGGCAGACGGCTCTATTGTGATTCCGGAAGTGCTTCGCCCTTATATGGGCATCGAGCGAATACCAGCAGGAAAGTAGATGGCTGGTAGCCCCGGGGAGCTGGGTCGTCAAAATTTATATAACTATATTAGTTACAGTCATTTACAGGGCGAATTGGCCGTCTGGGTAGCACTTCTGTCACAACCCTTTCGCCGCGCAACCCCTTGAAAGTACAGCTTTTTGTTTGACTCCCCGTGAGGCCCTGCATACACTCGCCTCAACGCCGTCCAAGGGATAAAAAGGTTGAGTGAGGCGGCGGCCACACTCATAATCAGAAGAGATGACATTTATTGTCCGCATGTTACGGTTTGTATTCTGGGTGGTCGTACTTTCCTGGAGTGTGGCGCTCCTGCGTCGCCTGGTGCGGCGCATGGGGCAAGTCGCGCAACAATCGCAAACGCCTATGGACGTTCCCGCGGATACGCAGGCTCGGAAACTGGTGCGGGATCCCGTGTGCGGCATGCATATCGCCGAGGTGCTGGCGTTGCCGATGCGGCAAAATGGTGAGCTACTGCACTTCTGCTCCGCAGGCTGCCGCGAAAAGTACTTGAGCGAAACGCAGAAAATGGCTGCGAACGGCTAACGCCAAAGACTTTGTAGAAACAAAAGTGGTTCAGTTCAGTAGCAAGCCGCTTAGGAAATCCAGCGCAACGGAAAGGACCGAAGCTGATGGCCACGGTCGCAAAACCTCAAGTCCCAACACGCCCCACGGGCGCTCCCCCGATGGTGCCGCGGATCGCGCCGCGTGAAGAACTGAATCCCTTCCGCATCGCGCAAATTCAATTCGATATGGCGGCCGAAGTTCTGAAACTCGATCCCGGACTACGCCAGGTACTTCGCACGCCCAAACGCATTCTGGAAGTGTCGCTGCCCACGAAAATGGACAACGGTCAGTTAAGAGTACTGACTGGCTTCCGCGTGCAACACAACATCGCGCGCGGTCCGGGAAAAGGCGGTATCCGTTTCCATCCCAACGTGACGCTCGATGAAGTGAAGGCGCTGGCGGCGTGGATGACCTGGAAGACGGCAGTGGTGAATGTGCCATTTGGCGGCGCAAAAGGTGGCGTCATCTGCGACCCGAAGCGCATGTCCAAGAGCGAACTCGAACGGCTGACGCGCCGCTTTGCCAGCGAGATTCTTCCGGTGATCGGTCCGGACAAGGATATTCCCGCGCCGGACGTATATACCGATGCGCAGACCATGGCTTGGATTATGGACACCTATTCCATGATGGTGGGCCACACCGTGCCGGGTGTCGTCACCGGAAAGCCGCTTTCGATAGGCGGCTCTGTAGGACGTGCGGAAGCGACGGCGCAGGGACTGGTCTACGTCGTTGAAGAAGCCTGCAAGATGAAGAAGATCTCTTTGCGCGGCGCAACCGTGGCGATTCAGGGATTCGGCAATGCGGGAGCCACCGCGGCGCGGCTCCTGGCGGACAGAAAAGCGAAGATCATTGCGCTCAGCGATACGCGGGGAGGAGTCACCAATTCCCGCGGCATCGATCCCATCAAAGCCATTCGCTATAAAGAACGTTCTGGCACAGTGGTTGGCATGCCGGGGGCTTCACGAATTTCCAATGAAGACTTGCTGACGATGAAATGCGACATTCTGGTGCCCGCGGCGCTGGAAAACGTCATCACGCTGCAAAACGCAGAAGCCGTGAAAGCGCGTATCGTTGCCGAAGCGGCCAATGGCCCAACCACGCCCCACGCCGACGAAATCCTGGCGCGCCGCGGCATCACCATTCTGCCGGACATCCTGGCAAATGCCGGTGGCGTCACGGTCAGCTACTTCGAGTGGGTGCAGAACCAGGAAGGCCTTTTCTGGGACGTGGATGAAGTGAACTTGCGCCTCCAGAAGGTCATGGTGCGGGCGTTCCACGATATGGTGGACGCGATGCGCAAGCATCACGTTCCGCCACGCGCGGGCGCCATGGTGCTCGCTGTGGGCCGCGTCGCCGAAGCCACGCTGGTCCGCGGCTTGTTCCCATAGAATTCGGCTGATCACGCGCCGTCAGGGAATCTCTTGGCGCACTGACTTGTTCACCCTTTCATCCGCACAAACCACGGCAGGTAGGCTGTGAAACTTCGCTGCGAGTGAAAAACTCCTTGCAGTGAGAAATTAGTGCGCGTACATTCGCAAGTGCCGGGCGTTTTCTGGGTTGCGGTAAAGCCTCCGTGTTCCAGACCAAACGTGACCGGCTATTTTCTTGACGGAACGCGAGCGCACACAGCCAATCATGAGCCATCTTCATGTACAAGGTATCGCCGCCCCGCCCATTCTGTTGACCATCGGGGGATTTGATCCTAGTTGTGCCGGCGGCGTCGTTGCAGATCTCAAGACCTTTGCGGCCTACGGCTGTTACGGGGTAGCCGCTATCACTTCGTTGACAGTGCAGAACACTCAGGGCGTGGAGGGCGTTCACAATACGCCCAGCGCGGAATTGCGCGAGCAACTGGAAGTCCTGACGAAAGATTGCAGCATCGCCGCGGTGAAGATCGGCATGCTTGGAAACCGCGGGAATGCCGCAGTCGTGGCGGAGTTTCTTGACACAAACAAGTTTGCTCATGTGGTGCATGATCCGGTGATGCGCTCCTCCAGCGATTCCGAGTTGCTGGATGCCGTGGGCATCAAGTATCTGGCCGCCGAACTCCTGAAGCGCTCCAGCGTGATTACGCCAAACATTCAGGAAGCGGAAATCTTAACCGGCTTGACAATCAAAGACGTTGGAGACATGGAAGCGGCGGCGCGCAAACTGGTGGAGATGGGCGCGCACGCAGTCATCGTAAAGGGCGGCCACCTGGAGAAGGCCGTGGACATTGTATTTGATGGCAACGAACTCCACTTGCTGAGCGGCGAAAGGGTGAAGCTGGAGCACACGCAAGGAACGGGCTGCACCTTTGCTTCCGCCATTGCCGCACAATTGGCCGCGGGAAGGTCGCTGCTGGAGGCGACCACGCTGGCCAAGGCCTACGTCATGAAGGCCATCGAACGAGCTTATCCGGTAGGAAAGGGGCGGTTACCGCTCGACCACTTTTACCGCATGAAGATTGAACCGCTCACGCGGGGTACGCATGAGGTGCCGCAGCACGGGTTACACCCTGCGGCCGAACCCGCGGCGCACTGACGAAGAAATTCGGAGCTCAGGCTCCTCCGAGTTCGATTAGGAGGGCATGTGCAGAAAATCTTCCGATGCGAGAAGTGTCAACGCGGTATGCGTGTAGTCGGATCCACTGGATTGGGGAAAGAGGTCGAGCGCGTGGTTCTCTGCCCCTACTGTAAGACCAAAAACAAGGTACTGTGGCCGAAGGGCGACAAGTTCAACGTGCAGCGCATCGCTACACGTTAGACATCTTTCCACTCCCCTCTCGTGTCGGTTTCTCCTCCGCTCCTTCTCTTACCGCTGGTTGGCAACCAGGTACGACCATGCCTCACCGACCTCCTGCCCCGCGATCCCACCAACGACTGAACCGCCGCCTCCTGAACGCGAGGCTGATGCTGAAGAGGACTACAATCTTCCAATAAACTGATGAACGGCAAAGCAGAGCTCGCTGATGATCTCGGCGCGCAGTCTTGGTCTGTGGTGCACAAAAAAAGGAGCAAAAGATGGTGACGCCGCGTCGAAGTGCGGGACTGCTGGTGGTGGCGACAATCGTCGTGGCGATGGCTGCCTTTTTAGCCCCGCGCATTGCGCAACCAGAGTCCTATCACCATTTCGCCGACCAGCGGGCCTGGCTGAGAATTGCGAATTTCGGAGATGTTTCTTCGAACCTGGCATTTGCTGTGGCGGGGATTTGGGGAATTCTCCTGCTGTTGCGGAATCCTTGCCGCTTGCAATTTGTAGAAACTCGCGAACGCTGGCCGTATTTCATCTTATTTGTGGGGTTGCTTCTCACAGCAGGTGGCTCGAGTTACTACCATCTGGCGCCTAGCAATGTGCGGCTGTTGTGGGACCGCCTGCCGATGACGATTGTCTTCATGTCCCTGGTGGCGGCGATCATCATGGAAAGAATTAACATGAGAGCCGGGCTACTCTTGCTGCCCGTTTTGTTGTTGGCTGGTGCAGCAAGCGTCGTGCACTGGTACCTGAGCGAAGCGCGTGGGCAAGGCGATTTGCGATTCTACGCTGCCGTGCAGTTCTATGCCGTGCTGACGGTTGTCCTCGCGCTGGTAATGCGGCCGCGCTACACACGCACTTACGATTTGGCGATTGTGGGAGCGTTCTATGTCGCCGCGAAAGTCCTGGAGGCCGAGGACCAGCCGATCTTTTCGCTGGGCCATTTCGTTAGCGGGCACACCCTTAAGCATTTGGTCGCTGCCGCGGCGGGCTTCTGGATTTTGCGCATGCTGGTGAAGAGACGGGCGCTCCCGGTGCCGGCCGGCGCGTAAACTGAAGCGAAACTTCTAGTTCTTGTGGACGATTTTACCGGCGACGATGGTGGCCACTGGGCCGCCTTTAAACGATCTGCCGTCGAACGGCGAATTGCGCGATTTGCTCGCCGACTCTTTCACGTTGTACGTCCACGCGCGGTCCAATGAAAAAATCGTGACGTCCGCGGGCTCGCTGACGGCCAGGTTCCGTTCTTTTCCAAGTACGCGCGCTGGTCCGGTCGTGAAGAGCTCCACCATGCGCATTAGAGAGAGCTTGCCCGTGTGCACGAGTTGTTCCAGCGCAAGACCCACGGCCGTTTCAAAGCCCAGGATGCCGAAGGGCGACTTGTCGAACTCCACATCTTTAATTGCCGGTTCGTGCGGGGCATGGTCCGTGGCGATGGCGTCCACGGTGCCGTCCGCAAGGCCTTGCCAAAGAGCTTCACGGTCCGCGCGCGCCGCCAGTGGCGGATTCATCTTGTAGCGCGAATCGTAGGTCACATCTTCGTCGATCAACGTAAAGTGGTGGGGCGTGACTTCACACGTCACGCGCAAGCCATTCTGTTTGGCATAGCGCACCTGATCGAGCGAAGCCTTCGCCGAAAGATGCGCGATGTGCAGCCGCGCCCCGGTCAGTTCGGCGATCTGAACATCGCGAGCCACGCATACCGATTCCGCGGCCGCCGGCATTCCCGGCAGACCGAGTCGAGTGGAAGCAATACCTTCGCGCATCACCGCGCCTGCGGCCAGCGAAACATCTTCTGAATGCTCGATCACGGGAAGGTCCAGCGTGCGGCAATAGTCCATGATTTGCCGCGCCAGCTTGGCGGTGGCAAGGGGCTTGCCGTCGTCGGAAACCGCCACAATGCCCGCTTCACGCATCGCGCCTATCTCGGCGATTGCTTCGCCCTTGCTTCCGGTGCTGGCCGCGCCAATCGGCCAGACGCGCACATGGCCATGCGCTTTTGCGCGATCGACGATGAACCGCGTGATGGAGGCGTTGTCGTTAACCGGCTTGGTGTTCGGCATGCAACAAACGGCCGTGAATCCACCGCGGGCCGCAGCATGAGTCCCCGTCTCGATAGTTTCGGAATTTTCCTGGCCGGGCTCGCGCAGGTGCACGTGCATGTCAATGAACCCAGGAGCAACGATCAGGCCAGTAGCGTCGAACACTTCCGCATCGTTGGAGAGAGAGATTTTCCCCGTTGGGGCGATTTCCGCGATGCGCTCGCCGTCCAGCAGGATATCGCGCGGCGCATCGGTCTTTGACGCGGGATCCAGAACGCGCCCGTTCTTAATCAGAAGCATGTGCAGATTCCTTAGGCTTCGCTTCGCCTCGAACTTCCAGCGCGGGATGCATCCCTTCCGTGGCTCCGACCATCAGCAGGTAGAGAATGGCCATGCGCACCGCGACGCCGTTAGTTACTTGTTCCAGGACCGCGGAGCGCGGCCCATCGGCAACTTCCGGAGTAATCTCCGTGCCCCGATTAATCGGACCCGGATGGAGGATAAGTGCATCCTTCTTGGCCAGGCGCATGCGCTCCTCGTTCAGCTGGTAGAGCAGAATGTAATCGTTCTGCGAGAGCGACGGTTCGTGCATGCGCTCGGTCTGTACGCGCAGGACGATGATCACGTCTGCGTCTTCCAGCGCTTCTTCGACGCGGTAGACGCAACGAATGGGCGTTCCCGGTGGACCAATCTTTTCCAGTTCGCGCGGAACCCACATGGCCGGACCGCAGAGCGTGAAGCGGCAGCCAAATTTCCCCAGCAGGTGAATGTTGGAGCGAGCCACGCGCGAGTGCGCAATGTCGCCGAGGATGGTCACATTTAAATCCTTCAACGTGCCCTTGCGGTCGCGGATGGTCAGCGCGTCCAGCAAGCCCTGCGAGGGGTGCTCATGCGTGCCATCGCCCGCATTCACCACGGGAATTTCCAGGTGGCGCGCAACGAAGTCCGCTGCGCCCGAAGAGGAATGGCGCATCACGAAGCAATCCGGCTTCATGGCGTTTAGGTTGTTTGCGGTGTCCAGCAGCGTCTCACCCTTTTTCAGGCTGGAAGCTTCGGCTTGCAAGTTCATGGTGTCTGCGCCAAGCCGCGAAGCCGCAGTGCCGAAACTCAGCCGGGTGCGCGTGGAATTTTCGAAGAAAGCGAGAACCACGGTTTTTCCACGCAACGTGGCGAGTTTTTTCAAAGAATGGCGCTGGATTTCCTGGAATGGCTGAGCCTGATCAAGAATGAAAGTGAGTTCGTCCGCGGAAAGCGGTTCCAGGGCTAGCAAATCACGAAAACGATAGGTCACATTTGGACTCAGAGGGTCACGCGGCGGGCCTCGGAGCGTCGAGGAGTTCTCCGCCCCTTCCTGAAAGTCATTCTACGCGCTGCCGCGCCACGACGCAAAAAAATCGCCGGAGCTCGCTAGGGTTCGACGCGGTCCACGAGGACGACGCGCTCTTCGTCGTCAATCTCGCGCAAGCGCACTTCGATAATTTCGGTGTCGCTGGTCTGGATGTCGCGCCCCACGTACTGCGCTTCAATGGGCATTTCACGGTGGCCGCGATCGATCAGCACGCAAAGAGAAACCCGCTTTGGGCGGCCGAGATCGAACAGGCCGTTCATGGCCGCGCGAATCGTGCGCCCCGTGTAGAGCACGTCGTCCACAAGAACCAGGTCCAGGCTGTCCACCGGAAAAGAAATATGCGAGGACTGCAGCACGGCCTGCGGCGCGACCTTCGACAGGTCGTCGCGATACAACGTGATATCCAGCGTCCCTACCGGAACTTCCACGCCATCAATTCCGCGCATGGCTTGCGCAATGCGCTGCGCCAGGGGCACGCCGCGCCGCCGGATTCCAATCAACGCCAGATGGCGCGTGCCGCCACTTTTTTCCACGATTTGATGAGCCAGGCGCTGGAGTGTGCGGTCGATTTCCGCCGCGGACATCAACTGACTTTTTTCGACGAGTCGCATAGTTGCGTAATCCTAGCACAAGTGACGCCCCCAATTGGCGTGATGCCCGGCACAAAACAGCGTGTCGGCTTACGACCCCCTTCGGAGGACATGCTAGACTCCTGTTGGCACAGGAAGGGAGTCCAGGAAATGCGCTGGAACGCGGTTGTCTACTTGCTAAGGCGGTCTCTGATCGTGATATTTGCAACGGCGCTGGCCACCGCAATGTTTGTTGGAGCCCAAGAGCCCAAAAAGCCAGCCGCCAGAGCCACGGCACATCCCTCCCACCCGAAACTCGTAGTGATGATCGTCGTGGATCAGATGCGCGGGGATTATGTGGACAAATTCCGCGGGCAATGGACCGGAGGGCTCAAGCGCTTAATCGAGGAAGGCGCCTGGTTTCACCAAGCGGCCTATCCCTACGCGGCAACGGAGACCTGCGTGGGCCATTCCACGATTTCGACAGGCGCGTTCCCGGCAAGCCATGGGATGATCGCGAATTCCTGGTGGGACCGCGACCAACAGAAGATGGTCACTTGCACCGGGGATCCCAATGTGAAGAATGTGGCTTACGCGGGCGGCAGCACCAAGGGCGGCGACTCCGCCGCCAGGATGCAGATGCCCTCGTTTGCCGAGGAACTCAAATTTCAAACGAGCGGCGGGACGCGTGTGGTTACATTTTCACTGAAGGCGCGCGCGGCTATCACCATGGCGGGTCACAAGGCCGATGCTGCCACCTGGCTGGATGGCAGCACGGGCGCCTGGGTTACTTCACCGGCCTATAGCGTGATGCCCTTTGTGGAAGCGTACGCGAAAAAGCACCCGATCTCGGAAGATTATGGCAAGACGTGGTCACTCTCGCTGCCAGCAAGCGCCTATCTTTACGAAGAAGAGGCGACGGGCGCGGTGGCGCCGGGTGGCTGGACGCTCAGCTTTCCACATCCTTTACGGGGGAAGGACGGGAGCACCTCCGCCGACGAAGTGTTTGTCGATCAGTGGGAGCACAGCCCGTTTGCTGATACCTACCTGACGCACCTTGCGGAAGCTGCCATAGATTCGCTCAGCTTGGGCAAAGCGTCTGGTACCGACTATCTGGGTGTGAGCTACTCCTCAATCGATTACGTTGGGCACTCTTACGGCCCGCGCAGCCGGGAGATCCAGGATCTATTGGTGCGGCTGGATAAGGACCTAGGCGAACTGCTCACACACCTCGATCAGAAAGTCGGGCGCGGGAATTACGTCTTGGCTTTGAGCGCCGATCACGGTGTCGTACCGGTGCCAGAAGACATGGCCAGGACAGGTGTGGACGCTGGGGTGCTAAGCCTCGCTGAACTGCAGGAGCGCATGGAAAAGGCCTTCGAGCCGTTTAACTACACCAAGCCGGCCATTGCCCGCATCACCGAAGGCAATGTCTATTTCTCGCAGGGTATCTACTCCCGCCTGAAGCAGGATCCCGCTGCTCTCCATGCCGTGATGGACGCCGCACTTACGCAGCCGGGCGTGGCCGCGGTCTATCGCGCGGAAGACTTAAGCGGAGCAGTCTCCAGCAGCTCTGAAATCCGCACGGCCTTGACGCTAAGTTATTCCTCCAGTCGCAGTGGCGACCTCTTTTTCATTCCCAAGCCCTACTGGCTGGAAGACGGCACGCCCGCGGGCCAGAAGCGCAGTTACGGCACCGGCCACGGCACCCCCTACAATTATGATCAGCATGTTCCGCTGCTTTTGCTGGGATACGGAATTCAGCCCGGCGAGTATTTCAATGCGGTAACTCCCGCGGACATTGCACCCACGTTTGCGGCGCTCTGCGGCATCACACTGGCTACGCGCGACGGACGTGTGCTGGCGGAAGCCCTCCACAAGTCCGCGGCCAAATAATTCCACAGCCCTTGCAGGATTTTCCAAGCGGACGCGAGGCTTCGTGCTATCCTCTTCCCCAACGTGAGTTCCTCGGAACGCGTTAACCTCCAAGTGCAGGTTGGCGCTCTGCGCCTTACTAATCCCGTCATCGCTGCAAGCGGCACCTTTGGCTATGGCTTGGAATTCGCTCATCTGGTGGACCTGAACCGCCTGGGTGGCTTCGTCACCAAAGGAATTTCCCTGGAACCAATCGAAGGGGCGCCCGCCCCTCGCCTCTGCGAGACTCCCTCCGGAATGCTGAATTCGGTGGGCCTCCAGAACGTGGGAGTAGATTCCTTTGTCATAGACAAGCTCCCCCTGTTGCAAAAATACAACACGAAGGTCATCGTCAACGTCTTCGGCTATGCCATCGAAGACTATGTTGAGGTCATCCGGAGGCTCGAGGATGCCCCTGGGATTGCCGCCTATGAGCTCAATATTTCCTGCCCTAACGTAAAAAAGGGAGGAATGCAGTTCGGAAGTAATCCCGATTTAGTCTTAGATGTCGTTTCGGCAGCGCGCCAGGCGGCGAAGCAGCGCCCCCTCTGGGTGAAGCTGATGCCCCTAGTTACAGACATCGCACTGATCGCCAAAACGGCGGAGTCTGCCGGTGCCGACGCATTGACCATTGCTAACACCTATCCTGCTATGGCCATTGATTTTAGGTCGGGAAAATCGAGGCTTGGAAACCCCACCGGCGGGCTCTCTGGCCCAGCCATCAAGCCCATTACGCTCCGGTTGGTTTGCGAGGCCCGGAAGGCAGTGAAGATCCCAATTCTGGGGCTGGGAGGAGTAGAGACGGCAGAAGACGTGCTCGATTATCTATGTGTAGGCGCGTCGGCCGTACAGGTAGGAACGGCCAGTTTTGCTGACCCGAGGGCCAGTGAGGCAATTATGGAGAGTTTGGGGCCCCTAGTACGAACGATTAAATGCAATGATATCAATGAATTAAGAGACAAGTTCAGGGCAGATTTTGGTTGACATAATGCTGTTTTCCTACTACACTTTCTGAGCATTTGTAGTCAAAAGAACACACTATGAGACGACCACTCTTTGTAACTTGGGCTGCCATCCGCTGGGTGCCGTTAATGTTCCTAATCGCACCCGTGATGGAAGCTCCGCTTGTCGCTCACTTGAGTGAGCCTGTCAAACCCATGAAGGTCTGGGTAGGCAATGCCAGTTGGTATGGCCCGGAGTTCAATGGGAAGCACACCGCTAACGGGGAGACCTTCAGTGCCGAAGGACTAACCGCCGCGCACCCCAATCTACCTTTCAATTCCTGGGTGCGCATCGTCAACCCGCGTAATGGCAAATTTGAGGTTGTACGTATCAATGACCGTGGTCCCTACCAAGAGGGCCGCGAAATTGATGTATCCTATCGTGTAGCCCGAAAGATTGGCCTGATCCACTCGGGAGTTAGCCAGGTGCGGCTGGAACTGATGCAACTGCCGCCGAAGCGCGACCGAGCCGACGAAAGCCAACAGTAAACGTTTCGGGCACGTCCCGAACCGTGACCTTTGACACTCATCCACGCAGCAGTCTAATCGTCGCTCTCGATTTCGATTCCCTTTCTACGGCGCTGAAGTTCGCCAAGCAGGTGGCGGACCTTGTGGGCATGTTCAAAATCGGCAGCCAGCTCTTCACCGCTGCGGGACCGGAAGCAGTACGCCAGGTAGCGCAACTCGGCGCGGATATTTTTCTCGACCTGAAATTCCACGATATTCCCAACACTGTGGCGGGCGCGGTGCTTGCTTCTGCGGGCATGCCCGGCGTGCAGTTTGTGAATGTGCACGCGCTTGGCGGCAACGCGATGTTGCGCGCAGCCGTGCAGGCAATCAGCGCGGGCGTACCCATGGGCGCGGACCGGCCGCGCTTGCTTGCCGTGACCATCCTGACCAGCATGGATCAGAAAGCGCTGCGTGAAGTGGGGATTGGCGGGCCGCCAGCAGCGCGCGTGGTCAAGCTCGCGAAACTAGCGCAAAAGGCCGGTGTGGATGGCGTAGTGGCTTCTGTGCAAGAAGCCAAGGCCATTCGCAAAGCCTGCGGCCGGGAATTCCTGATCGTGACCCCCGGCGTACGCCCCAAGGATTCTCCTGCCAGCACGAAGAACGACGATCAGGCGCGCACAGCAACCGCTCGCGATGCGATTCGCGCCGGCGCCGATTTCATTGTCGTGGGACGTCCCATTCTTGCGGCAGCCGATCCGCGCGCGGCCGCACAAGCCGTCGTGGATGAAATCGCCAGCGCTCGCTAGCAAAACCGTTGTGAATCCTACTTCAAAAGCACCACTCAAAAGCGTCATCGTTGG
>Ga0187875_10002760_pt1 | contig 12770 bp, 11 predicted proteins | sample June2016WEW_17_1_2_FD_132978 | JGI IMG/M metagenome (GOLD analysis project Ga0187875, IMG submission 132978) | Peatland microbial communities from SPRUCE experiment site at the Marcell Experimental Forest, Minnesota, USA - June2016WEW_17_10 | ecosystem: Environmental > Terrestrial > Soil >... | reverse complement strand
GGTGGGCATAAGAAATCCCTCCCCGCGCACCGATTTCATAATATTCAACTGATTTCGTTAGGTCAAATTTGCTCCAATTCCGACGTGAATATAAGTAACCTAAAATCGTCGCAATCTTTGGGTCGTGCCCGTCAAACAATAAGAGACAATCGGAAAGGGCACTATCAAAATCTCCCATTCGAATTATTTTTGCTACGATTGGGACTGTTTCAAATATCTCTTTGTCGTCGGCCGTTTGTTCTATATTAGACGGATACGTCTTCGGGTATTGCATATCTAATTCCATTTCATTGCGTTATACTTGGTGGGAGTCCGCTCACGATGGTAGAAGACGCCTCGCCGACATAATGTCGGCTTTCGAGAGCCGATCAACTGCGACTGAACGACGTCCATGGGCGCGAGGCGGACGAACGCGAATGCGAAGGTTTGGCCGGAAGCGGCCTCGCGGGTTTGGGCGGCCGAAATGCAGAGCCGGACATTTCCTCCGAGGAGGAGTCACGAGCTCTCCACCCAAGGCGGACATCGGCGCCACTTCCAACGCCTCAGCGTTGGCTGTTATGGTGCCGAATCCGGGGGGCTGAGAGCCATCCCGAGAACTTGTGGGGTTTTTGCTTAGCAATGCCTGTCGCCAGACGCGGACGTTGAAAAGCTCCGCAGTTCCGCCGGTCCTCCGGCGTGGGGCATTGTACTATTCCTGCACGATCGACCCGGTGCCTGAGCGGTAGGCGCGCTAGATGAAGCAGCAGATACAATTCTGCACGACGCGGGAAGGCGTGCGGTTAGCTCTCGCCAAGGCTGGCGAAGGTCCACCGTTGGTTCGAACCGCGAATTGGTTCACCCACTTGGAGCTGGATTGGGAAAGCGCAATTTGGCGACATTGGTTTGAAGCCCTTGCCGACGGCCGAACGCTGGTTCGCTATGATCCACGCGGTTCAGGCCTGTCTGATCGCAGTGTCGGCGATTTTTCCCTGGACGCGTGGGTTAGCGATCTCGAAGCAGTAGTGGACGCGGCAGGCCTTCGGCGCTTCCCGCTTATAGGGCTGTGTCAGGGAGGCGTCGTCGCCGTTGCTTTCGCTGCTCGCCACCCGGAGCGCGTGAGCCGCCTGATCCTGTACGACAGTTACCTGTTTGGCGCTTATGCCGAAGACGTCGATCAACGCTCGCAAAAGCAGGCGCGTACGATGTCGGACATGATTGAACTGGGCTGGGGTCGGGACGCCGGAGCGTTTCGAGAAGTTTTTGCAAATCTGCTGATGCCGGATGCAACCAAAGAACAACTCCGGTGGATTGGCGAACTCCAGCGTCGTAGCGCTTCTTCGGCAAACGCCAAAATGCTGTGGGATGCGTTCAATACGTTCGACATTCGTGCTGAGGTCGACAAGCTCGGAATGCCGACCCTTGTTTTTCACGTCAGAGGCGATGCGATGGTGCCGTTCGAAGCGGGACGCCAACTCGCTGCGGCCATTCCAAACGCTCGTTTCGTCCCTCTTGAGGGCAAGAATCATATCCTGTTGGCCAATGAGAAGGCCTGGCGGACTTTTAGAACAGAACTCGGCGATTTTCTCGCCGCCGACGAACCGACTGAAATTTTGTCGCAGAGCAAACTTGAGATGTTGAGCCCGCGCGAGAAAGAACTTCTTGATTACATCGCCCGCGGATTGGCGAACGCTGAAATCGCTCAACAGACCGGCATTGCCGAAAAAACCGTGCGCAATCACATCACGACGATTTTTTCCAAGCTTGCAGTTGAGCATCGCGCCCAGGCGATCGTCGTCGCTCGCAAGGCGGGCCTCGGCCGGGATTGATCAGCTTCGCCGCTGGGGCCAGAACCCCAAAATAAAGCCCTTCTCGAAACCACGACGGACCGCCAATAGGGCCGGCACCTCAATACAGAGCCGTGTTCCGGTTGCATCATTTCGAAACCAAACGTGCAAACCCAGGTCTCGCGTTCACTCGGAGCCCCGCTGGATGATCGAAGCTGAAATCGAGACGGACTATCTTGTCGTCGGCGCTGGGGCCGCCGGGATGGCCATCACGGACGAGCTGGTCGCGTACTCGGACGCGAGCATTACGATCGTAGATCGCCGCCATGCGCCGGGCGGGCATTGGATTGACGCCTATCCGTACGTGCGACTGCACCAACCGTCCGCGCTCTACGGGGTGAGTTCCGTTCCGATGGGGGAGAACACGATCGACGTCCTCGGGACAAACGCAGGCTACTACGAGCTCGCCGGCGCCGACGAGATCCGCGCGTACTACGCGCGTGTGATGCAAAACCACTTCTTGCCAACTGCGCGAGTTCGCTATTTTCCCTGTAGCGAATATGTCGGCGAGCACCGGTTCGTCTCGCGCCTGTCAGGCGCCGTGACGAAAGCTGACGTGCGGCGCAGGCTGGTTGACGCCACGTATGTCGAAGGCGGCATTCCGGCGACCAGCGCGCCGCCTTTCGAGGTGGCTCACGGCGTGCGTTGCGTGCCCGCAGGCGACATCGTTCACGTAGCCAGTGGCGCCGAGCGGTTCGTCATTATCGGCGCAGGGAAGACGGCCCTGGACGCGTGCGTCTGGCTGCTCGAACGCGGAGTCCCGGCGTCGGCGATTCGCTGGATTCGGCCGCGCGAGTCGTGGTGGATGAATCGGCGCTTCCAACAGCCAGGCACGCTTCTGCCGGATCTTTATCGGGGTGTGGCGCTCCAACTCAAGGTTGCGGCCACGGCTACGTCGGTGGAGGACTTCTTCGTGCGCCTGGAATCGGAGGGGATCCTCCTGCGCATCGACCCGCGTGTCATGCCGACCATGTTTCGCGGCGCGCTGATCGGGGAGTCCGAACTGGCGCTATTGCGCACGATCGAGGACGTGGTTCGCATGGGGCACGTGCGTCGCGTTGAGACCGATCGCATTGTCCTCGACGACGGCGAAGTGCCGACGAGCCCGCGGACGCTCCACGTTCACTGCGCAGCGCGGGGCTTGTCGCGCCGTCCGTTGCGACCGATCTACGAGCCCGGACGGCTGACCCCGCAGCCGATCCTGTTCAACTCCGTCTGCTTCCAATTCGCGATGCTGGGCGTTGTCGAGGCCACCGTCACAAGCGACGCGGAGCGGAACCGCCTGTGTCCGCCGATCGTGTATTGGGACACTTGCCCGGACTACCTGTCGGCGTTCCTCGCGAACCTGGACAATCAAGCCGCGCGCGCGATGCATCCGGTCGTCGCCAACTGGGCGAAGACCACGCGGCTGAACGCTCTAGCTGGGATCGCCCAGCACCGAAACGATCCACGGGTGATCGAGGCCGGCGAACAGATGAAGCGTTATGGGCCAGCCGCTGCGGCCAATCTCAGGACGCTGCTTGGATAGGGCGTCACGCCGAGACGTCGTAGCGAAGATTTTCCGCGCATGTCAGTCCCTGATGTCCGCTTTCTCATGGCGGAAAGGTCCGATAAAGGGTCATCCGTCAGATACAGATTGAGGTGTCGCCCGGTGCGGGGACCGAGCCAAAAGACCAGTTCACCTTCAAAGCTTCACGGTTCAACCGGTGATGGAAGATTGAGCGCTGATTGTGACGGGCGTCGTGCGCCGACCGTCACTTCTTGCAAACCACATGGGGTTTGCAAAGAGGTGGCGGTTTCTTGCGCACAGTCTTGGCGGACGAAGTGCTCATCGAAAAAATAAGACTGACACGATGAGATTGCGGGATCTGACAATCATCAAAGTCGCTGCTGGCCTCCGCAAAATCGTAGAACCGAGACCGCTTCCAGGCCATATTCATCGAGGACACCCCCGGCGGTTTCGCGTCTGCTTTCGAGAACCGCCGCATTGGCCGGGACCGGCCGCAATGGGCGCGAAGTGGCTGAACACGAATGCGTAGGTTTGGCCGGAAACGGAATGGTGGCTTCGGATTAACAAAGAGTCCCCTGGCGACAAGGCACCGTCGGGTGGGGCGTCGTCGAAAGCCGAACCGGCAAGAGCTTTGCGACCGAGATCGGCCGCGCGCTGCTGCGGCTCTCCGATCCGCCGTTGACCACAATCTATCAGCGGCGGCGCGAAATGGGCCGCTCAATCCGGTCGAGAACGTCAGGCAGTACCACCTGAAGGCGCCAGAGCTAACTCAGCACCGCGACGATTTCATATGTGAACGCCGCGATCGCCGCCGCCGCTGGCAAGGTCAAAACCCAGGCGACGACGATGCCCTGCGCGACGTTCCAGCGTACGGCGGAGGCGCGGCGCGCCGCGCCGACGCCGACGATCGCGCCCGTGATCGTGTGAGTCGTCGATACGGGAACGCCGAGCGCGGTGGCGAGAAACAGCGTGACCGCCCCGCCGGTTTCAGCGCAGAAACCGCGCATCGGCGAGAGGCGGGTGATCTTTGACCCCATCGTATGGACGATGCGCCGGCCTCCGGACAGCGTGCCGAGCGCTATCGTCGCTTGGCAGACGAGCACGACCCACAGCGGGATGTGGAAACCCTCCGGCATGTAACCCTGCGAGTACAGCAGCGCCGCGATAATGCCCATGGTCTTTTGCGCGTCGTTGCCGCCGTGGCCGAGCGAAACGAGCGCGGCCGAAACGAGCTGAAGCGTGCGGAAATGCGTGTCGACGGCGAGCGGAGTCCAGCGCAGAAATATCCAAGACACAGCGCCGATCAAGAGCAGCGCGAGCGCGAAGCCGAGCAACGGCGAAACAACGATCGCCGCCGCCGTCTTGAGGAAGCCTGACCAGACGACGGCGTGAGGCCCTGCCCGCGCGATGCCCGCGCCGACCAATCTGCCGATCAGCGCATGCGAGCTGCTCGATGGTATCCCGAGCAGCCAGGTCAAGACGTCCCAGACGATCGCGCCGCACAACGCGGCGAAGATGACTCCCACCGTCACGACGCCGGGCGCGACGATGCCTTTGCCGACAGTCGTCGCGACGCCGAGCCCGAAGACGAGGAAGGCGATGAAATTGAAGAACGACGCCCAGAACACCGCCAAGGAGGGTCGAAGCACGCGCGTCGACACGACGGTGGCGATCGAGTTCGCCGCGTCGTTTAGCCCGTTGAGGAAGTCGAACAGAAGAGCGGTTGCGATGAGGCCGATCAGCAGCGGCGCGGCAAGGGTGGCACTCATTCTCGACGGCGCTCAGAGATGTTCGATCACGATGGCGTTGACCTGGTTCGCTACGCGCTCGAACTTGTCCAGCACCTTCTCGAGATGGTCATAGACCTCCGAACCGACGATGAAGGCCATCGGATCGCTGGTTCGGTAGCGACGGAAGAGATCCCGTATCCCCTCGTCGTACATCTGATCCGACCGTTCCTCGAGCTGGGCCATGGCAACCGCGTAGGCGTTGATCTCGCTGGCGTGGGCCGCGATTTCGCGCAGCAAGGGCACCGCCTGCAACGTGAGGCCGGCGGCATCGACCGCCAACCCGGCCAAGTCGCGCATGAGCGGGTCGAATTCCCGGACTTCGAACAGCGTGATCGTCTTCACCGTCTGGTGCATCTGGTCGATGGCGTCGTCCATCGACTGGATCAATTCCTGAATGTCGCTGCGGTCGAACGGCGTGATGAAGGTCCGGCGCACCGACTGCATGACTTCCTGCGCGATCCGGTCGGCTTCGATTTCCTTTTCGACGACGATCTTGCCGAAGCACGCCGCGCCCTCGCCGCCGTCCAGAAACTTCCGCAGAGCGTCCGCGCCGGCCGCCAGAGTTTGGGCATGACTCTCAAAGAGATCGAAGAACTTGTCCTCCCTGGGCAGCAGCTTTTGAAACCAGTTCATCATGATCATAGCTCTGAATTCAATATTCGGAACGCCGCGCGATACGCGGCTGAGGGCGCGGGTTTGGTACGGCGGCTAGGGTCTCGCCGAACCTCATTCATGGCGTCGCGCCCCCTATCGCCTCCACGTCGTATTCCTGTCGACCCTTTGGTCGCTCGCCGGGGACCGTCGATCCGGTGACAAGGTAAAAGACCGTCTCGGCGATGTTGGTGGCGTGGTCCCCGATCCGCTCGATGTTCTTCGAGCAGAACAAGAGATGCGCACAGAGTGAGATATGTCTGGCGTCCGCCATCATATGAGTTAGCAGATCACGGAAAACCGAGTCTTCGAGCGCATCAAGTTCCACATCGCGCTCCCAGACAGCGTGGGCGCGCTCGATGTCGCGCTGCGCGTAGGCGTCCAATACGTCCTTCATCAATTCGGTCGCGAAATCGTTCATGTGCTTGAGGCCAATAATGGCCCGCGGCACGCGAGCTTCGAGCTCTATCTTAACCGAACGTTTGGCGATGTTCTTGGCGAGGTCCCCGACGCGCTCGAGATCACCGGCGACGCGGATCGCCCCGATGATTTCGCGAAGGTCGACGGCCATGGGTTGCCGACGTGCGATGGTGAGGATCGCCTTCTCCTCGATCTCGTGCTGCAAGGCGTCGAGCCGATGGTCTGTGGCGACGACCTGATGCGCAAGCGTGATGTCGGTATTCGCGAGGGCATCCATGGCGTCAATCAACATTTTCTCGGCGATGCCGCCCATCTCGGCGATTTGCCGCCCGAGCGTGTCGAGTTCCTTGTCTTAAGCTTTCACGGTGTGATCGGGCACGGTCTTCCTTCCTCGGCCAAATCGGCTGATTACGCCGTCTTGCGCTTAGCGCGCGGCGATGTGAAGTCCGTCCTCAATTCGTCAAGTTCGACCATTTCGCCCATGTACTCAAATCGAAATACAGCAGATTGGCCCCGGTTACGGCTCCGGACTGCGACGATTTAGCGTTCCTGGCAAACCTAGATATTGGGTCGTGAGCAATGTCGGAGGTGTCTCGGTCTCCACCAAGCGGCGCCACCCACGGTCGCCGAAAGCGTCTCGCCGGCGTCGAGTCCGCTTTCGAGAACCACCGCATAGGCCGGGACCGACCGACATGGGCGCAACCCAGCCTCGCCGACCGTGGCAGAAGGCTCCTCGATCCTGAGGTCGAGGAGCCGATCGGACGCTACACCTCCATGCCCTCGGCCAGGGCGAGGGCGTCTTCTACTTCAACGCCCAGATAGCAAACGGTGCTCTCGATCTTCGTATGGCCGAGCAGAATCTGCACGGCGCGTAGGTTGCCTGTTTGTTTGTAGATGATAGACGCCTTCGTTCTACGCAGGGAATGGGTGCCGTAATCTTCCGAGCGCAATCCAATCCCGGTCACCCATTCATCAACAAGACGAGCATATTGGCGAGTGCTGATATGATTGGAGTGATCGAGCCGGCTCGGAAAGACGAACTCGTCAAGAGCGCCGCCTCGCCGCTCGAGCCAGGCCAGAATGCTGCCACGAGTCCGCTCAAGGAGTTCGAACTGAACCGGCCGGCCGGCCTTTTGTTGGACGACGATGGCGCGCGAGCGAACCCGACCGCCGCTGGTAAGATCGCCGATCTTCACCTTCACGACGTCACACCCGCGCAACTTGCTATCGATGGCGAGATCGAACATCGCGCGATCGCGTAGCCGGCGTTCGCTGTCAAGCCAGAACCGAATGGCCCAGACCTGTTGCGGCTTCAGCGCGCGCTTGGCGCCAACCATCCGGCCCACGTTCCACGGACGTCGATCATTGACCGCCGGATCATATTCCGAGTGCCCCATAGTTTTCTCCTCTTCCGGCCACAGTCGGCCAGGAATGAGAACAGGGCGCTGGGCGTTCGATCTTTGAAGTTCTGGCCGATGACGGACTGGCGGCTTCGGGCGGGCGAAATATTGAAGCGGACATTTGGTTCTGCGCAGAGTGGCCGACGCCATCCGCGCCGCCACCATAAAGTCACCGACTTATTGGCGGAATCACAGTGATCACGAAGGTCGCTGGCTTGGCGACGTGCCCCCAGAAATGATGGGCGAGGATTAACTCGACTTCACTCGCTTGCGGCGTGGCCAAGGCGCGCGTGGCTTCGCGGCACTGCGCGTCGTCTTTCAGGCAGACGGACAGCAAGCCGTCGTTGGCCAATTCGCTCGGCGACACCGATGGATTGCCGTGGAAGTCGAGACCGATGAAGGCGTGGGGCCGCTCCTTGCTGTAGAAGGCGACGGCAGTGTCGTAGCGAGAGCTGCCGCCGACGAACGCGAGAGGCTTGCCGGTTTTGTCGAGCCAAAGGTCGGTGGCGGCCGCCGCGAGTTCCTTGCGCGGTTCGACGTCTCTGGGGCCGTTCGAAAGCCAGGCCGTCCCCAGCGCGACGATCGGCGAGGCCGCCAAAGCGCCGATCGTCAGCGTGCCGGCCAGTCCGAAGGAGATCTTTCGCAGCCGCGCCAAGTCCGCCGGGCCGACGATTTCGATCGCCAGCAGCGGCGCCAGACTGAAAACGCCGACCATCATGTTGGTCGAAATCTGATTGCGAAAGACGAAGGCGGCGGCCACGGTGAGGACCAATGGCGCGATCGCCAACGTCGCCAGAACGCGGAGGCGCGGCTCGGCGAGCCACGTACGCATCGTCGCGAGCGACCGCGGCAGCGTCGACCGCCCGACGAACGCGACCACTGCGACGACGACCGCGTTCTACTCCAACACGCCGACCAGCGCGTCCGCCGCGTGACCGGCGACGACGGGTAGGTTGCGCCCAGTCTCGGCGATGAAATAGTTCACGGTCGGCGCGCCGTTGGCGATCACCCACCATAGATGCGGCGCACACAGCGCTGCGGTGACCGCCGCCGAGACATAGGGCGAGGCCGACGAGAAATAGCGCGCTCGGGCGGGGTGCTGAAGCGCCGCGAGCAGACAGGTCGCCGCGAGTATTGCCGCGTAGTACTTGGACAGCACGGCGATCGCCACGAAGGCGCCGAAAAGAACTGCGTCGCGCAGCCGGCCTCCGTCGATCGCGCGAACGAAGGCGAACAATGTCCACGGCCACACTGAGAGAAGGATCGTGTTGGCGTTATATCGATAGGACAGGAACGTGTAGAACGGAGTCAGCAGCAGCAGCACTGTCGCCGCGATCCGTTTGTCGCCGTTGGCGAAACGGCCGATTAGCCGCCAGGAGCCGAGCAGCCCGAGCGTGGCGTTGAGGCTGACGAGGATGGCGAAAGACCACCCGGCGCGCGGCGCCGCGGCGAACCATGCGCCGCACACCCAAGCCCAGAACGGGGGGTGCTTGCTGTAGCCGAGCTGGAATTCACGGCCCCATGCGTAGGCCTCCGCCATGTCATGATGAATCGAGGCCCCGAGGTCCGAAATCGCGAAGTAGGCCGCCCAGGCGACGAAGAACGCGACAAAGGCCGCGGCGATCGCGCATTGTTCGACGGCGGCGCCCCCTTGTGCGGAGGCGGGCGTCTCCCGCGCGCTCGTCGACATGTCCGTTTCCATCATCCGCGTTGCGCCCTCCTCGTTAGGATTCACTATTGCGTCAAGCGGTCGCGTCGGCCCTGCCGCCGGGCTCAAAGGCAGGCGACAGCGCCGCGCTGCGCAGCGTTGCGACGCCGTGGCTCACGACGACAGCCACTCGGCATAGGCGCTCCGACGTTCGTTGGGGGCGCGGCGGATGATCAGCATGGCGGGCGGCGCGGCTTCGCTCGCCATCAAGCGACGGTATTCGTCGTTTCGCGCCGCCGCGATCGGATCGGCGCGCGACGCCGCGCTGTCGAGGCCAGGATGACACATAACCAGGTGGCGCGGCCCGGGGGCGCGCAAGACTCGGTCGAATTCGCGATCGTGCCGCGGCGCGTCGGCAAACCGGGAGAAGCCTGCAAATCCGACATTCGTGGCGATTCCCAACGCCGCGGCGCGCGCCCCGAAACCTGCGCAAAGGCTGGCCACGGCCAGCGCTTTGGCGCGCGCGCCGCCTCGGCGCAGGATGCGAAAGACTGAATCGGCCGGATCGCGCGCCAGGGGCCGCAACTCCCGCGGCGGGTCGGCGAAGCGTTTGGCGAGAACGCCGAAAAGCGCGCCGCGAATCTGCGGCAGGGCGTGAACATGATGATGCCCGTCGACGTGATCGGGCGCGAAGCCCAACGCCGCTTCGAAACGGTCAAACTGTCGTTCGAACTCGGCTGAAAGCGCGCCGACGTCCAGGCGGCCGCGCAGCGCCGCAACGACGAGGCGGCGCAGATAGCGGGAGGACGACACGCCGCCGGTGAGGAAGCGGGTCAAATCGAGATGGAGCCCTATTGCCACTCGGCCGCGACGCGCGGCGAGTTCTCCCGCCATCTCCGGCCAGAGCGACGTCGAAACCATGACGGAAACCGCGGTCAATCGTCCCGCGTCGATGAGATCGAGAATGGCGCGCGACACGGCTTCGTTGATGGCGAAGTCATCGGCGCAAAGGACGAACATCTTCGGGCGGTCGCGCACGGTCAGCGTTGACCATCGTCGCTTTGCGGATCGAGCTCGATCGCGCCGATCCGTTCCCCGACGATGAACAGGGGACGCCGTTTGACCTCCTCGAACATCCGAGCGAGATACTCGCCGATGACCCCAAGCGAGATGAGCTGAACGCCGGCGAAGAACATGATCGAGACGATCAACGACGGGAAGCCCGGCACGTCGATGCCGAACACCGTGGTCTGGACGGCGAAGTAGACCGCGTAGGCGATGGCGCCGAGGGAAATGAGCACGCCGAAGTAGGACCACACCTTCAGCGGCAACGACGAAAACGAGGCGAAGGCGTCGACGGCGTAGGTCGCCAGCGCGAACAGGCTCCATCGCGACACGCCGTGGCGGCGTTCGCCGACGGCGAACGGCACGTAGGTCGAGCGGAAGCCGATCCAGGAATAGAGGCCCTTGCTGAACCGGGTGCGCTCGCCCAAGGCGCTCATCGCGTCGATCGCCTTGCGGTCAAGCAGTAGGAAATCGGTCGAGCCTTCCGGAATTTGAAGGTCCGACAGGCGTTTGAAAAGTCCGTAAAACAGCTTCGACAGGTTCGTCCGCGAGCGACTCTCGCCGACCCGGTCCTGCCGCAGGCCGAAGACGATTTCGCTACCGGCGCGCCAAGCGGCGAGAAACTGCGGAATGATCTCGGGGGGATGCTGGAGATCCGCATCCATCAGGACGACCGCGTCGCCGCGGGCATACCGCAGACCGGCGGCGATCGCCGCCTCCTTGCCGAAATTCCGGCTCAACGCCACCGCGCAAATGCGCCGGTCGACTTGCGCGAGCCGCCGCAGCTTCGTCAGCGTGTCGTCCGTTGAGCCGTCGTCGATAAACAATATCGAATACGCTTCGCCAACGTCTTCGAGAACGGCGCGTAGCCTCTCCGTCAACACATCGAGGTTGCCTTCCTCGTTGTGCAGCGGGACGACGACTGTAATCGTCTTCGGCTCAACCGTGCGATCGCCCGGCACTTCGGCCTCTTCAGTCCCAACTTTCGAATCCGCAAACGACCGCTTTCGACCGATCGTCGGGCCGTTCAGAAAAGGACAGCAGCATATGCGTCCACACCCGACAATCAAGGGCTTGGCGAAGCCCAAGCGGTCGCAAGACGACCGCCGACCCGGAGTCTCACTCGAACCGATCCGTATGGTGCACTTCACCGTTATTGGGCTTCTTGGCCGGCGACAAGGAGGGGCCCGTCGCCTCAATGTCCGGTTCAGAGGCACCGCGACGATCGGCTGAATGGCGGCAACGGGCGCGAAGCGGCCGAAGGCGAATGCCAATTCGTGGCCGGGAGCGGAGGGGCAGCTTCCAGGCGAGAGAGGAAGCGATAGCGGTCGTTCGATGAGTGCGAATCAATCGACAGTTCTCGACCCGAAGCGGAAGTTTCCGTCGCGCTGTTAGCGCATTCACCGCGCTCACCAACTCGGGAAGGGACTGGTCGAAGGGCTTCCCGGAAATTGTCGTTCGATGAGTTGCAGGAAGAGTTCCGGCTTGGCGGAATGTCGTTGCCACGGCGCGGCAACCAATGCGCACACATCGTGATAGCCGGCACTGGGATTTGCCCGCGCGTGCCGATCAACAAAAGCTCATGCTCGCCGGTTGCCCAATAGCCGGTTCCGCATGCACTGCCGCTGCGCAGCTTGTGCCAAATCACGTGCGTTTTGTAATCGAAGCGCCGCTAGGCCGCCAACAGCCCGCTATCGACCTCGTCAACCGTCTTCAAGATCACAGCATCGTCAAATTCGCCAAGGGCCGGATCGCCGGTCCTTGAGAACGCGATAGCTCCGCAATGTCCTTCCGTCGTCGCCAAAGAGTCGGCCATTCGGATCGCTTGGTCCGAGCTGCGTGCCTCCTTCGGCTCGCACGCGACGATGTCGCCGCCCTCGGATCGCATGAAGGCGAGCGCGACGTAATAGGTCATCGAGGCCATCCGAACCTCTCTATCATTCGTTATGGAGCTGACTGTTGCTTGGTAGTTCGAACACGACTGTGGGTAGCAGGCCAGCTTGAAGAAGACAGCCGAAAGTCGCCCTAGCGACTGCGACGCCCTCGCCGCATAATGCAAGGATGGATGACTTTCATCCCTTTACATTCAAGATTGATGCTGATCCTCTAAGTTTGCGAGGGCGACCAAATCCTCCTTCAATCCCCGCATTCCTACGCGACCCGGCGTGAAGCCCAGATAGAGGCAACCCAAGCGACGAATAGACGCGCTGTAACATGGCGCCGCGACAAATGACGAAAACGCCCAAGCGTCCACGCGATTTGAACCAATGGGCTAAGCGCATAGTCGAATATCGCCACGGGCGAAGCAAGCGGCCGCGAACCGATGCCAGGCGAGCAGGAAAATGATACCAGCGGCCTCGACGTCTGACTCTCTGAGGGATTCCCGAATCGCTTGATTGCTGATTCAAGGCGGCATGGGGAGGTGGCCATGCCTGCTGCGGTGAAGCTTCGGGAGGACTATTC
>Ga0187875_10002759_pt1 | contig 12772 bp, 11 predicted proteins | sample June2016WEW_17_1_2_FD_132978 | JGI IMG/M metagenome (GOLD analysis project Ga0187875, IMG submission 132978) | Peatland microbial communities from SPRUCE experiment site at the Marcell Experimental Forest, Minnesota, USA - June2016WEW_17_10 | ecosystem: Environmental > Terrestrial > Soil >... | reverse complement strand
GCCGCTCATGGCCGCGATGAGGGCATAGTCGAACCCGGGGAAAATGCTCCCACATCGCCACCCGGCCAAGATCGGGGACGCCTCAACGCTTCCGGTAAAGCGTTTTTACACAACCAAGACCCAAGGCGGACGTGGGACAGTCAATCCCGCGCATCCTCGGCCACTACGCGCGCGACCTCGATTTGCTGTCGCTCCCGCATGCGGTCTACAAGATTGACGAGCGCTCCAGCCACCGCCCTGGCGTTCGGCTGGGGTTTTGAAGCCCAAGGAGGACTCCGATGGAAATCATGCGGAAGGCTTCGATCTCGACGCTGTACAACTCCGGCGTACAGTCCGAACAACTGCTGTTTCCCGAAAACTCCTCGTCGCGCCGGGTCACCATCACCCGGGTGACCATGCAGCCGGGGGCCGTCAATCCGCCGCACCGGCATGCCAACTCCGAGCAGATTTGGGTCGCGCTCGAGGGCCGCGGAACACTGTTGCTTGACGGCGACCGCACCGAGCCGTTCGCCGTCGGCGATGTGGTCAGGTTCGAGGACGGCGACCTCCACGGTTTTCGCAACGCCGCCGATGGGCTGTTCGTTTATTTGTCGGTCACGTCGCCGCCGGTCAACTTCCGCGAGGCATACGCCAAGGACTGGCGCCAACCGGCTTAGCCTCATCCCGCGAGGCAGGATGAGCACTCGGCTTGGCCCACTCGCTCCGATGCCTCCACGCCTACGAGGATCAAGCTGCGGACCGTCGGTGTTGCCGCTGTCACTCCCCGAGCAGACACGCCGCAGCACCCTCTTTCATTTCAAACCAAGCGTGCAATGTCGCCTATTGGGCCCATTTCGAAGTTTGCCGCGACGCACCGATACTTCCGCTGTTGGATCACAAGCGGACATTGCGCGGACATCGCGAAAATGACGCGATTGACCCAACCCTCGGACATTCGTAATCGACGCTGCGCCTTTCCCGAAATGTATCGGCTTCTCCGATGTTCCTTCTTCAATGACGGGTATGGTATTGGCTACTCGCCAACCGCGTAGGAGGGAACCATGGCATTTAGAACACTCTCAACAGCCATTTGTCTCCTGCTCGCAATACCGTCTCACGCAACGGCCCAGCAAAGTTTAGCCGAAGACACCGCCTTTGCTGATGTCCAGATACATTTTGCGGAAGCGTATAATCATAAAGATGTCGATGCGATGGCCGCGGCATTCACTGAGAATGGCATCAGGGTAACGCCTAGCGGCATCTTTCAAGGCCGCGATGCCATTCGCCGCAACCTGCAGGATGCCCTCAACATGGGGCTGCACGACTATACAGTGCGACGAACTATATCGCGTTTGGAGGGCAACTTCGTTTTCAATGCCGGGGAGTGGCAGGCGAAGCTGGGCGATAAACCTTTCCACGGCTATTACACCGCGATCCTTGTCCGCGAGGGTGATCAGGCGAAGATCATGGAAGAGACGGTTACTGTCGCCGCACCTTGACAGGAAGGCCGCTTCGGGTTCGACCGATATTGGAGGATAAGCAGACATCGCCACGATCACCGATCGCCAACTCGTCCTTGACAGACTGTTCGTAAAATGTGCCGTCTTCGAACAGTTGCTCGCCGACGAGGACGGTAATACATGGCCAAGTCGCGCCTCAAGCTGGTCACGCCAGCCACCGTAAATCGAACAGTTACGCCCAAGCGGCTTCCGAACGGCAAGCTGCGAACCCGCGAATACCTGACGGAGGCCGAGGTCAGCCGCCTCATGGGGGTGGCCAAGACAACCGCCACGGCCACCGGGACGCCACCATGGTCCTTGTGGCTTATCGGCACGGCTTACGGGCCGCCGAGCTGGTGGACCTGCGCTGGGCTCAGGTGGACTTCAGAACGGCCACCCTGCACGTCCGTAGGGTTAAGCAGGGCACCCCCAGCACCCATCCTATCCTGGGCGACGAGTTGCGGGCGCTGCGCCGGCTCCATCGCGAGCAGGAGCCGAAGTCGCCCTTCGTGTTTACGTCAGAGCGGAGCGCGCCGTTCACGACGGCCGGCTTCGCTCGCATGGTCGAGCGAGCAGGTTCGGAAGCCAAGCTGGGCTTCAAGCCGCACCCGCATATGCTGCGCCACGCCTGCGGCTACGCGCTTGCGAATAAAGGACATGACACGAGGGCGCTGCAGGCTTACCTGGGGCATCGCAACATTCAGCACACGGTGCGTTATACTGAGCTGTCGCCAACGCGGTTTAAGGATTTTTGGCGCGGCTAGGTCAAAGGCTATCGTAATCCCCGGGGTCTCACATCTGCAATGCCACGAGGTTGTTCGCCGCCAGTCAGCACAGACGAGATCGCTTATGAGGGGGAAGACAGTTGTCGTCACGGGCGGCACGTCCGGAATTGGCGAAGTCGCCGCGGTAGCACTTGCAAAAATGGGCACCCGGATCATCTTGGTCGCACGGGACAAGAGCCGCGGGGACGCGACCCTCGCACGGCTTCGCGACAGCGCGCCTGGCATCGCCCACTCCATACATTTTGCCGATCTCTTGCGCTTGGCTGAGATGAAACGCGTGGCGGCTCAAATCGCCGATCGCGAGCCGCGCATCGACATGCTGATTAACAACGCAGGCGCACTATTCGCTACGCGCCGACTCACAGAAGACGGGCTTGAACGTACCTTCGCGCTCAATCACATGGCCTATTTCGTCATGACAGAGGGCTTGCGCGAGCGGCTCTTAGCCTCAAGTCCCGCGCGCATCATCAACACGGCTTCCGCCGCGCACAAACGCGCCACGTTGGATTTTGATGATCTTCAATCGGTAAAAGGCTTCGGAGCCATGAAAGCCTATGGTCGGTCGAAGCTGTGTAATATCCTGTTCACGCGTGAACTCGCTCGCCGCCTACATGGCACGGGCGTTACTGCGAATTGCCTGCATCCCGGGTTCGTCGCCACACGCTTTGGCGACCAAAGCGGTGCCTTGATGTCGCGCCTCGTTTGGCTTGCCAAATTTTTCGCGATACCTCCTGCTAAGGGGGCAGAAACGATTGTCTATCTCGCGTCCTCGCCAGACGTGGCCGAGACTACGGGACAATACTTTTACAAGTCCATGCCGGCCACGCCGTCGTCGTGGGCCCAGGACGACCGATCTGCATTATTGCTCTGGCAGCGCAGCGCGGCCTTGGTCGGGATGAAGGAATAGCCGCGCTGGACTTGGCCAACACAGCTACGACGTATTGTAGCTTTTCGTCACGATCCGATGACTAATTCCGTTGCGTGCAACTGGTGATTCTATCGCGCCGACCATGAAACTCTCGTCCGAGAATCAGTCGCAGGAGGCGCTTGCCGGTCTCGTCGAGCGCGTCACGTACCATAGTGCCGAGAATGGTTTTTGCGTTCTGCGGGCCAAGGCGCGCGGGCATCGTGATGTCGTGACCGTTGTCGGCCATGCCGCAACCATCGCCGCCGGCGAGTGGATCACGGCGTCAGGCGAATGGGTCAACGACCGTACCCACGGCCAGCAGTTCAAGGCGCGGTTCCTGCGCACGTCGCCCCCGACTTCGGCCGACGGCATCGAGAAGTATCTCTCGTCCGGCATGATCCGGGGCATCGGCCCGGCCTACGCCAGAAAGCTCCTGCGCGCCTTCGGCGAGAAGGTGTTCGACGTGATCGAGGCGACGCCGGACCGGCTGCGCGAGGTCGATGGCATCGGGCCGGTTCGCGCTGCCAGCATTCTCGCCGCCTGGGCCGAGCAGAAGGCGGTGCGGGAAATCATGGTCTTCCTGCACAGCCACGGCGTCGGCACGGCGCGGGCCGTGCGCATCTACAAGACCTACGGTCCTGACGCCATCCAGGTCATGACCGAAAACCCGTATCGCCTGGCAAGCGACATCCGCGGCATCGGCTTCAAGACCGCCGACGCCATCGCGATGAAGCTCGGCGTCGAGAAGACCGCCATGGTGCGGGTACGCGCGGGGATTTCCTATGCGCTGACCGAGGCCATGAATGAGGGACATTGCGGCTTGCCGACGGAAGAGCTGATACCGCTTGCCGAGAAGCTGCTCGAGGTTCCGCAGGAGCTCATCCGCACTGCGCTCGATCTCGAGCTGCAGGAGGGCACGGTGGTCGCCGACCGGGTTGGCGAAACGCCATGTGTATTTCTGGCCGGCTTGTATCAGGCGGAGCGCGCCATCGCCGAGCGCCTGATCCGCCTTGCGAACGGCAAGCTGCCTTGGCCCTGGATCGATCCGGACAAGGCCGTGCCGTGGGTCGAGGGGCGTATCGGTCTAGCGCTTGCCGAAAGCCAGGTTGCGGCGATCCGGCTCGCCCTGATGTCCAAGGTGCTGGTCATGACCGGCGGTCCCGGCGTTGGCAAAACTACCATCGTCAATGCCATCCTGCGTATTCTCGCGGCGAAGGGCACCAACCTTTTGCTGTGCGCTCCGACCGGCCGTGCTGCGAAACGTATGACCGAGGCGACCGGCTTCGAAGCCAAGACCATCCACCGTCTGCTGGAGGTCGACCCTAAGGGCGGCGGCTTCAAGCGCGGCGACGACAACCCGCTCGCCTGTGACCTGTTGGTTGTCGACGAGACATCCATGGTCGATGTCATGCTGATGCAGGCGCTCATGAAGGCGGTGCCGGACAAGGCCGCCCTTTTGATCGTTGGCGACATCGACCAGCTTCCCTCGGTCGGGCCCGGCCAAGTGCTGGCCGACGTCATCTCATCCGGCGCGGTGCCGGTGGTGCGCCTCACCGAAGTATTCCGGCAGGCGGCGCAAAGCCAGATCATCGTGAATGCGCACCGCATCAACCACGGTGTCATGCCGGATCTTCGCAAACCCGAAGCCGAGAGCGACTTCTATTTTGTCGAGGCTGATAATCCCGAGACCGCGGTTGCGCGCATCATCGAACTGGTCAAAACCCGCATCCCGCGCCGCTTCGGTCTCGATCCCATCCGCGATGTCCAGGTTCTCTGCCCAATGAATCGAGGCGGTGTCGGAGCACGCTCCCTCAACATCGAGCTCCAGGCCGCGCTGAATCCAAGCGGCGAGCGCAAGGTCGAGAGATTTGGCCGGACCTTCGCGCCCGGCGACAAGGTCATGCAGATCGAGAATGACTATGACAAGGAGGTCTATAACGGCGACATTGGGTTTGTGGCGGACGTTGAGCCTGAGGAAGGCAATCTCACCGTCAGCTTCGACGGGCGCTTGGTCACCTATGGCTTTGGCGAGCTTGACGCCCTAGTGCCGGCATACGCCGCCAGCATCCACAAGAGCCAAGGCTCGGAATACCCAGCCGTGGTGATTCCGCTCATGACGCAGCACTACGCCATGCTGCAACGGAACCTTCTCTATACCGGGGTCACCCGCGGCAAGCGGCTCGTCGTTCTGGTCGGGCAGAAGAAGGCCATCGCCATCGCGGTGCGCAACGTCTCGGGCCGGCGGCGCTGGTCGAAGCTGCAGGAGTGGCTGCGTCCCGGCCCGTCCCTCTCGCGGCCGATCTGCATGGCGGGCTGAGCCTGGCGGCAGCGGATTTTCTACACGATCCGCCGGTGCGGCAAAGGCTCGATGGAATCGAAGCGGCCCGGTTTGCTGCTGACCTTCGACAGTTTGCGGGCGCTGGCGCGAACTGGCACCAGGAGGCTGAGCGTGCGCGGGCCTGCGGGAGAAGTACGACCGGACGATAGCGCGTTCCTCTGAAATGGCGCGGCAGCGCGCAGAGCGGGAAGCGGCAGAGGCTGAGGACCGCGCCCGCGCTAAACAGATGGCGCACACCCGAACTTAAAAGTAACCGGAGCGGTGTCTGTCTGCGCGGGTGGGTCCGCAGCCCGCCACGCAGTTTCGAAGTTGGCCCCAAACCGGACATTTCGCGGAGACCACCTGACCGACGCGAGTGGCACGCATAACGACATTCAGCAGATCCCTTGTTAAGGGCTGAGGGGTGCAAGCGCCACGCGCAGTGGCTCGCTGGGAATCACCATGAGGCCCGTGAATGGCTGACTTAGCTCGAGGATCAGGAAGATCGAGGCAGACGCCGAAAGCGCAAAAATGCCCAGCGCGACAATAGTGATTGTGTTGTTATCGGCGAAGAGGCTGAAGCTTGCAAATATGATAGCGAGCCAAAAAATCAGGACAACAAGGAAGGGCATGGGGATTGCTAGACCCGCCTCGGCGAACAGAAGTAGACGCGTTTTTCCCAGATCCTGGAGGGTGTCTATTGCCCTTGTTTTGAGAGAGCGTTGTGTCTCGTTCAGCGGCGACAGTTTCAGAATCTCACCGTACAATGATAACGCTGCGGCACTCGCCTCAAATGGCGCCGCCTTCCCAGAATCGGAACTGTTCTCGCGCCAAATCCGATCGGCCATTGAAGCGACCCCGCGCCGCAGCAGATGGCGGACCGAAGCTGTTTCCGGCCCGTACTGCGCTAAGGTTTGGTCGAGCAAAACGACATGGGCGGTCAACTGCTGGACTTGACTACTCTGAGTTTCGTAAGTGCTATTTGCCGAGGCGATCAGCAATCCGAGCACAAGAGCGGCGATCGTCCCAATCAGCCCCGTTCCAAGCCGGACGACATCCTTTGTATCCCCGCTCAGATGATGCTCTGGCAACCTCTTGCGGAGAAATATGCCGAGAAACATCCCGGCTAAGACGCAAGCAAACACAATCACGGACATCAACAGGGGAGTCACAGCTCATTCCTCCAGTCTTGCGCAAACATAAACTCGCACTGTAAGGGCCGCCGTTCAATAGCAGTGCGATTTGATCAAGATTGGCGTTCGCGTGGCGCTCTCTCCAAACCAAGCTTCAACAAGGCGGTCGTCGTGTCGCACTAGGGGTGCGGCTGTCTGGGCGGGCCGATCAGCGGCGTGCGGGCCGGCTTTGCCAAACCGTAGAAGATCACTACGCCGTTGCCGCCAAAGAGCGGGTAACCAGGTCGATGTCCTTGCCGTTATTTCGTAACCATCGCGGATCGCGGACTAACGGGCGCACTCGGCGAAAGCGACAACGTCAGCCAGGCGTTCCAACCCGACGGCCGGTCATGCGCATCGAACTCATAATAGGCTTTCGCGTTTACGTAGGCTTGCACCGATCCCAATGGAATGATGTATCCGATTTGCGGACCAACACCGATGACGCCAGATTCAAAGGGGCACAATTGGGGGACGCAACCGCTGTCGGGAGTAAGCTGCTCATAAAAGTAGCCGACTGCGCCCACAAGAAGCTGCTTTGATAAGAATTGCGACGCTCCCCAATCAAGGTGCCAATCGACGCCGTTTTGGTAGTTCGTGCTTGGATTGATGAGGTTGTAAGTAAAACCAGTCACCGCAGAGAATTCGTGGCCGGTTTGTGGATTAAAGTATGTGTAGCCTCCGCCGCCGTCGACGGCGCCGTGACCGATGCCAATATTCGCGAGGTTGCTCGAACTATAATCGCCGACAGGGATGTCGCCCGTTCCGTAGACCATCCAGTTGTGGACGCCATTGTTCCAGCGAATAATGGCTTGCGGGTACAAATCTCCAAAGCCCGTCGTTGTTTGGCTGATACTTCCCTGCTGCATAATGGCAAGCGGCCCTGAAGCGAGCGTAAGTGCGCCGTTCAGGTTGGTGCTGTTGCTCATCACAATTCCCAGCATACCCAGGGTTAATTGACCGCCGAGGACCGGAGTCGCGAATACATAGCTGGGAGTGATGAGCCCGGCATCAATATCGGCATGCAAATTGACGTTGAGGTTGACGTTGACCGTTGGGTTAAACCTCCCAATCGTGATTTCGCGGGAAGCAGCGACGGCACCGCTCGCTCCCACGGAGTCATAGTAATTGATGACCGTAAGCGCCCAACCGGGCTGCTGGGGCACTGCGGCGAGACTACCGAACAAGCCCGGAAGCCAAAAGCTGACGCCGTTTTCATCCGCGAAGGAGAGCGCGGGCAGCGAGGTGACCACGCCGATCGCAAGTATGGTGCTCGTCGTCAACGAAAGCAGAGCTAATCGGTGTCGGCTCCTTCCGCTTTCCACTGTGAAAATTTTCATTGTCCCGCCCCCTAAAAGATCGGCAGCGCACAAGCTCGCGCAGCCGCAGAGAGCCTAACAAATCGATTAATGCCTGTGACAGGGGCGAAGTGCTTTTTCACGCCTGTGTGCTCGCGGCGCCACACATTGGTTTATTCTCAATTCCGCCCATTGTGGTCGTTATTCGCTCCCGCAGCACGCAATAAACCAATTACATTGTAGAAGTCGCTGTCACGGGCATATGCAGCAACCGCGCCAGCCCCCATCGGAGAACCCGACGGAGAAATCGTTAGCCGAGCCGACTGCGGACAACGTGCGGCTTCCGCAGGACGCCCGCAAAAACAGGCATTGCGGCTGTGGTAAATCGGCGGCCGAGCCGATCAGCATAGCGAAATGGCTGCTGGCTCTGCCGTTACAATTATCTCAATTGGATTTGCTGATCCAACAGTAGCTCTTGGAGCAGACTACACCTGTGTCCATGAGCAAAAAAGAGGGGCGCTATGTCTCCTTCTGGCACCTTTCAACGTTCGCCGTGACGCGGCAATTCGTCTGCAATTGGGGGCAAACCGGACCCATCATCGGCCGCCTTAATACGGTGCTAATGACCCTAACCAGACTCGCGTGCCGCAGCCACGGCACAACGAGGTGAAGGTTTTGGGGCAAACGTCAATCAGAACAGCAAGCGCATGCCGATGGTCGGACCGACGTAGTTGGCGTTGAGATAGCCGCTGACCAGCCCGGCACTCCCCTGCGAGTACTGCACGCCGCCATAAATGTCGAGCCGCTTCAGCGGGTGGTATTCAATCATCACGGACACAAGGTCCTTCGTGCCGGCGCATTTTGACGACGACGTATTCACGCCGCTGCCAGTGCAAGGCGACGTGTCGTAATCGTTTTGATCAAAATGATAGTAAGCGCCTGCGATATCGAGATTGCTCAGGATAGAATACCTTGCACCGGTCCAAAATACCTGTGCGATTCTGTCGATGGTGTAAGCGGTATACGTTACAGAGCCAGGAAGAACAGAATTTGCAGCGACCGTGTACCCACCAAGAGATGTGAAGCCGTTTACGTAATCATCGCTCGGGTTCTGAAAGCGAACATACCCATAGCCGCCGAACAATTTCACTGGCCCGACCGTGTACTTGGCAAACAGCAGGATACTGCTGTTGTTCGAGAGAGTGGCGTTGAGCGTGTTCATTTCCGCCGGCGTCGCCACAGCAGTGCTGGTGGACCAATTGCCGAGCGACACGGCGTCCTTCACGTAGCTATAGATCGCGTCGACCGACAAGCCGCCAAAGTCGCCGCCGATCTGCGCCTCATAAGCTCCATTGGAGCCGTTGCCTTGGCTATAGCCGCCAAACTGATACAGACCGCCTGCCCGGAACTGGCCGATATTGACCATGTACTTGACCGCCGTGTTGTAGCGGGCATCCTCGGAGTCACCGACGCCGGTGGTTTTGCCGGAAGCCCCGAACGCTGAGAAGGCGTAGGATCCACCCATCGGATCATAGGCTGTCACCGTGTCCAACGTCAGCGAATTAAGCCGGCCGCCGGTCAGCGTGCCAAATGTCTTGTTGCTTAAGCCCGCATAGGCCTCGGAATTGAAAGCCTGACCCGCGCGGCTCGAGTCGCCGTTGGCGCTTTGGTTGGCCAGGATATTTCCATTGTTTTCGATCAGGGATCGTGGACCATTGGCGAGTTGCATTGAGTAGGGATCAAACCCGGTCTCAAGCTTGAAGACGAACCACGAATCCTGCGCGAATTCTTCATTACCTTTGATACCCACGACCGACTGGCCAAGCCCGTTCGGCGCTAAGCTGAAGCGTGCGCCTTGGCTGTTCTTCGAGATTAGCGGCTCGACCCCCTGCGGATACGCGCCGTTAAACGGCACTCCATGCGTCACATAATCGGCGCCGATGTCGATCGCGCCGTAAAGCGTGATGCCGCTCCAGGCCAGCGGGCAATCCTGTGCGCTCGAGTTGATATAGTCGTAAAAGCTGGTGAAGCACGACGCCGTCGGCGCAAGAGCCGGTGGCGCTTTTGTCGGAAGGTCGGCGGCCAAAGCGGATGCACCGCAGAATGCAGCCGCAGCGGCACCCCCTATGACAAACCGTTTCACCTTTGTGCCCCCAATCATTCTACCGGATTTGACACTGACGCGCTTTAAAATCGTACGTGTTTGGAAACGAAAAACCTGCAACTGTGTCGGGCGCAACACACCACCCTTGGCAGTGCCGTTATCAAGAGAAGTACCGGTCCCCAAGCGGGACTGCAATCTATTGGAAGGTGGACCTCAGATGAAAGCACACACTCCACGAATAAGCTCTCATGGGTGCTATGGCGCGCCCGCGATTGCTCCGCGAGTATTGCGGGCGGAGGCCGTTCCTAGACTTGCGGGCAGATCAATCGGTCGCCGCAGCGATCAGGCGAGGACTGACGAAACGCTCCAGCCTGCCCGTCTTGGGATTAAGCCGCGACCAGTCGTCGAATGGAAAATCTATGACGACGAGGCCGGACGTTGGCAGCTTTTCGTTGACGCGTTCCCGTGCTTCGAGGTCTCCCGAAACAATCAAGCGCACCGCGACATCGTGCAGGCCCGGATTGTGACCGACGATGAGGAGCACCTGCGCGTCGTGCGTCTCACGGATGATGCTGATCAGCCTCTTACGTCCAGTGTGGATGCGTTCGTCCTTCACCACCCGCGGCGCCGGAGAAAAAGCCGGTGCGACGAGTGCCCAGGTTTCTTCCGCGCGCGCCGCCGGCGATACGAGGACAAAATCCGGCACGAGACCAAGACGAGCGATGTGGCTGCCGATAACGGTCGCGTCCGCGCGGCCCCGCGTCGTTAGCATGCGATCGCGGTCACGCTCGCCGGGCTTGGCTCGCTCGGTCTTGGCATGACGCAACAGCAGCAAGCGACGCATCGTGGCAATATCGCTTTCTCCGTTGCCGCCAGGCGCGAACAGCAGTGCTAGTTGTGACGCCCAACCCGATGGCAGTGATCAAAGCACGATTGTTAACTTTGCCGAGCTACCTAAGCTCCTCCGGGGGACGACGCGGACCTCCTAAGAGCACCCGCGGGGAAGTGGGGCCAGCCCGCCCCGAGAAGGGTGCCCCCCGAAAGCGGACCGCACCAAGTCGCGCTCAGAGTATCGGTGGTGTCGCCGTAATCGCCGAGCGGCCGCCTTTGACAAATTGTTAACCATTGTCTCCCCACGCTGCACCCACCAAGCAATACAACGGAGCGCGCGAGCTTGCCCTACACACTCGCAGCAGCGGCGCTCGCCAGCGGCCTGGACAAGTAAGGGGTTCGACACGCTTAGGACGCGAGACGGGCGTCGCCAAAAATGGGGACGAGGGCCAACATGTCTAAGCTGCTCCATGTGATCGCGCTTGTGTGTTCATTGCAGGCAATGTCGATACTTGCAAATGCCGCTGACATCAGCGTACCGCCACCTCTGGCTCCAGCTCCGCTCTACGCACCGCCGCCAATCAATTGGACCGGGTTCTATCTCGGCGCAAACGTCGGGGGCGCTTGGGCCCAGGGTAGTTTCACCGACAGCCTCTTCGGCCTGAATTTAAACAACGGAACCGATTTCATCGCGGGCGAGCAGATTGGTTTCAATTACCAAATTGGAGCCTTCGTTTTAGGCGTTGACGGGGCCGTCGACTTTTCTCCGAACGACCGTACAGGCCACGGGGTGGTCACTCCAGTCGGAACTATTCAAGCGACATCCAACAATACGTGGATCGCAACGCTTGCTGCCCGGTTTGGTGTCGGCCTTGATCACTGGCTCCTTTATGGCAAGGCTGGCGGTAGTTGGATCGGCAACAGCTTCGCTGTCAACAACTTGACGACGAGCATGTCGATCCCTGGCTCAAACAGCGATGGCAACATAGGTTGGCTGGCGGGAGCGGGCGTCGAATGGGCTTTGACGAGGAATTGGACTCTAAAGGTCGAGTACACCTATTTGGGGCTGAACAGCTCGAGTTTTACCGCGCCGGCGACGGCCCCGTTCCTTGGTGGCGACACTTTCACCACTAACCGCAACTTCCAAATGGTTCAGGTGGGGTTCAACTATCTATTCACCCAAGGCGACTGATATTGCGAACTCATTCAATGCGCAATGAGCCCGTAGCGGAAGTGGCGCTGACCAATCCGATCACCTCACAGGCGCGGGCGAGCAGCATCTCATTCCCCGGGGCAGCGTGTCGGCGCTGATCGCCATTTCGCGAAACGCTCATTCTATCGCGTCTCGGCGTCTCCGACTTTTCACAGCCAAGACCCTTCGGTCACAGTATTTCGGGGCCGCTCGCCCTAAATTGGTCGCTAAGGGGATGATAGTTAACAGTTGCGTAACGCTGACCGGCAGAAACGGTTGCGTAACAATCGACAGACGACAATGCCTGTCAGCGATGGGATGGGATAAACATGAAACGAATTTTGATTGCCGGCGCGCTTGCGCTCGTAGCCGGCGGAACAGCACTTGCAGCAGACCTTCCGCAAGTTCCAGCCCCCCTGCCGGCCTTCAGCTGGACCGGCATCTACCTCGGCCCCAATGGGGGTTATGGGTTCGGCACGAGCAATTGGACCGCCCCACCTCCAACTGGCTCGACCGGTAACTTTACCACCTCTGGTGACCTGTTTGGCCTCACGTTTGGCGGCAATTAGAGCATGTTTCGGCTGGGTTGAATCGGGGGATACCCCTTAAATTATGAATGGGGGAATCTAGCGGCATTGATTCGATTTTTGGAGGGGATCGATGCCGAGACCTTGTTCACTGGATTTGC
>Ga0187875_10002757_pt1 | contig 12779 bp, 9 predicted proteins | sample June2016WEW_17_1_2_FD_132978 | JGI IMG/M metagenome (GOLD analysis project Ga0187875, IMG submission 132978) | Peatland microbial communities from SPRUCE experiment site at the Marcell Experimental Forest, Minnesota, USA - June2016WEW_17_10 | ecosystem: Environmental > Terrestrial > Soil >... | reverse complement strand
TCGGCAACGACATCGCCCGCCCGGGACGGCCCTACTAAGCCAGTAGCAAAGCGAGTTAGCTCGCTGCAGTACTTCTGGTAGATGAGCTCGTCGCGGTTACCCACCACCCTTTAGAGTGTCGCAGCGTCCGCTCCGGGTGACACGCGCGCACAAGAATCCCCACTTGCTGGGCCCGGTCGGCCGACTACCGGGGCGTCGTCGCCGCTCGGAACCGACGATTAGCCGTCGGCCGTTGTTGTAGGAGATCGCCGAGCTTGTCAGCCGCATCTCGATCTGACTCCTCGACAAAGTGGGCATAGACGCCCAGCGTCGTCGCGGCATTGGCGTGGCCAAGCCGGCCGCTTACGGTTCGCACCGGCACTCCAGCGGCAAGTAGACGAGTTGCAGTGAAGTGCCGGAGGTCGTGGAGACGCACTTTGCTCAGGCCCGCCGAATTCCTGACTCGGATGAAGCCCTTGGTGACGTCGTTCGGTACCCACGGTCGTCGGCCGTTTGGGTCTCGAGAGAAGACGTATGCGTCGTCTGCCAGTCCGACACCACATGCGAGTGCCCGGGAGGCCATCCGCTGTCGCTGTGCACGAAGTGTCGCCACAGTGTTCGCATCGAGCGCGATGCAGCGGGACCCATGAGTCTTGGTGTCCTTCTCGACAAGGACGTTGTGCATCCCTTCAACGACGGATCGATTAATCGTCATCGTGGCGGACTCAAGATCGACGTTCTGCCAGCGCAACGCGCACAGTTCGCCGCGACGTGCGCCTGTTGTTGCCGCCACGTGGAGAAAGCATCCGAAATCGGCGTCATCGCTGGAGGCAAGCTCGATTAGTCGGATGACCTCCACAGGATTCGGCGTCGACAGCTGCGGCACCTGCACGCGCGGAGGAGACGCCAACGCGGCGGGATTCGACGCGATCCAGCCCCAACGAACGCCCTGCTGAAGCGCACGACGAATGATGGCGTGTGTCTGGCGCACCGTCGCAGGTGCGAGTGGTGCGCCGTCGTGTCCGCCTCTGGCGCGAAGCTCCGCATAGAAGTGGTCAAGCTGCGCCGTTTTCAGACGCCCAAGTGGGACCTTGCCAAGTGTCGGATTGATGTAGCTCTCGATGATTCGCTCGTAGCCGCGGACCGTCGAGGGCGAGAGGTCGCTCCGAGCTAGGTCGAGCCACTGCCGGATTAGATGCTCGACGGTCGTGTCCTGCGCCGCATGTCCACCGCCAGAGACCTCGGTGATGAACCGGGCGAGCGCCCCTTCGGCTTCTCGCTTGCCACCTCGAAAGGTGCGAGTCAAATACTTCTGGCGTTTCGTGATTGGATCGACGCCGACATACGCGCGAAGTTCCCACGAGTTCCCGCGCCTCCGAAGATGGCCCTTCATGGCCTTCCCAAGCCCTCCGACGTGCCCTTCAGATGCAACTTCGGGATACAGTAGCATCCAGTAGCAGGAGCGACCAGAGGTTCGAGCGTCGGACGATGATTCCGACCGCTAACAGGGATTATTCAGTGGGCCGCCCGGGTCTCGATCCCGGCACCTTGGGATTAAAAGTCCCCTGCTCTTCCGGATGAGCTAGCGGCCCAATCTGCACGACCCCCCGCCGGGCACATTCCGCCGCGGGCGATCAGTGTGTTCACGGCGCATCGTAGGAGACGACAGGCACCGATCCCAAAGGCGCGGGCCTCGTGTCGTTCGATCCCCAGTCCTTGCCGGCCCCGAAGGTACCTAGTGCTCCTCGAAGTCAAAGACGGTCGCCGTGTGGGGCCCCGGCGGTCGTGGCCCGAGCGCGCGGGCTCTCGGAGGACCCTCTTCTGCCGCGACCGCGGCTCGGTGCTCGCTCACGAGTCTCGCGGCCTCCGATCCCGCCCGGTCGGCGGGGGGTCTGAGGTTGCGAAGCGGAGGCCGCGCCGAAGGCCGGGCGTCTCCGGTTGGAGTCGAACTGATGCGGCCACTTGAGACGTAACGATTCGTCATCGAGGGGTGGCGTTCGCTGATCGGGTCTCGCCGCGTGAAATCGAGTTCATCTTCCGCGCGACCATTCGGTTCCCCGTCGGTGACCGGGTCCTCGTCGGTCGTGACCTCAGCGATCGTCGAGTCGATCACCTCGCGCAGATGCATCAGTTCGGTCACCGCCTTCTTGCGCTGTTCGTGAAGGTACGTGAGCTGCGACACCGCCCGGGAGCGGTTCTCTTCCAGCTGGCCGAGCTCCTCGCGTCGGCGCTGCTCGATCTCGGCTTCGATCTGCTGAGCCTTGCTGCGTGCTGTGGTGAGAATCGTCTGCGCTTCTTCGGCGGTCTTCTCGCGAAGCTCCGCCAGCTCGACCTCAGCTTTCTCCCGGAGCGCGTCCGCGCCTTCGCGGGCCTCCTCGAAGATCCGTTGGATGTGCTCGCCAACGCCGTCGAGCTTGAACGTCTGGGAAGGTCGACGCTGATCTTCGAGCGCGCCCACCCGGCGGTGCAGCTCGCGCAGCTGGCCAACGGCGGCGGCGAGCTTGCGCTCGGCCTCGGAAGCGCGGCGTAATGACTCGTCGAGGCGGCGCTGCTGGGCAGCGACATAGCGATCGACCTGCTCAGGGTCGTAGCCGCGGCGGTAGGCACCGAATATCGGGGTGGCCTCGGCCATATGCGACGCACGAGACTCTTCCATGCTCGCCTCCCAGCGCCTCCCGGCGCTTCGTTCGCCTCGATGCGCCCGCCGGATCCGGCCGGGCAGCAGTATGCCTGCGACCCCGATGGTACCGGGCTGGTGCGCGCCGGGTGCGGAACTTCACTGGCCCGGACGCGAAGAGTCTGCCTGAAAAAGGGAAGGAATGGGTCGGGGACCGGGGCGCACCGGGTGCCGGGCTCCCCGGGCGAGCGAGCCGGCCCGGGGTCGTTCGCACAGACCACCGTCGTTACGATTGGCGACTGACGTGCTCTTCTTGCGGCTCGATGCCGCCGGGTGGGCCGCCGGTGATTCGGGGCCGACCGGGGAGGAGCGAGAGCCGATGGGTGACAGGGATCCCGTGCTCGCCGAGCGCGACGCGATCGAAGGCGCGCTCGCCGCGGCGCTCGCCCGCGGGGGGGAGTTCGCCGAGGTCTTCGTCGAGGATCGCAGCTCCACGGGGATCTCGTTCGATGACCGTCGGGTGGAGGAGCTGTCCTCGGGCCGGGATCGCGGAGCCGGGATCCGCGTCGTCGTCGGTGAGATGACGGGGTTCGCGCACACCGCCGATCTGTCCACCCGCGGGCTGCACAATGCAGCCGAGGCGGCGGCCGCGGTGGCGCACGCGGGCGGCGGCGGAGTGCGTTCGGTCGCCCTCGTCGAGCGTAAGGACGATCCCGTCGGCACGATCGGGATCTACCCGGAAGACATCGACAAGGCGCGCAAGGTCGAGCTTCTTGCCCGCGCCGACGACGAGGCACGGGCGACGAGCGGCTCCATCGTCCAGGTGTCCGCCGGCTACGGGGACAGCCGGCGCCTCATCGTCATCGCCAACTCCGACGGGTTGTACGTGGCGGATGACCAGGTGAGGACTCGATTCGCGGTCTCGTGCGTCGCGTCGGGGGATGGCGGCCTCCAGACCGGTTACGAGGTGCTGGCGCGCACGATCGGCTTCGAGCTGTTCGACCGTTTCAGCGTCGAGGCGGCGGCGAAGGAGGCCGCCCGGCGCGCGGTCGGCAAGCTCACCGCCCGCCCGGCCCCGTCGGGGGCGTATCCGGTCGTCATCAAGGGCGGGACCGGCGGATACCTCTTCCACGAGGCGTGCGGGCACGGGCTCGAGGCCGACCACATCATGAAGGACGCGTCCGCCTTCCGGGGACGGCTCGGCACCAAGGTGGCGAGCCCCCTCGTCACGCTCGTCGACGACGGCACCGTCGGCGAGAGCTGGGGAACCTCGACGATCGACGACGAGGGCCGTCCGGCGCAGCGCAACGTGCTGATCAAGAACGGCGTGCTCACGGAGTACATGTGGGATTACCTGCGCGCCCGTCAGGACGGTCGGGAGTCGTCGGGGAACGGGCGTCGCCAGAGCTACCAGCATCTCCCGATGGTCCGGATGACGAACACGTTCCTGCTCGCCGGGACCGAGGACCCGGAGGAGATCATCAACCAGACCCCGTTCGGCGTCTACCTCGCCAAGCTCGGCGGGGGCCAGGTGAATACGGCGACGGGCGATTTCGTGTTCGGCATGACCGAGGCCTATCTCATCGAGGGTGGCCGGATCACCGAGCCGTTGCGGGACGCCAACCTGATCGGCAACGGGCCAGACGTGTTGATGAAGATCGACGCCATCGCCGACGACTTCGACATGGCCCCGGGGACCTGCGGCAAGGACGGCCAGTCGGTCGCCGTCGGGAGCGGCCAGCCGACCCTTCGGGTGTCCTCGGTCACGATCGGAGGGACGGCTGGTGGCTGAGCTGCTCGAACTGGCGCAAAGGATCGCCTCCTGGGGGCAGCCGGGCGAGGAGGTCGAGGCCTTCGTCGCCTGGCAGCGCGAGACGGAGGTGCGCGCCTACGGCGGCGAGGTGGAATCGCTTTCGTCGGCTGAATCCGCCGGCATCGGGATCCGGGTGGTCGCCGGCGCGCGTCAGGGCTTCGCCTACGTCGGCAATCTCGACGAGGCCCTCGCCCGGGACGCGCTCGCCGAGGCGCGTGACAACGCCTCGTTCGCCACGCCCGACCCGAACGTCGGCCTGGCGGAGCCGGACGGCGTCGCGCCGGTCGAACTCGAGCTGTGGGACGACTCGCTCGGCTCGATGGCGACGGAGGAGAAGATCGCCCTCGCGTTGGAACTGGAACGACGGGTTCGGGCGGGCGACGCCCGGATCCGCGAGGTCGTGAGCGCGGACTACGGAGACGACCAAAGTGAATCCGCCGTCGCGAGCTCGTTGGGCATCAGCGCGGTGTCGCGCGCCACGACCTGCTATCTCGTCGCCTACGCGGTCGCCGGCGAGGAGAACGACACCCAGACCGGCGCTGGCTACAGCGTGTGCCGGGCGCCATCCGAGCTCGAGATCGAGAAGGCGGCGGGGGACGCGGTCTTGCGGGCGACCCGGATGCTCGGCGCGACGAAGCCTGCGAGCGCCCGCGTCACGGCCGTGTTCGACCGGGAGGTTACGGCGACGCTCCTGGCGGTGCTCGCCGGGACGCTCTCGGGTGAGGAGGTCGCCAAGGGGAGGTCGCTCTTCGCCGAACGCCTCGGCGAACGAGTCGCCGCGCCGTTGTTCACGCTCGTCGAGGACCCGACGAATCCGCTCGCCTTCGGCGCCTCCCGGTATGACGACGAGGGCCTGGCCTCTCGGCGCGTAGCGCTCATCGACCAGGGTAATCTCGTCGCCTTCCTCTACGACACCCACTCGGCGCGGCTCGCAGGGGCCCGCTCGACAGCGTCGGCGGTCCGCGCCGGGTTCAAGTCAACCCCCGGGGTGCGTGCGCGGGCGCTCGCGCTCGTCCCCGGCGAGCTCGACCAGGCCGGGGTGCTCGCGGCCGTCGGCGAGGGGCTGTTCGTCCAGGGCGTCACCGGCATCCACTCGGGTGTGAACCCAGTGAGCGGCGACTTCTCCGTCGGGGCGGAGGGCCTCCTCATCAGCCGTGGCGAGCTCGCCCAACCCGTTCGCGAGATCACGATCGCGTCGACGATCCAGAAACTGCTCCAGGGCATCGAGGTCGTGGGCGGCGACGTCGAATGGCTCCCGAGCGTCGCGGTCGGCGTCACGGTCGCGATCGGTGACGTCGCGATGAGCGGGAGCTGAGGTTCGTTCCGGTCAGGGCTTCGCAGCCGTCGTCGACGTCGCGGACGCCGTCTTATCAGTCGATCCCGCGGCGCCCGAGGGTTTCGGCGCGGCGTCCTTTGTCGAGGTCGAGACGGGCTCGGGGGCTCGGGCAGCGTCCTTGCCCGCCGACGATCCGTTGCTCGTCGCAGCAAGGGTCGAGCTCGTCGCCCGGTTCTCGGTCCGGTAGAAGCCGGTCCCTTTGAACACGATCCCGATCGATCCGTAGACCTTCTTCAAGGGCCCGCCGCACTCGTCGCACGTCGTAAGCGGGGAGTCCGTGAAGGCCCGTGTGACCTCGAAGCCGTCGCCGCAGCTCTTGCAGACGTACTCGTAGGTCGGCATCGCGTTCCTCCGCCAGCCGGCCTGCTGACGCCGGGGCTAGCACTCCAGGTGTCCGACTGCCAAGTATATCGGCCACCGATCATGGCACGGGCGCCGGTCGCCAGCTCATCCCGGTGCGACGGGGTCGATGGTGTTGCGTACACTCGGCGGAATGTCGGAACGGCACCTCGCACGTCTCGATCCCCTCGGTCCGGCGAGGATGGGTGACGTCGCGCCGCGGGATGCGACGCACCGGCGGGCCCAGGCGCGTTGCAAGGTCACGATGATGCCGGAGACGACGGCGAAGGTCGCGACGAACGCCATCACGAAAGGCGACGTGCTCGGAGCGGCACGCGTCGCGGGGATCCAGGCGGCGAAGAGGACCGCGGAGCTCATCCCGTACTGCTATCCGGTGCTCGTCGGACAGGTCTCCGTCAACTTCACGATCGGTGACGACTGCGTCGAGGTCGAGGCGAACGTCGAGGCGTTCGATCGCACCGGGGTCGAGATGGAGGCGATGGCGGCGTGCGCGATCGCCGCGCTCACCGTCTACGACATGTGCAAGTCCTCGGACCGGTCGATGACGATCGGTGAACTGCAGCTTTGGGAGAAAAGTGGCGGTCGGTCGGGCTCGTGGCGGCGCACCGACGGCGGCGCCCTGTCGCCCACCTCCTGACCGGGGCGACGGATTCACCGTCGCAACGCGCCTGATCTTCGATCCACCGCCAGCGAGCGCCTGTCCGTTAGCGTCGAGTCGACCGTAGGGATCGGCCGACGAAAAGGAAAGCGACGGGATGGTCGTACTCGTCCTTGTGCTCGTCTGGCTTGTCGTCGTCCTCCCGATCGCGGTACGCAAGCTTTCCGAATTCCAGCTCGTCTCGTCGGTCGCGCGCTTCCACCACCAGACGGAACTCCTCGGACGTGTCCACGAGAACTTCGTCGGTTCGGCCCGTGGATCTGACGGCCGGCGAGCTGGAGCGCCTCCGCTCGACGACGCTCAGCTCGCGGCCGTGCGGGCTGTGCAGACGCGCATCGACGAGCGGTGCGCTCGCCGACGTGAGGCGCTTCTCCTTTTGGGGTCGGGCATTCTCTCGACGCTGCTCATCGGGGCGGTTCCTTCGCTGCGCGCCTTCTGGGTCGTGGCGGTTCTGCTGGCGACGGTCACCGGCGTGTATCTGGCGATGCTCGTCCGGTGCGCCGCCGCGGAAGCGCTTGCTGCCGAGCGGGCGCGCAAGATCGTCGTGATGCCGGTCACCGCCGACGAAGCCGGGGCCGAACTGGAGCGGCGCGTCTTCGCCACTGGGAACGGGGGCCTCGCTGTCGTGTCGGAGTCGGTCGAGCCCGCTCGGCCCCGACTAGTCGCTCCCGGTACGCCCGCTTAGCAACCGATTCTCGCTCCGGCGGACGACCCAGAGAGACCTCCAACGGGCGAAACCGCGACCGCCGATCCGGTGTCCTTCTCGGCCAACGAGCAGTTGGCAGCGCGGGACTATTCTCGTGCGAGTTCCGGGTCCACGGCCCAGTCCTGGTCGTCTCCTGGGGGTGTAGCTCAGCTGGTAGAGCGCCACGTTCGCAACGTGGAAGTCGGCGGTTCGAGTCCGCTCACCTCCACCAAAGAACCCCAGGTCAGAGGCTATTCGGGAAGCCTGCGGCACCCTCGAAAAATGGCTCGGGCGCGCGGCGCATCAACTGAGATCCCCCCGAGGGTGGCTTCGGCGCTTTGTCGAAGGCCGTGGATACCACACGAACGGTGCCTCAGTACAGCACATCAGGGCTAGGGCTTAGAGGTTGTGCGTCCGGCTTATTGAGGCAGGCCTGTCAAGGGACAGTAGGAAGCCGCAAGACCACAGACCCCGATCTCATCCTCTCCGGGTGCAACGGCAACACGCTCGGGTCGGGGGTTATCCCTGCGTCGAACCTGACTCCGCCCGGCGACGACGAGGCCGGCGTTACTTGGGCAAACAATGACACAACCGCCCTGAATTTCAAGGTGTGTTCAGGGGAGGGGTGCGCACATCGACCAGGGCCACGATCCCGGCGGAAGCTGCCCCGCCAAGACGACCGAGCGCGAGGTCGAGGGCACCTCTACCGGCGACAGCACCGGCTCGGCATCTTTCGGTGGCAGAGTCACCGCCGAACTGCGCATCGACTCGGCTCACGACGTCGGCCTCGAACCTGGTACGACCTTCATCGTCTGAACGGCGCGGCGGTCGCCCGATCGGCCGCCGGGTCACTGCTCGCGACCCTACGAAGCGATGGCCAGCAAACTGTTGACCTTCACAACGGGGGACGCTTGGCCGTGTTCACCCTGAGGCATGGCCTCTACCGCGAACTCTGAGATGACGCCGGGCCGGAAGACTAGGCAATGAGTCGATCCTCCGAACTGGAAGTATCCGAGTTGGTCGCCTTTCTCGACCTTCTGGCCCTCCTTCAGCGGATTCCCCTCCTGGTCGACCAGCACGCAGGACGAGACCTCCGCCATGCCCACGGCGACGAGGCACATCAGGCCTATACCGCTGTAGTCGGCTTCGATGAAGATGAGCGCCCTGGTCGCCACGTGCGCGATGTAGCCCTGCGAGTTGGTGGGACCGGCGGGGTCGAAACGCTCCGAGGCTGCTTCGGCGTAGTACGTTCCCGGTACCTTCTGGAGCCTCCTGATGATGCCCGTGACCGGGCTGTGCCAGCGGTGATAGTTGTCGGCGCTGAGGAACGCCTGGTACACGGTGCCACCGACGAACTGCTCCACGAAGTTCCCATTGAGCATGTGCCGCAGGGAATACGGCTGCGACTTCATCCAGAAGGTGTCGTGTTCGTTTACCTGCGTTTGTATGCGATAGGGCTGGGACTCGCAGGCGCTCACGATCGCCTTCTGATCGTCGGGTCGGGCGACGGGCCGCCTCCCAGGTTTGAAGCAGCGGATGAAGAAGTCGTTCCAGCTCCTGAACCCGCAGAACTCGGCGTCGGGATCGATCCGGAATTCGTGCAGCTGAAGCGACTCCCTGGCGACCGGGCCCAGCCAGCCAGAAGGCGAATCGTCCAGCACGTAGCGCGAGGCTTCGCTGTCCAGGAACTCCGCCCAGACCGAGAGCAGCCTCCTCAACATCTCGTTGACACGCCGGTCGGCGAACGCGGCCAGCCCGGCCGGAGTGATCATCGGGTAGTCCAGGATGGCGTTGATCGGGCAGCCCACCATTGCCGTGGAGTCGAAGGTCGGTGAGGTCGTCAGGACGTGGTTCATCACGACCAGCATCTGCTCGTGATTCTCGAGCTTGACGTCACCTGAACCCGGCTTCGGCGCAGAACGGGGCTGCTGCTCGAACATCAACGTGAAGTACATGTTCATGACCGGATCGTTCTCGATCATGTCCCGGAACTCCCGGACCACCGGATGGAGAGGGGCGTTTTTCTGCTCGGCCTCAGCGATGTTGCTCTCCAGCCACTTGCTCAAATGGCGGGGATCGACGGGAAGCCATCCACCCAGGCGGCTGGTGAGCGAGGCGGCGCTGTCATGTCGCGGCGGGACCATGGTTCCTCGGTGCTCACTCTAGGCCGGATGGGAGCATCGCCACGGCGAGCTTCCGCGGCCTTCCGCCGTTCTGTTTGATGCTCAGAACGTGCAGCGGGTCGTGAGCTCGAGACCGTCAACGTCCAACGCGATCCTCGCTGCCGGTTAGTCGGCTGACCAAGGAGCGATTCGCCAGTCGGAGATTGTTGACGTCGGCCCTCCGACACCCTTCTGACTAGGGAAGTTGCTCTGTTTCCCTCGTGCACCGAGCACCGGTAGAGGGCTTTGCTAACCCGCACGAGGGAGGCGGAGCCGTCGAACCGACATTCCCCGGTTTAGGATGCCGCTGAGCGATCGCGCGCCACGCGATCGCGGCTGCCGGGTACATCTGGTCGCCAGTCCGCATCTGACTCCGGATCTCGGCGTTGACGATGGAGTTGCCATCGTTTTTGATTAGGGGCGGCAATGCGCTGGGGCATCTCTCGGCTGCTGGTCGCGTTCCTCGCCGTCGGTGCGTTTGCGGCGGCGGTCGTCTCCTCGGCGGGACCAGCAGGCGCCGACATCACCTGGGGAACGCCGAGCGAGATCGCCGGTTCGCTCAACGCTGGCGGTGACGCGGTGATCATGTCGGTCTCGTGCTCCTCGGACGGCAACTGCGCTGCCGGTGGGTACTACAAAGACAGCTCCGCGAAGACCCAGGCCTTCGTCGTCGACGAGGTCGCCGGCACCTGGGGGACGCCGAGCGAGGTCGCCGGATCGCTAAACGCGGGCGGTGGCGCCTGGGTCAATTCGGTCTCGTGCTCCTCGGACGGCAACTGCGCCGCGGGCGGGCGATACAGAGACAGCTCCGGGAACTATCAGAACTTCGTCGTCGACGAGGTCGGCGGCACCTGGGGAACGGCGAGCGAGGTCGCCGCATCGCTCAATAGCGGCGGTCACGCGTGGGTCAATTCGGTCTCGTGCACCTCGGACGGCAACTGCGCCGGCGGGGGGCGATACAAAGACAGCTCCGGGAACTATGGCGCCTTCGTTGTCGACGAGGTGGCCGGTGTCTGGGGAACGGCGAGCGAGGTCACCGGATCGCTCAACACCGGCGGTGACGCAGACTTGAATTTGGTCTCGTGCTCCTCGGACGGCAACTGCGCCGCCGGTGGGCGATACAAAGACAGCTCCGGGAGCTATCAGGCCTTCGTCGTGGACGAGGTTGGCGGTGTTTGGGGAACGGCGAGCGAGGTCGCCGGATCGCTCAATACCGGCGGTAGCGCGCAGGTCTTTTCGGTCTCGTGCCCCTCGGACGGCAACTGCTCCGCCGGTGGGCGATACAGAGACAGCTCCGGGAGCTATCAGGCCTTCGTCGTGGACGAGGTTGCCGGTGTCTGGGGAACGGCGAGCGAGGTCGCCGGATCACTCAACACCGGCGGCTTGGCGAGGGTCTGGTCGGTGTCGTGCACCTCGGACGGCAACTGCGCCGCCGGCGGGCGATACAAAGAAAGCTCCGGGAACTCTCAGGCCTTCGTCGTCGACGAGGTCGGCGGTGTCTGGGGAACGGCGAGCGAGGTCGCCGGATCGCTCAACACCGGCGGTAACGCGTGGATCAATTCGGTCTCGTGCTCCTCGGACGGCAACTGCACCGCCGGTGGGTACTACGAAGACGGCTCCGGGAACACCCAGGCCTTCGTCGTCGACGAGGTCGGCGGTGTCTGGGGAACGCCGAGCGAGGTCGCCGGATTGCTCAACGCCGGCGGTGACGGGGAGATCAATTCGGTCTCGTGCATCTCGGCTGGCAACTGCACCGCCGGCGGGTATTACAAAGACGGCTCCGGGAACATCCAGGCATTCGTCTTCGACGAGGTCTATACGGTCACCTTTAACGCCAACGGCGGCAGCGGGACGATGAGCGCCGAGTCCTACACCACCGGCGTGGCGAAGGCCCTGACGGCCAACGCCTTCACCTTTACCGGGTACACCTTCACCGGCTGGAATACCGCGGCCAACGGCTCGGGCACCGCCTACACCGACGGCGCGATGTACCCCTTCAACGCCGACGTCGCTCTCTACGCCCAGTGGAGTGCGAACAGCGAGGACGTGAGCTTTAACGCCAACGGCGGCCGCGGGACGATGGGCGCCGAGTCCTACACCACCGGGGTGGCGAAGGCCCTGACGGCCAACGCCTTCACCTTCACCGGGTACAACTTCACCGGCTGGAACACCGCGGCCAACGGGTCGGGCACCGCCTACACCGACGGCCAGATCATCGCGATCAGCGGCGCCATCTCCCTCTACGCCCAGTGGAGCGCGAACACCCTCGACACCGTCACCTTCAACTCCGAGAGCGGCAGTGCGGTCACTTCGATGAGCGGCCCGGGCGGCAGCTCGATCACGCTGCCTTCCGACACCTACCTCGGCTACGCCTTTGACGGCTGGTTCGCCGCCTCGAGCGGTGGCAGTGCGCTCAGCTCCCCCTACACCCTCACCGGCTCGGTCACCCTCTACGCCCAGTGGAGCGCGAACACCCTCGACACCGTCACCTTCAACTCCGAGGGCGGCAGTGCGGTCACCCTCGACACCGTCACCTTCAAGTCCAACGGTGGCAGCGGGTCGATGAGCCCCGAGTCCTACAGGAACGGGGTGGGCAAGGCCCTCACCTCGAACGCGTTCGTCCGGACGGGTTACCGGTTCACCGGCTGGAACACCGCGACGAACGGCTCGGGCACCGCCTACACCGACGGCCAGATCATCACGATCAGCGGCGCCATCTCGCTCTATGCCCAGTGGATCACCAAGTCACTGCCGAAAGAAATCCTCAATGCTCATCCGTCGATCGCTCTCTTCGGTGTGCAGGTGGCACTGCACATCCACCTCTTCGGCAAGAGGGGCACCGTCTCGGGGAGGATCGAGGTCAGTTTCGCCGGAAAGACGATCTGTTTGGCCGCACTCGTCGATGGCGTCGCGGTCTGCTCAGTGAATTCATCGCGGCTCGGCTACGGGAGTCACCGGCTGCTCGCGAAGTACGAAGCGTCCGGTTTCTACCGTTCCCGCAGCAAATCCATCGTCGTGCGGGTGAGGTAGCGCTCGGCCATCAGTGTTATCTGAACCCGGCCGACGCTTGGCCTCTCCTGGGGTCGAGGAGATCCGAACCTCGTCTGTTCGAAGAACTATCCCAATAATCCGACCCCCGCCGGCCGCGGTCTGAGCGCCCCTGATCGCC
>Ga0187875_10002756_pt1 | contig 12780 bp, 10 predicted proteins | sample June2016WEW_17_1_2_FD_132978 | JGI IMG/M metagenome (GOLD analysis project Ga0187875, IMG submission 132978) | Peatland microbial communities from SPRUCE experiment site at the Marcell Experimental Forest, Minnesota, USA - June2016WEW_17_10 | ecosystem: Environmental > Terrestrial > Soil >... | reverse complement strand
GAGCCAAATTCAACCGGATCAACCAAAAGGCAATACTGATGCCAGGCATGTACCCCGCCATCGGTGACTTTCTGAGGTCGAAGACCGGGAACGTCTGCCAGGCCGGCGGTCAGAATCTCCGCATTCACTCTCCTTTTGACAAGCATCTCATCGAGTCTGCCAAGCTGTTTGCGCCCGATGGCCGCTTCCACGTCGGTCATCCGGTAGTTGAATCCCAGGGCAGTATGATAGTACTTGCCTGTTTCACCATGGCTGCGCATGGATCGCATTTTTTTGTAATATTCTGCGTTATTTGTACACACCATTCCCCCTTCGCCGACAAACATGTTCTTGGAGGGATAGAAGGAGTAGGCGACAAAATCGTCCAATGAACCAATATCTCGTTGCTTCCAGGCCGCACCGTGCGCCTGGGCGGCATCCCACACCACAACCAGGTTGTAACGCGCTGCAAGATCACTGACAGCGGCTATATCGAGTGGATTGCCAAAGAGGTGCACCGGCGAAATAGCGCGGGTGCGATCGGTAATGCGCTTTTCAGCATCTTCAAGATCGATCAGGAGCGTATCGGGGTTGACGTCACAGAACACCGGCACTCCCCCGCTCATTGCTACCATCGAACCGGTGGCCATAAAGGTAAAGGAAGGCACAAGCACTTCATCGCCCGGTCTAAGAAACGCCATATACGCTAAATGAAGGGAAGCCGTGCCGCTGGCGCAGGTCAAAGCATAACGTGACCCCACCTTAAGAGCAAATTCGCGTTCGAAAGCCTCGCACTGATCACCCTGGCGAAGATTTCCGGACCGCAGCACCTCGACAGCGGCCTCTATTTCTTCCTCGGTCAATTTCACCTCGGAAATTCTTATACCCCCCACTGTTTAACTCCTCATGTTAGAAATCATAAAAATATACCAATAAAAGCCGTGTATCCTAGTCAATCAGCTCAGTTTTTTGAAGTATTTTTTGCAACCAGGCATGGAATAAGAAGTAATCTATTGCACTTGGTTTGTCTTGCGAGGTTCATACCCTGAATCTCCCCGGCAAATATCCCCTTATCGGGCCGGCCCGGTGGACTTAGGGATCGGGCAGGAACTCATGACTGGCGGCTTACCGGTGATAATCGTCGATGACGACCCGGCGGTATGCGAAGTCACCAGCGTCGATGCCTATGATCATGTTCACGTAGTTGAGGTTGGGGTCCTGGTGGAGCCGCTCCTTGGTCAGCGTGGTCTTGGCCTCGTTTCCGATGGCGTAGGCGGTCAGTTGTTCCTGGAGCCGGTCTATCTGCTGGTCCGGGAAATCTCCCGGAACCGCGAGAAACTCTTTGCCCTCATCCCGGGATTCGAACAGGTTCATGGCCGGTATCACCGGGTCCTCGAAGGTCTGCGACTGGATTGTCTCTATCTTGCCGTAACCGCCGAGTTTGTCCAGGTGCGCAAAATTGAACGTATATCTTCGGTTTTCCGGACTGGCCGGAAACTGCCTGTAGAGCGCGCACAGGTTGTCGACGAAGAAGGTCTTGCCGTTTCCCGGCCCCCCTGCCAGCACGAAGGCCATCTCCCGCGACGATCCTCCTTCGGCCGCATCCTTGATGAAGGATACAAAACTATTCACTTCGTCGTACATCCCGACAACGTGTTTTGATCGGCAATCAACCATCTCAGGCCCCGAGGTAACGACTGCCGGAACAGGGTGTCGACAGGAATTGCTTTATACTTATATATATTTTATAGTAATCTAATCTGGTTGTGATAACTGAACGGGGGATGGTTCCCATAAGTGACAAGACCCTGACATACGTACTCTGAATTCGTCAAGGTTTGAGCGGTATAAGCAGTAACTTGGAGGGCATGAGATGCGATTTAGAAAACCCGGCAAAATCGATAGTAACTTATGGTACCTCGGCGCTGAGGAATCAGGGACCTATGTGCTCCGGGGGCGCCAGGGCACGGCGTTGATCAACGGCGGGATGAGCTTCATTCTTCCGGATGTTCTAACCCAAATGCGTGAATTCGGAATTGACCCTGGAGAAATCACCAAATTTTTGATCCTCCATTCACATTTCGACCACGTTGGAATGGTCCCCTATTTCAAGAGAAAATACCCGGCAATTGAAGTGCTTGCATCGGAAGCGGCCCTAAAGACATTCGAGAAGCCGGTGGCGATCGAATTTATAAACAGCTACAACCAGTTGAGCGCCGGGGAGAGGTATGAATCGCTCAAGGGTTTTGATCTCGAGTGGCGGGAAGATATCGAACCGCTCCCTGTCCGGGAGGGCGACATCATTGACCTTGGCCGGGTCGTTCTGAAAATTTATGAGACTCCGGGGCACTCCAACTGTTCAATTTCGGCTTACGAACCCGATCAAGGCGTCCTTTTTGCCTCCGACGCAATGGGCATACCTTTTTCGGACAAATTATTCCCCTCCATGAACACAAACATCGACCAGTTTCTGAACAGCCTCGAAAAGCTGAGGTCTCTTAAAGTCAATGTGTTTTGCGCCGATCACTGCGGCTACATAACCGGAGATGAAGCTGAGACAATAGTCTCTGAAACCATCAAAGAAGCGTTGGGATGGAAAGCGCGCCTGTACGAAACCTTCAGTCGTAACGCCCACGACATCGACTCGGCCGCCAGGGAGATCACCTCTTCCTTTTATCAGGAAATGCCCGGCTACTTTATTTCCCCGGAAATTCTCGAAGGTGTTTTCAAACAGATATTCAAGTATATCGCGAAAACTTCGCAAGCGCTGAGATAATGTGCCCTGGCCGGCCCAACTCCAAGCCAAGGAGAAACCATGTACGCAAAGAAAAGACCGTGCGCCTGCAACTGCGGAAATGGGGCCGGTGAGTTCAATATCTGTGAGCTTGAAGATATCGTCGAGGCATCCCATGATGGCTTGTTCATAACGGACGGACAGGGAAACATTGAAATAGTCAACAGCGCCTGGGAGCGCATTTGCGGTATTGGCCGGGAATTCGTTGTGGGGAAAAACGCCCAGGACCTCGTGAATCAAAAGTACTATTCTGAATCTTCGGTGATGGCGGCAATCAGGTCCCGCCAGGAAACGACTATCATGCTCCACATGATCAGGGGTGAGAAGGTCGGTCAGAAAATTATGGCGACAGCCATCCCAATCTGGGGCGAAAACGGGCAGATAAGACGAGTGGTCGCAAATATCAGAGATATAACGGAAATACTCTACCTCAAGGAACTTCTTGAAAAAACCAAGCAGCTCAATGAGCTCTACGCAGCAGAACTCGAACAGAGGCGCGTGCAGGGGATTACGAAAAATGGCGACATCGTTGCTCGAAGCCCCAAAACAAGGCTGGCGCTTGAAATGGCCGCTCAGGTAGCCAAAGTGGATTCGTCCGTATTGATTACCGGCGAATCGGGGGCGGGCAAGGAAATAATCGCCAATGCAATCCACCGGTTGGGCCACCGCTGTGAAGGACCGCTCATCAAAATAAATTGCAGCGCAATTCCCGAATCGTTGCTCGAGTCAGAGCTTTTCGGATACGAACCGGGGGCTTTCACCGGCGCCCGAAAACAGGGCAAACCCGGCATGTTCGAGATGGCCGAGAAGGGTACCCTGTTTCTTGACGAAATAGGAGATATTTCATGCAACATACAGGCAAAACTGCTAAGGGCCTTACAGGACCAGACAATCATGAGGGTTGGAGGGCTAAAGCCCATTGCCGTTGACGCCAGAATTATTGCGGCCACTAACAGGAACCTTAAGGAAATGGTTAAATGCAAGTCCTTTCGGGAGGACCTCTATTATCGGCTCAACGTTGTTTCAATTGAAATTCCTCCCTTGCGCGAACGAAGGGAGGATATTCCTCTGCTTGTTCTGCACTTGGTCGAAAAGATAAATAAAAAATACCAACTCTCCAAGCGGGTTTCATCGGAGGTAATCGATCACTTCATGCTCTACGCCTGGCCTGGAAATATTCGCGAACTTCAGAACGTAACCGAGCGTATGCTCGTTATGACACCGGAGGCGCATATAACGCCCATCCATCTGCCTCCGAACATTCGGAGCCAGGCGCATTCACAGAACGCCAAAGTGGCTCTAAATGAGACCGTTCCATTTAAGAGAGCTATTGAAGCCGTCGAAAGACAAATCATTGAGCAGGCCCTGAAAAAATATGGGAGCACGCGCAAGGCTGCAAAGGCCCTTAGGATCGATCAGTCCACAGTCGTTCGAAAAACCAGAAAGCATGGACTTTCTTGTTTGAGTCACCAGGTCGAAGAACCGGCAAACCCGTTTGAGGATATAAAATTTCGGATTTAGAGAGTATGACTGCCGATGCGGCAATTCGATGCAAACCAACATCTCCGATGCTTTTTAGCATCACCACCGAATTTTGCCTCTGTAGTGGCATAACAACCCTAAAATACTCTAAAATCAGCTAAAACAGGGATGATGTAAAAATGCATCACATTGAGCTTTTTCAGAATCCTGCCTCCCCGTCTGTTCCTTGCTCATCAAGGTTTCTCTCGTCTCCAAAAGACTGGCATGAAACTTGCCCAAAAATCTTCCTATAAACCTTTGCTACGATTTTATAGCCTGGATTGCTAACCGCTTATCTGAATTGGAGATCGGTATGGCCGTATTCATGTCTGCTGAACAAGCCGTAAATCTCATCAAATCGGGGGACACCGTTACGATGTCCGGCTTTGTAGGAATGGGACATCCTGAAGAGATATCGGCGGCAATGGAAAAGAAATTCCTTGAAACGGGTCAGCCCACAGATCTCACGCTGACATTCGGAGCCAGCCAGAATGATGGAAAATCAAACTGGGGATTGAATCGCTGGGCCAAAGAAGGATTGGTGCGGCGGGTTATATCCGGCCACTGGGGCCTTCAGCCCGACCTGATCAAAATGGCTGTCGACAACAAGATCGAAGCCTACAATATTCCCCAGGGGGTGATATTACACCTGTACAGGGCGATAGCGGGCAGGAAGCCTGGTATTATCACCCATGTGGGTCTTAAAACATTCGCTGATCCCAGGGAAACCTGCGGCAGGCTGAACAGCATAAGCCACGAAGAGTATGTGCGCCTGATGGAAATAGATGGCAAGGAGTATCTTTTCTACAAGGCATTCCCGATTGACGTCGCAATAGTTCGCGGCACGAGCGCCGATGAAAACGGCAATGTCTCTATCGAGCGTGAAGCAATCGCCCTGGAATTCATGTGCCTGGCGCTGGCGGCCAGAGGTTGCGGCGGCAAGGTGATCGTCCAGGTGGAACGAAAGGTCAAGGCGGGCACTCTTCATCCCATGATGGTAAAGCTTCCCAGAATAGTGGTCGATGCGGTGGTGGTTGCCAAGCCGCAGAACCATTGGCAGGTCCCGATGGCAGAGGCTTACAATCCCGCTCTGTGCGGGGAGGTGAGGATTCCACTAAGCGAAGTCAGCCCGCTGCCTCTCGACGAGCGCAAGGTAATATGCCGCAGATGTGCAATGGAAATGGTCCCCAGTGCTGTCGTCAATTTAGGAATCGGCATGCCGCCGGGGGTAGGAGTCGTTTGCGCTGAAGAGGACATGAGTGACATGATGGTCATGACGGTAGAACCGGGAGTGGTTGGCGGAGTGCCTTTGGGCGGACTCTATTTCGGCTCGGCGATCAACCCCGAAGCTCTGATCGATCATCCACTCATGTTCGACTTCTACGATGGGGGAGGCCTGGATCTGGCCGTGTTGGGCATGGCAGAGATGGACGGCTTCGGCAACGTCAATGTCAGCAAATTCGGCCCCCGGATCGCTGGCGCAGGTGGTTTCATCAATATAACTCAGAGCACCAAAAAGGTCGTTTTCTGCGGGACTTTCACGGCCAGCGGCTTCGACTTCCAGATCGGCGACGGACAATTGAAAATCGCCAGGGAAGGAAAGATTCGCAAACTGGTCAACAAGGTCGAACATATCACGTTTAGCGGTGAGTATGGCCGAACCAGCGGTCAGAAGATTCTCTACGTTACGGAACGCGCGGTATTCGAGCTTCGCCCTGAAGGAGTGACCCTGACAGAAATCGCTCCCGGGGTAGATCTCGAAAATGATGTTCTGTCGCAGATGGATTTCAGGCCCCTCATTGACCCGGGGGTTAAACTCATGGACGCGAGGCTTTTCAGCCAAGATACCCCAATGGGGATCAAAAACGAGATACTCAGCAGGAATCTTGCGAAAACTGCTGAGGAAACCCTACCCTTTTCGACCGCCAAAAACTGATTCACTCTCATGAAAGGAGAGCCGCCATGGCGCTAAAAACTAGAAAACAGTATCTGGAGTCCCTGAAATCGATGCGTCCGAACGTCTACAAGTTTGGCGAATTGATCGAGGACGTCACAACCCATCCGGCCACTAAAAGAACTGTGGAAAGCCATGCCATGGCTTTCGACGCCTCACACGATCCCAAGTATTGCGACGACTTTACCGCAACCTCAACTTTCCTTCCGGGCGAGAAAATTCACAGGTGGAACGGCATGATGGAAAACCTGGAAGAGGTGATGGCCAATTCCAGGTTGAAGAGGTGGATGTATCGGTTTACCGGGTCCTGCACCGGCGGGCTGTGCGTTGGCTGGAACGCCCAGAACGTGCTGTGGAATGTGACCGCGCTGATTGACCGGGAAACCGGGACCGGTTATCAGGAACGGCTCAGAAAATGGATTATTAACTCACAGGGAAAAGGCCTGGTTGTCGCGGGTGGGCTCACTGACGCCAAGGGCGACCGCAGCATGAGGCCCTCTCAGCAGTCCAACCCGGACAGCAATCTGCGCATCAAGGAATTGAGGCCGGACGGCATTGTGATTAGCGGCGCGAAAGCGATGATCTGCGGTGTGGCTGCATCGAATGAAATCTTCCTTCTGTCCGGCAGCGGCTACAGGGAAGAGGACCAGGACTATGCGCTCGCCTGTGTGGTCCCCAGGGGCATCGAGGGGCTCACCATAGTGGAAACTCGCCGCCCGAGCGATTCCAGGGAACTGGAAGAAGGCTGGGACATTCCCGACACTGGTATCACTCAGGCTTACCTGCTTTTCCAGGACTGTTTCGTCCCGAACGAGCGGGTTTTCATGTGCAGGGAGTTCAAGTACACCGGAAAGATCATCGAGTATTTCACTGCAAATTACCGAGCCTGTATCGGCGCATGCGTGGCCGGGCAGGGAGACGTGATGATCGGCGCGGGCGCCCTGATGGCCAGGGTAAACGGCCTTGCCGCCGGCACCTTTGCCAACAAGATGGTGGACATGGCGGTCAACAATGAGACCACCTACGGCATGGGTATCGGCGCCATGGCCCTCGGCAAGAAGGGACCGGGCGGGATGGGGGTAGCCGATTCCCTGCAGGCCCACGCCAATAAGGTTCATGTGGCGACCCTTCCCTACGAAACCAAGCGCATCTGCCAGGACATCGGCGGCGGGATCGTGGAGACGGGCTGCTTCCCGTCCTATAAGGATTTCCAGAATCCGGAATATGGTCCAATCATAGCAAACGCGGTCAAGGCCAGCGACAAGTACACTGCGGAATCCAGGGCGCGCGCCGCCAGACTCTCGGAATGGCTGACCCTCGGCGCAGGTGTCCCAGGATGTATGCACGGCGGTGGCTCCCCCGATGGGGCTAAACTGGTTGTGCGCGCTCTCACACCCGTTGACCAGTTTGCCGAGTTTGCCAGGAAAATCGCCGGCATAAAAGAAGAAATTCCGGAACCTGAGAAGAAGAAGAAGTAACCTCCCAGGCCGCGCCACAGGGGCGGGCGGATTTTTTCGAGAGATTCTCCCGCCCCGCTGGTGCATGGAGCAGCTATTCGCGCATTTGGTTGTGGGCAAGTGCTTATGAAGAGAAAGGACAGCAGAAGATGGATTTCAACCTGACTGAAGAGCATAAATTAATTCGTCAAAGTGTACAGGAATTCTGTGACAAATATGTTTGTCCGATTGCCGATGCGGTCGACCAGGAACCGAGGTTCCCTGCCGAAACGATTAAAAGACTCGCCGAACAGGACTGGCTTGGTATCCCCTATCCAGTGGAATACGGTGGAGCCGGGTCCGACTATCTAAGCTATATAATCGTGCTCGAAGAGCTCTCGCGGGCATGTGCGACCACCGGTTTTACCCTGGAATGTCACACCTCCCTGGCAGAGTATCCGCTGTTCAAGTTTGGTACGGAAGAGCAAAAGCAAAAATACCTTGTCCCTCTATGCAAAGGCGAGATGCTTGGGTCCTTCGCCTTGACCGAGCCGGGGGCCGGGACCGATGCGGCCGCAGGGACCTCGTCAGCGGTTCTCGATGGGAATGAATGGGTCCTGAACGGAAGCAAGATATTCATCTCAAATGCTCCCGTTGCCGGCGTGATCGTTGTTTTTGCCATGACGGATAAATCTAAGGGAACGAAGGGGATCAGCGCGTTTATCGTACCGGCTGGGACTCCCGGTCTACAAATTGGAAAACATCTGAATAAGATGGGAATAAGGGGGTCGCTTACGGCTGAAGTCTTCCTGAAGGACTGCCGGATTCCGAAAGAAAACCTTCTGGGTGGTGAGGGGCAGGGGTTCAAAATCGCCATGATGACACTCGACGGCGGTCGGATCGGCATTGCCGCGCAAGCCCTGGGTATTGCTCAGGCCGCACTCGACGAATCGATAAAATATTCCAAGGAAAGAGTCCAGTTCGGAAAACCCATCGCGACATTGCAGGCGATCCAGTGGATGCTTGCCAACATGGCGACCGAGGTGCAGGCGTCGAGGTTTTTAACCTATCATGCTGCCTGGTGTTGCGACCAGGGACTGCCTTACAGCAGTCAGGCTGCGATGGCAAAGTTGTTTGCTTCCGAAACGGCTTCCCGTCAAACAGACCGCGCTGTACAGGTCCATGGGGGCATCGGGTACATCAAGGGGACTAAAGTCGAGCGACTGTACAGGGATGCCAAGATTACGGAGATCTACGAGGGGACCTCGGAAGTGATGAGGATGGTTATTGCCGGCGGGTTGCTGCGTTAACCGGGAGTGGAAGATTATGCTCAAGATAGTGGCGTGTTTTAAATGGGTCGTTGATGATGCCGATATCAGGGTCGATGCAGGTTCCAACAAATTGAACCTGGACAGGGCTGCCTACAAGATCAGCCCATACGACCGCAATGCGATCGAAGAGGCCGTTGTTTTGCAGGAAAAACACGGTGGAAGCGTGGTGGCCATGACGGTTGCGCCGCCCGGCGCCAAGCCGTGCCTGAAGGACTCACTGTCGCGTGGTCCGGATAGCGCCTGCTTTATCAACGACCCATGCTGTGCCGATCTGGAGCCTTCTCAAACAGTGGAAATCCTTGCTCGGGCGATCAGTGCAAAGACGGACTACGACCTCATCATCTGCGGGGAAGGCTCGGGGGACATTTACGCGCAGCAGGTTGGGCCGGCTCTGGCAGAAAAGCTGGGCATACCTTGCGTTACCTGGGTGAACAAACTCAGCTTCAACGAGGATGAAAGGCGAATCATCGCCGAGCGTAAACTCGAAGACGGCATCGAAGTTGTATCGGCGCCGCTTCCGGCCCTCGTTGTCGTTTTGCCGGACATCAACTCGCCGCGGATTCCCACCCTCAAACAGGTGTTGGGGGCCGCAAAAAAACCTGTTGAGAATGTCACCCCACAGGATCTTGGCAGCATCCCGAGCCCACGTCTCCTGACCACCGATGTGGTTGCGGCCACTATGGATCGGCGGCGGATCAAACTTGCGGCCGACGCCGATGGGATACGCGAAGCTGTAAATGCCCTGCTCAGAGAGGGTTTAGTTTCATAGGAGTGCTTTTGATGGCAGGAATTTGGGTTTTTGCAGAAGGCCGGGACCAGACATTGGAGCTGCTTGGCGCCGGCAGGGATATCGCCGATAAGCTGTCTGCGAAAGTGGCGGCATTTGCCGTCGGAGGTGAGCTTGCCCGCGACTACATCGACGGCGGAGCCGACATCGTTTTTCAGCTTCCTGAATTGGCTAAGGACCAGCCGCTCGAATCTTTTGTGCCCGTCATTGCCGATATAGCGAGGGAGCTGAGTCCTGACGTTTTCCTGATCGGGGCGAGTTGCCGCGGTAAGGAAATAGGGGCCAGACTCGCGACCCGCCTCGATACGGGTCTTTGCAGCAGTTGTATCGGGTTGAAACTCGATGCGAAAGGCAAACTGATGATGGACCGGTTGGTATACGGCGGGGCGGGCGTCCAGACGGTTGTGTGTACGGGAAGCCCTCAAATGGCAACCGTGCCCCCGAGAACGTTCGAACCCGCTCAGCCACAGCCGGGCAGGAGTGGAGAGATACGGGAACTTCCATCGGCGCCGGCTTCGCCTGTTCAGGTAATAGGGAGGGCCCCCAGACAGAAGGGGTCGGTGGACATAACCGAGGCCAAGATCATTGTCAGTGTTGGGCGGGGGTTTGCTAAAAAGGAGGATATCGATCTCGCGCGCCAACTCGCACAAGTGCTCGGAGGGGAAGTAGGATGTTCGAGGCCGATTGCCGAGGAGTTGCAGTGGCTTCCTGAAGAAGTTTACATGGGCATCTCGGGGAAAAAGGTCAAGCCCGATCTCTACCTGGGTATCGGTGTCTCAGGTCAGGTCCAGCATATTACGGGCATAAGGGACAGCAAGGTGATCTTTGCGATCAACCGAGATGAGAACGCCCCGATCTTCGATGCGGCGGATTATGGAATCGTCGGTGACTTGTACTCGGTAGTGCCAATGTTAATCGATGAACTTAAAGCGGCCCTCAAGGCCTGAAGGCCTTACAATGTCGGAAGATAAGTTTACTGCGATAATCGTCGGCGCCGGACCTGCTGGGTCCACCGCAGCCTATTTGCTAGCAAAGGATGGCTATGAGGTACTCCTGGTCGAGAAGGGCGCTGCTCCGGGCTCCAAAAACATGTTCGGCGGCCGGATGTACACTCATGCACTTAACCGTATCATCCCGTGCTTTTGGGATGAGGCGCCGGTGGAAAGACCGGTTGCCCGGGAGATAATCACGTTTCTCGACGGAGGCCGCAGCACTTCAATCACCTGCCATGACAGTGAGTGGGCGAAACCGCCTTATCACTCATTTACCCTGTTAAGGGCAGGGTTCGATGGATGGCTCGCCGCAAAGGCCGAAGAGGCCGGGGCCATGCTTGCCTGCAACATCCGTGTCGATGACCTTCTCTACGAGAACGGGAAGGTCATCGGCATCCGTGCGGGCGAGGATGAAATGTTTGCCGACGTGGTGATTGCTGCCGATGGGGTCAACTCCATTCTGGCCCAAAAAGCCGGTCTGGCAAAAATGTTTCCCGCCCACCAGGTTGCTACGGGGGTGAAACAGATCATCGAACTGCCGTTCGAGGCGATCAGCCAGCGCTTCGGAGTTGAAGGAGAGAGCGGCGCAGCACAGCTATTCGTTGGGGACTGTACCCGCGGGATGCAGGGCGGGGGCTTTCTCTATACGAACAAGAAGAGCGTCTCCCTCGGCCTTGTCATAAATTCCGCAGAGTTCCAAAAAAACCAGATCAGGGTCCCGGACCTTATCGAGGACTTCAAGGCCAATCCTGCGATAGCGCCTCTGATAGAGGGCGGGACGGCTGCCGAGTATTCGGCCCACCTGATTCCAGAGGCCGGGCTCGCCATGATGCCGCAGATTTTTGGAGACGGCATTCTGGTTGTAGGAGACGCCGCGGGATTTGTTGTCAATCTTGGCTATGTAGTGCGCGGAATGGACTTTGCCATTGGGTCGGGCGAAGCGGCTGCAAATGCGGTAAAGGCTGCCAAAGCGACCGGCGACTTTTCAAAAGCCGGGCTTGCGGCTTACCAGTCGCTGCTGAAGCAGGGCTTCGTCCTGCGTCACCTCGAAGCCTATCGCAGGTCCCCGGAGTTTACCGAAAACCGGCGGCTTTATGAGGCCTACCCGGCTTTCGTTACCTCTTTTGCAAGCAGCCTTTTCACCGTTGACGGATCCCAGCCGGTCCACCTTCTGGGCAAGTTTTTCGATCACTTCCGCAAAAACCGGCTCAGCCTGACCGGGCTTGCCATAGATGGCTGGAAAGGAGCGAGATGGCTGTGAAAACAATGAGCATCGAACAATTGCTGGGCCTCGATAAGTTTCTCGTCGACGACGAGCATGCTCACATAACAGTGAATAAGGAGATCTGTAAGACCTGCCCCGGCAAACCCTGCACCTATGCTTGCCCGGCAGGTCTCTACACGGTGAAGGAAGGGGACATCAGCTTCGACTACGCCGGATGTCTCGAGTGTGGAACGTGCCGCGTGGCCTGCCCCAATGCGGGAAAAGTTATCACCTGGGGCTATCCCCGCGGCGGCTTCGGCATCCAGTTCCGCTATGGTTGAGATGAAGGAGGAGAAAACACTGTATAAAAAAGGGGGACTGAACCGGAACTCTTAGTGGCCGGCCAGACATTCGCGCGGAGTTTCGGCTTCGAGGGGGCTTTGGTTGAAATCTTTGAACATTCAAATCTTGAGGAGGAACCCATGACTCAAATTGCCGGCGGGATTACTATTCCAAGGGAGCAGTTCGCTGATTTAGCCCGGAAAATGCTTCGATACCGATGGCTTTGCTATGGAATGCTGCTTTTGACCTACATTTTCGTTTACTTCGACAGGGTCTCGCCGGCAGTGGTCGCCCCGGAACTCATGAAGGAATTCGGCCTTACGGCGACCAGTCTCGGCATCCTATCCTCAATGTACTTTTATCCATACGCTGCGATGCAGATACCATCAGGAATCCTTTCCGATTACCTCGGCCCGAGATTTTCCGTAGGCACCTTCTTC
>Ga0187875_10002755_pt1 | contig 12784 bp, 8 predicted proteins | sample June2016WEW_17_1_2_FD_132978 | JGI IMG/M metagenome (GOLD analysis project Ga0187875, IMG submission 132978) | Peatland microbial communities from SPRUCE experiment site at the Marcell Experimental Forest, Minnesota, USA - June2016WEW_17_10 | ecosystem: Environmental > Terrestrial > Soil >... | reverse complement strand
CTCGGCGCTGAACAGCGCCGTGTTCTCCGGGGGCTCGTTCATCTACGTGCCGCCGGGAGTCAAGGTCTCACACCCGCTGCAGGCCTACTTCCGGATCAACGCCGAGAATTTCGGGCAGTTCGAGCGCACGCTCATCATCTGCGACGAGGGCAGCGAGCTCACGTACATGGAGGGCTGCACGGCGCCCAAGTTCTCGACCGCGACCCTTCACAGCGCGGTCGTCGAGCTCGTGGCCCTCAAGGGCGCGAAGATCCAGTACATCACCGTGCAGAACTGGTCTCCCAACGTGTTCAACCTCGTCACCAAGCGCGGCCTCGCGCACGAGGAAGCGGAGATCAAGTGGATCGACTGCAACATCGGCAGCCGGCTCACGATGAAGTACCCTGGCGTCGTCCTCAGGGGCCGCAAGGCCCGCGGCGAGGTGATATCGATAGCGCTGGCTAACGACGGCCAGCACCAGGACACGGGCGCCAAGATGATCCATGCCGCGGACGAGACCACCTCGACCGTCGTCTCCAAGTCGATCTCGGTCGGACAGGGGCGCGCGACCTATCGCGGGGTCGTCCACATCCCGAGGCAGCTGAAGGGCTGCAAGAACAACACCGAGTGCGACGCGCTCCTCATCAACACGAACAGCCGGACCGACACCTACCCCGCGATCACGGTGCGCGGCGACCGCCACGCGGTCCAGCACGAGGCCAGCGTCTCCAAGGTGAGCGCCGAGCAGATCTTCTACATGCAGCAGCGGGGGCTGACCGAGGGCCAGGCGATGAGCCTGTCCGTTAACGGGTTCATCAACGACCTGGCCAGGCAGTTCCCCATGGAGTACTCGGTCGAGCTAAAGCGCCTGATCGACCTAGAAATGGAAGGGAGCGTGGGCTGAGGCATGGCCGGCGCGACGACCGCCCAGACGGCCGTGGCGGACAACCTGGGGGGATTCACCCCCGAGGTGTTCGCCCGCCACCTCGCCCTGCAGGCGGCCTCCCCCGAGTGGTGGCTCGAGCGCAAGCGCGGGGCCTACTCCCGCTTCGAATCCCTTCCGATGCCCAGGAGGACGGACGAGAAGTGGCGCTTCAGCAACATCGCGGGGATCAACCTGGGCGGCTTCTCACCCGCCGGGGATGCGCCGCGCCCGGACCCGCTGAGCCCCCCCCCTGAGCTCGCCGTCGAGGCTGCGGCGACCCTCTCGTTCCTCAACGGCCGTCTCGCGGGAGGTACCCCGGCCTCGGCTGAGCTCGCCAATAAGGGCGTGGTCGCCTCCGCCCTTTCCGAGGCGATCGCGAGGCACCCCGGAATGCTCCGCGAGCACTTCATGGCGCAGCCCCAGAAGCTCGGCTCCGCCAAGTTCGCGGCCCTCCACGAGGCCTTCATCGACGACGGGGCATTCATCTTCGTCCCTCGCGGCGTCGAGATAGACAGGCCCATCGTCGTCGTCCACGCCGTCTCGGGGCCCGGCACGGCCGTCTTCCCCCACACGCTCGTCATCGCGGAGGACAATTCGCGCGTGACCGTCGTCGACTATTTCGCGTCGTGCGACCCCTCCCGGCAGTTCGCATGCGGCGCGAACGACCTCTACGCGGGCCACGGGGCGAGGATCACCTACACGGCGGCGCAGTGCTGGTCCCTGGAGGCGCTCTCGCTCCAGTTCAACTCGACGGTCGTGCGCAGGGACGCGCGCGTCCAGTCGCTCAACCTCCACCTCGGGGGCAAGCAGGCGCGGCACGAGTCGCTCAGCCAGCTCCAAGCGCCCGGCGGTTTCTCGGAGATGCTCGCGATCACCATCGCGACGGGTGCCCGGGAGGCCGACCAGAGGACCCTCCAGATCCACCAGGCGCCGAACACAAAGTCCGACCTCCTTTACAAGAACGCCCTCCTCGACCAGTCGCGCACGATCTTCTCCGGCCTGATCATAGTCGATCCCGACGCCCAGAAGACGGACGCCTACCAGAGCAACCGCAACCTGATGCTGAGCGACGAGGCTGAGTCCAACTCGCTCCCCGGCCTCGAGATCCAGGCGAACGACGTCCGGTGCACCCACGGCGCCACGAGCTCTCGGATCGACCCCGAGCAGGAGTTCTACCTCAAGTCCCGCGGCATACCCCCGAAGGCGGCGGACGAGCTCCTGATCTTCGGCTTCTTCGAGGAGGTCCTGAACCGCCTCGAGAGCGAGGAGCTCCACGCGGCGCTTCGCAAGCTTATCCGGGCGCACTTGCGCCGGTGATGATTCCGGCCAATGCTCGGGGCCTGCCATGAACCGCGAACGCACCCTTTCCCGCGACGTGTTGGCGACGCTGATTCCCTCCGGCGAACGCCAGCTGATTCCCGCCGGCACTAAGATACAGATCCACCAGACGCTCGGCGGAAGCTACACCGTGCAGGTGGACTACGGCCTCTTCAGGATCGACGGGAGGGACGGCGGCGCGTTCGGCGAGCAGGCGGCGGACCACACGGTCGACTCGGCGCCGCTCGCCGACGGCGCGCCCGACCCGGAGGCGGTCTGGGACCAGCTCCGCAAGGTGTACGATCCCGAGATCCCGGTTAACATCGTCGACCTGGGCCTCGTCTACTCGATGGATGTCGAGAAGAGGCCCGACAACAGCTTCAAGGTCAACGTGGCTATGACGCTCACGGCGCCCGGATGCGGCATGGGGCCGGCCATCGCGGAGGACGCCAAGGGCAAGGTGCTCCTCGTCCCGGGCGTCTCCGATGCCGACGTCCGGATCACGTGGGAACCGCCCTGGAACCAGTCGATGATAAGCGAGGAGGGGAAAATGAAGCTCGGCCTGGTGTGACCTTTTACGAGCAGCTCGTGGCGCTCGAGAGCGAGGGCGTGCCCTTCGTCCTCGTGACGCTGGTCGAGGCCCTCGGCAGCACGCCCCAGGACGCGGCAGCCAAGATGCTCGTGACGGGAAAGGGCCTCCACAGCGGCACCGTGGGAGGGGGAAAGGTCGAGGCCGCGGCCCTCAAGCTCGCCGGAGAGATACTCGGGGGGGCCGACGCCAAGCCCCGCTTCGTCTCATGGACCCTGAAGGGCGACGTCGGCATGACGTGCGGGGGTTCGGTCAAGTTCTACTTCGAGCCCCATTTCGGTTCCGGCCCGTGGAACATCGCGGTTTTCGGCGCCGGGCACGTCGCCCAGGCACTGATTCCCGTCCTGATCCCGCTCCCGTGCAAGATCACCTGCGCCGACACGCGGCCGGAGTGGCTGGGCAGGCTGCCGCATGCGCCGAACCTGCAGGTCATCCCTTCCGGGTCGCTCGAGAGCCTGGTGCCGTCGCTGCCCGACGCCGCGTACCTCCTGGTCATGACGATGGGGCACGCGACCGACCGGCCCATCCTCCGGCGCGCGCTGACGGAGAGGAACTTCCCCTTCATAGGCGTCATCGGGAGCAGTTCCAAGGCCGAGGTCCTGCGCCGCGAGCTGGTCGCGGACGGAGTGACGCCCGAGCAGGCGTCCAGGTTCCACTGCCCGGTCGGGCTCGGATTCGGCACCAACCATCCCCACGAGATCGCGCTCAGCATAGCGGCCCAGCTCCTTTCGGAGCGCGACCGCGCCGCCGCGGGCGCCTAGGCCCGGCGGCCCCCTGCCGGAATCATTTCGGGAAAAGCCCCTCGAGGACGGGGGTGCCCGCGCCATCGCGACCGCGGGCCCCGAAGCTGTCGTTGTAGTCCCAGACGGCCCATCCCCAGCCCCTGGCCTCCGCGGCCGCGCGCACGGTCGCGATCCAGCGGCGTTTCGAGGCGGCGTCCGCCGGCTCGTAGACCCCGAACTCGCCGACATAAACCTCGATCCCCGGGGCGTGGGCCGCGAGCCACGCGGATACGCCGGCAAAGGCAGCCAGGACGTCGGACTCCGTCAGCCGGTCGCCCGCATGCAGCTTCAGGTGGTAACTGGGAAGCGTGTGCCCGGTGACATCCGGCACCGTCCCTGGAAACGTGACGGCGGGAAGGCTGTCCTTGAAGCCGACCCATGGCGCGCGCTGGTGCGTGAAGACCAGCGGCTCGTAGTAATGGATCGTCAGCGCGATGTTGGGGTCGTCCGGCAGGACGACGTCGCCCACCGTGTGGAAGCTGCTCCACTTGTTCGACGTCACGTAGACCACGCGCGTGGGGTTGCTCTCGCGGATGGCGGCCAGCATCAGGCGCATGAAAGGGTTCAGCTGGCCGTTCTCCGGGGCGACGGGCTCGTTCAGGATCTCGAAGCGGAGATTGGGGCCCTCCCCCGCGAAACGCCGGGCCATCCTGCGCCAGGAATTCGCAGCCTTCTCCTGGAGGAGCGGGTCGGAATAGACCCGGCTGTCGCCGCCCACCGAGTTGAAGTCGGCCCCCGGCAGGAAATGGGCGTCGAGGACAACGCCAAGTCCGCGGCTCCTGGCCCAGCGGATCGCGTCGGCGATCGGGACCACCTTCGCCTCCTCAAGCGAGCCGTCCGCGGCGAAGCACTGCCGAAAATCGACCGGCAGCCTGATGTGGTCAAACCCCTGGCTCGCAATCCATTCGACGTCGCCCTCGCCGAACCAGGACGCGCCATAGGCCTGCCTGTCGCCGTTCTGGGACAGCCAATGGGAGATGTTGACTCCCCGTTTGAAGGTGTAGACCGGCTCCTTTGCAGAAAGCGCCGCGAGCGGAAAAAGCCCCATGAGGGGCACCAGGAATCTGAACAGCGGTTGGGGGTTTAGTGCAGCCATGGAAGAAGACGATGGGTAACGGCGTCGAACGAACGCCTAATCCGGCAGGAAGACAATAGTGCATCCCGATTTGCGGTGAACGACGCCTCGCGGGAATCGCGGTCGCGCAGGCCCACCCCTTGCGGCTCAAGCGTGCCGCGCCATTCAATCCGTCCGGCTGCCGATCGCCGCCAATATCGCCTCGCTGGTCGCCGGCGACGCGAGCCGGACCTCGCCGCCCTTCGGGCCGAAGGCGGCGACGGCGTCTCGGATCGCCTCGCGGACCGAGAACGCCAGCATGAGCGGCGGCTCCCCCGAGGCCTTGCTTCCGTTTATCGTTCCCTCCTGCGCCGCCATAGGCAGGAGGGTGATATGCATCTCCTTCGGCGCATCGCTGATCGCCGGGATCTGGTAGGTGCTCGCGCTATGGGTCATCAGCCGCCCCTCCTTGTCCCAGAGAAGCTCCTCCCGCGTGAGCCAGCCGATCCCCTGGACGATCCCGCCCTCGATCTGCCCGAGGTCCACCCCCGGGTTGAGCGAGTCGCCCACGTCGTGGACGGCGTCCAGGCGCAGCACCCGGTGCATGCCGCTGTAGCCGTCGACCTCGACCTCCGCTACGGCCGCGCCGCAGACAAAGTACTGGAAAGGCCTTCCGGAGACGGTTGCCCAGCTCCAGTGGATACCCGGCGTCGCGTAGTATCCCGTCGCGGCCATGCTGATCCTCAGCTCGTGCGCCCTGCAGCACACATGGGCCATGTCGACCGCCGTCTTGGACCCGCGGACCGCGACATTCCCGTCGGCGAACACGATCCGCGACTCGGCCACCGGACGGCCGGCGCTCTTTGAAAGCAGCTCGGCGGCAACCGGGACCAGCCGCTCGCGAAGCGTCACGCACGCGTTGCGGACAGCCGCGCCGTTCAGGTCCGCGCCGGACGACGCGGCCGTGGCGGAGGTGTTGGGCACCTTGTCCGTCGCCGTGGGCATCACCCGGACCCGCTCGGCCGGCAGGCCGAGCTCGCGCATCGCGATGCCGTGGATCTTCGTGTGGAGCCCCTGGCCCATCTCGGTCCCTCCATGGTTCACCTGCGCCGTCCCGTCGGTGTAGAGGAGCACGAGCGCGCCCGCCTGGTTGTACTGCGTCAGCGTGAACGAGATCCCGAACTTGACCGGCGTCACGGCTATCCCGCGCTTGATGCGCGGATGGGCCTTGTTCCACCGGTCCACAGCGTTCCTCCTCCTTTCGAAGCCGGCATCCTTCCGCACGCGCTTCCAGACGGTCTGCAGGCGGTTGTCGCCGATCTCCTGAAGGAAATGGGTCGTGTTTGTCCTGCCCCTGCCCCGGTAGAGGTTGCGGCCCCGCACCGCATCCGGCGCAAGGCCGAGCCGGCGCGCGATCCGGTCGACGATCTCCTCCATGACGAGCATCCCCTGGGGCCCCCCGAAGCCGCGGAACGCGGTGTTGGAGGCGACGTTGGTCTTGGCTATGAGGCCGGTGACGCGAAGCGCGGGGACATAGTAGCCGTTGTCGACGTGGAAGAGCGCGCGGTCGAGGACCGGCTGCGAGAGGTCGAGCGACCATCCGCCGTCCGAGTAGAGGTCGACGGCGGCGGCGAGGATCATTCCCTTCCTGTCGTAGCCCACGGAAAACGCCGCATGGAACGGGTGGCGCTTGCCGGTAATCGTCATGTCGAGGTCCCGGTCGAGCTGGATCCTCACGGGCTGGCGGGTCCTCAAGGCGGCGAGCGCGACCATGGCGGCGAAAGCGTTGCCCTGCGTCTCCTTGCCCCCGAAGCCGCCGCCCATCCTGGGGGACTGCACCACGACCCTGTTGCGCGGCTGCGCGATCAGGTCGGCGACGATGGCCTGGATCTCGGTCGGGTGCTGTGTGGACGAGCTTACAAAGATCGACCCGCCCTCGCCGGCCTCCGCCCAGGCCGCGTGCGTCTCGAGGTAGAAGTGCTCCTGCCCGCCGAACGAGAACTCGCCGGCCAGCCTCAGCGGAGCCCTCTCGAGGGCCGCCTCCCAGTCGCCCCGGGCGATCGTGTGCGGAGGCGTGTGGAAGCTCCGCGCCGCTATCGCATCCCTGATCCCCAGGAGCGGCGGCAGGGGCTCGTATTCGACCTCGACGGCGGCCGCGGCCGCGCGACACGCGCGAAGCGACCGCCCGACGACTATCGCCACCACCTGCCCGTGGTAGCAAATCTCCTTGTCGGCGAAGAGAGGCTCGTCGTGATGGGTGCCCACGTTGTTGTGCCCGGGAATGTCCTCGCTCATGAGGACCGCGGCGACGCCCGGCATGGCGCGGGCCCTTGACGCGTCGCGCCGCAGGATCCTTGCCCTGGCGTGGGGGGCGCACACGGGCCAGATGTCGAGCATGGGACGGCGCTGCGCCGTGTCGTCCACATACTGGGCCCGCCCCGTGACGTGGCCGACCGCGCTCTCGTGGCGGAGCGCGCGGGAGGCGTCGGCCGGGGCGGCGTCCATCCCCTTCTTGAAGTCGGGAGGCGCGTCCTGGGCGGCGCTCGCCGCCCCCGAGACGAACTTCTCCCAAAGGCTGACCACGAGCTCGCGCCGATAGGCTGCGCTGCCGCGCACGTCGTCGATCGGAGTGAACTCGCAGGCCAGGATGCGCGCCACCCCGGCCGCCGCGTCGCCGAGCCGGCGCCCCTCGAGCGCGGCCTCGGCGCGGCGCGCCCGGATTGGCGTCGGCGCCACGCCCCCGTACGCAAGGCGCGCGCGCCGGACGATCCCCGCCTTGTCAGTGTCGATGGAGAAGGCCGCCGCGACGATGCTGATGTCGAGCTCGCGGCGCTTGGACACCTTGAGGAAATCAGAGCGCCGGGAGAGCCCCCCCTCCCCGCCGAAGCGCGGGAGCACGACCTCGCGGATGATCTCGCCCGGGGCGAGAAGGGTCCTGCGGTATGCGGTGAAGAAATCGGACAGCGCCACGGTGCGCTCGGCCGAGGACGAGGCGAGGACAAGGTCGGCGTCGAGCGAGAGCAGAACCGGGGCGGAGTCCCCGATCGGCGAGGCGGTGGCCAGATTGCCGCCCAGCGTAGCCCGGTTCCTTATCTGCCTGGATGCAAATACCTTGAGCATCTTTAGGACCGACGGGTATTCCCCTCCAAGGGCCTCCTCGACGGCGGTCAGGGTGGCGGCGGCGCCTACCCGCCAGGCGGGGCCGGTCTTCACTATCCCCGTCAGCTCGGGAACGGATTCGGCGGACACAAGGAGCGGGAACGACTTGAACTTCTTGGTCACCTCGACGCCGATCTCGGTCGCCCCCGCCACGAGACGCGCCTGCGGGTGCTCAGCCAGGGCCGCGTACAGCCCCGCGAGCGAGACCGGCCTGACGAAGCGCTCCGCTCCCACCGCGTAGTCCAAGGGGGCGGGCGGCGCGACCGGGGCGCCGAGGCGCTCAAGGTGGGCGTCGGCCCGGGGGGACCCGTGTCTCCCGCGGAGGGCGTCCCGGTGCCGCAGGCAGTCGAGCGCCGCGTCGCGGATGGGGCGGTAGCCCGTGCACCGGCACAGGTTCCCGCAGAGCTGATCGCTCATGTCGCTGGGTAGATTGCAGTCGCGACGGTAGTAGCCCTCGAAGAGCGACATCACGAATCCGGGCGTGCAATACCCGCACTGCGAGCCGTAGTGGTCGACCATGGCGGCCTGCACGGGATGCAGCGCGCCATCCCCGCCCTCCAGCCCCTCGACGGTGACTACCTCGCGGCCGGCGAACGAGGGAAGGAGCGCGATGCAGCTGTTTACCGCGCGGTAGGTGGGATTGCCGGCGCAGTCCCTGTCGACGATCGCCACCGTGCAAGCCCCGCAGTCGCCCTCGGCGCACCCCTGCTTGCCCCCCGTCAGGCCGTTCGCCCTGAGAAACTCCAGGAGCGTGGTTGTCGGCGCCGCGTCCTCGACCCGCGTCTTCCGGCCGTTCAGCGTGAAGTCGAATCCCATCGGTTCAGGCCGCCAGCCTCGCGAGCGTGTGCGCGAGGACGTCCACCCCGGAGGCGATGTGCCCGGGCGACGCGTACTCCTCTGGCCTGTGGCTCCAGCCGTTGCGGCACGGGATGAAGATCATGGTCGTCGGGCTCACGCGGGACATGAAGAGCGAGTCATGGTAGGCCCGGCTCACCATGCGCATCGAGCGCAGCCCGAGCTCCGAGCAGACCCTCTCCGCAATCTCGATGGTCCTCGGGTCCCCCGAGGCGGGCGGATCCGCGTTTATCTCCTCGAATTCCATGGTGACGCCGCGCCGCGCGCACGCGATCTCGGCGGCGTTCCGGATCTCGCCAAGCGCCTTTGACCGCGTGTCGAGGCGCGCGTCCCTGAGATCGATCTCGAGGTAGGCCCTGAACGGGACACTGTTGACGGCCCCCGGCTCGATCCGGAACACGCCCACAGTCCCCACGGTGTCCGGGCTCCCGCTCGCCTTCGCGGCCCGCTCCACGGCGAGCGCGATCTCCGCGCCAGCGAGCATCGCGTCGTGGCGCCCAGGCATGAGGACCGCCCCCGCATGCCCCCCCTCCCCGTGGAGCGTCACCCGGTAGCTGCTCGGCCCGGCGATGCGCTCGACGATCCCGATCGGGATCCCGGCCGCCTCGAGAACCGGCCCCTGCTCGATGTGGAGCTCGACAAAGGCGTGGTAGTGGCCGGACGGCAGCCGCACCGATTCAAGCGGGCCCGAGTAGCCCGCCGACGCCCGGAGCTCTTCCAGGCTTCGGCCCTCGCGGTCCCTGAGCGCCCTGGCCTTCTCGGCCGGGATCGAGTCGGCCATCAGCCGGCTCCCGAGGCAGCCGAGGCCGAACCGGGTCGGCTCCTCCGCCGTGAACATGACGACCTCCATCGGGCGCCTCGGCTTGAATCCGGCGCGCTTCAGGGCGGCGAGCGCCTCGAATGCCCCGAGCACGCCCACGACGCCGTCGTACCTGCCCGCGTTCGGGATCGCATCCGTGTGGGAGCCCGAGGCGACCGCGGGCAGGCCCGGCTCGCTCCCCTCCCAGCGGGCGAAGATGTTGCCGACGGGGTCCTCCCGCACGGCGAGGCCGGCCTCGCGGGCCGCCTTGCGCACGTACTCCCTGCCCCGCAGGTCCGCGCTCGAGAAGAGCACCCGCGTGACGACCGGGGCCGGCGCCTCCGAGATCAAGGCCAGCTCGTCGATCCGGCGCCCGAGCGCGGCTCCGTCGATCGTGATCCTCAGGTCGGGTTTCGAGGTGCTCAAAGCGCTGGCCGGTTCACATCCTTGTAGTAGAGGTACCGTGCCGGGACCTTTCCCATCGCCACGAACCACTGGGCGCAGTAGGGCGCCATCCAGATCGCGTCGCCGGCCCGGACGGGGTACCACGAGTCCTCGAGGCGGTAGACGCCCGCGCCTGAGAGCATGACGAGCCCGTGCTCCATAATGTGCACCTCGACGAAGGGGAGATGCCCGCCGGGCTGGTAGGCGAATATGTTGACGGCCAAGTCGAACGCGGGCTCGTCGGGCAGGAGCACCTGGAGGCTGGCGGCGGGGTCGCCCAGAAACGGCACTCCCTTCACCCTAGACTGGTCCGAGATGATTGCGCGCGGGCCGCCCCCGCCGGCAAGCGGCGCATGCGGCTTCTGGAACAGGGTGACCTGAGTTCCCTTGTTCGGCCTTGACAGGCTCCAATCCGATCCGGCGGGGCAGAAGAAATACCCGCCCTGGCCGAGCCGGCGCCCGCGGGCTCCCACGGCGACCGTCGCCCCTCCGGCCATGACGTACCCGAACGTCTGGAGGTTTCCCGCGGCGAAGCTCGCGGAACCCCCCGCGGCGAAGGTCAGCAGCGTCTGGGCGAACCTCGCCCCCATGGCGGGGCTGACGAGCACGGCCGCCGTCGCCCCCACGACGCCCGGAAGGGCGCTGTTGACGTGGTTGTCCGGCGTGATGAGCGCGTGGCGCGCGCCCACGCGGGCCCGGGTGTGTCCGAAGAGTTCAGGCATGGGTTGTTTGGGGCGGGGAGCTGTGGCTAGTCTGGCCGTATAAAATGACCCGGAGTGGAGCCGGGTGCAATCCGGCCCTGAGCAAAAACGGTGCGCCCCCGCACTATCGTCCGGGCAATCCTCACCTTGCACCTTCGCCGGTCGTACGGCCCCTGGCGGTGCATGTAGAGAAGCTCGGCGTTCGAGAGCACGTGCTCGCCCGCGATGTCGATGAATGTCATGTCGGCGTCCAGGCCCTCGGCGAGCCGGCCCTTCGCCCGGCCGATCCGGAACCGCCGCGCGACGTTCGCCGAGAAGAGGGCCGACATATGCGGCAGCGCGATTTCCGCCGGCCGCCTCGCAAGCGCCGCCGAGAGGAGCAGCTCGAATCCGTGCTGGCAGCCGGAAATCCCGCCCCAGATGGAGAAGAAGTCGGCCGCGCGCTTCATCTCCGGAGGCGCCGGCGAGTGGTCCGACCCGATGGTGTCGATCGCGCCCGCCTCGAGCTCGCGCCACAGCCCGAGCCGCAGCTCGTCGGGCCTCAGCGGGGGAAAGCACTTTGCCGGGGCCCCGATCCGGACGACATCCTTGTCCGCCAGGAGCAGGTAATGCGGGCAGGTCTCGACCGAGACGTCGACGCCGCGCTTGCGCGCGTCGCGCGCGAGCGCGACGCCCTCGGGGCTGCTCACATGGACGAGATGCAGCCGGCAGCGCGTCTCCCCGGCGATGTCCACCGCGGTGCGGATCGCCGCCAGCTCGAGCTCAACCGGGCGGGAATTGAGCCAGCTGCGCACGTCCGTCCCGATCGCATGCTGCTCCGACGTCCTTTGGCGTGCGAGCGCCTCGTCCTCGGCATGCACGGCCACCAGCATCCCGATCTGCGCCGCTTTTTTCATCCCCGCCCGGAGCGTGGCCGCGTCCGACAGCGGGAACTCCTCGACGCCGCTGTTGCACATGAACGCCTTCAGGCCGATCGCCCCCGCGTCGCGCATCGGCTCAAGCTGGTCGACGTTCCCGGGCACGAGCCCGCCCCAGATCGCGAAGTCGGCCCGGGACGAGCGCTCTGCGGCCGCCCGCTTGAGCGCGAAGCTCGCCGCGTCCGTCACCGGCGGGAGGGAGTTGAGCGGCATGTCGAAGAATGCCGTCCCGCCGCCCGCGGCGAGGGCGCTCGACCCGTGCTCAAAGCCCTCCCAACTGGCGCGGCCGGGCTCGTTGAAGTGCACGTGTGAGTCGATGATCCCGGCCATCACGTGAAGCCCGCTGGCCCCTATCGCCGTGGCGGCCGTGCCCGGGACATCGGGGCCGATCCTCGCGATCTTTCCGTCGGCGACGGCGATGTCGGCGCGGATCGCGCCGGCAGGTGTGACGACGGTCGCGCCGCGCACGAGTAGGTCGTAGTGGTCGCTCATCTCGGGAACCGGGATCCGAGGCGGACCAGGAAGTCGACCGTGATCCGAAGCGCGGCCTCGAGGTCCCTCCTCGACACGAATTCATCGGGGTGATGGCTGAGCCCGCCCCGGCAGCGGACGAAAAGCATCGCGACGGGCGCGAGGCTCGAGATGACGACGCCGTCGTGGCCCGCGCCGCTCGCAAGGGCCACGCACCGGCCCTGTCGCTCGCGCACGCACCCGGCGAGGAGCGCCGTCAGCTCCCGCGAGCACGGCACGGCGCCGTTGTCCTGGGTAACGTCCATCGCAAACGACAGCCGGCGCCTCCGCGCTATCCTTCGGCCCTCCCGCCGAAGCGCGCGGCATGCCGCGCGCCGCCTCGCGTCGAGCGGGTGCCTGACGTCAAGCGTGAGCTCCGCCTCGCCCGCGATCACGTTCGCCGCCCCGGGATGGGCCACCACCCGGCCCACGGTCGCGACAAGCGGCGGACGGGCCCTTGCAAACGCCTCCGCCGCGACAATGTACTCCGCGGCTCCCGCGAGCGCGTCCCTGCGCATCGCCATCGGCGTCGTCCCGGCGTGCCCGGCCCTCCCGCCGAACGCGACCCGGGCCCGGGTCTGGCCCGCTATGGCGGAGACCACCCCGGCGGCGAGGCCGAGCTCCCCAAGGACCGGCCCCTGCTCTATGTGGGCCTCGAGGTAGCCGATCAGCTCGTCCCGGCCATGGGCGGGGCCGGGCGGCGAGAACCGCCCTCCTGCGTATGCCGCAAGGACCTCCCCCACCGAGATGCCG
>Ga0187875_10002754_pt1 | contig 12789 bp, 12 predicted proteins | sample June2016WEW_17_1_2_FD_132978 | JGI IMG/M metagenome (GOLD analysis project Ga0187875, IMG submission 132978) | Peatland microbial communities from SPRUCE experiment site at the Marcell Experimental Forest, Minnesota, USA - June2016WEW_17_10 | ecosystem: Environmental > Terrestrial > Soil >... | reverse complement strand
CTCCGCTTGGAACGCGCAGCCAAGTTCCCAGATTCTTCTCGTGAGGCTCCCAATTCATCGCCACCCGATCACATCTCTCGGCGTGGAAATGGTGGGCGGCGGCGCATTGGTTGCCGAACACGAACAAATCCACGAGGCAAGCATCCTTGTCCGTCGCTGTCAGCCGCATTGGATAAACGGCGGTTTTTGCCAGGAAGGTGAACGCCAGCGGATGGAGGGCAGTGCGCCCGGACTTGCCGGCATCGCGCCGGACTTTGCTTGCCACGAACACCCAGCCGCGGCTGACGTAGTCACCAATCGCCCCTTCGGCACTCTTGGCGGGATCATAGCCGTTTCTATCGAGCCATTCGATGACGCCGCGGGGATTGGAGCCTCGGATGGTTGTGGCATCAAAAACTCCAGCGCGCTGGACCGAAATGACTCTCACTCCGTCGGCAACGGAAGCCGTGACATTCTCACCCAATGTAGCGATAAAACCCCATCCGTTTGGACCTGGGGGAAACACCAAGGCAGCGCTGAAAGCGACTGCCATGAGGGTCACCATCGCGAAGACGGCCGTGGTGCGGGCGAACACCCGGCTGCACACCGCCAGGACTAAAGCCAGCGATGCGATCACCGCGCTGCCGCCCGTAACCCCAGCTCCCACGCTTAACGCGAGGCAAAATGGCACATCCACCACCGCACCGACCTCATCCTTGTATGAGCGCCATGCCAGGAATGCCACACCGCAAACAAATAGAATCCCGATCCAATACGGATGCACCTGATGAACCAGCCGGGGCCGGAACATTGTGCGCACGTCCTCAAAAAAACCTTCGGGGACCGGCTTGATCTCGGGGACCGAGGGCAACGGCACCACCCAGGCGAAATTGGTTCCATCACCTTGAAATGAAGTCTCAATGACCAGCCGTTCAATCCCGTCGGCGTAGCCAATCAATGCTTGCTGATCGGGAATCTCGACCTTTGGATAATACACTTGCGGGACGACCATCCCGTCGGCGAAAGCGCTCCCAGCCGAGGCAATAAGCCAAAGCGTCAAAGCGACTGGGATTCTCCACACCCTGTCCACTTCATTAGCATGAATCATTCTCGGCGGATTGCAAAGGGCAAAGGTCCACCACCCGCGCTTGGGGCACGCGCTTCTCAATCAGAAGCCCGATCAGATTGATCCAGCGCCGGCTCCGATCCAGAATCACGCTGTCGGAAGTGGCGACGATTTGATCAGATTGCGCCAGCACTTTGTCGGGGTTGAATACCAGTTCAACGTCCCAATTCCAACCGGCGCCGGCCGCGGCATCAAGCAGGGCTTTTTTGAATCGGCCGCTGTTGGAAACCGGGCGGTCCAGCCACCAGCAGCACCGCCGCACGGCCCACGCGGTGGTCAGTTCTCCTATCAGCCGCAAAGCGGCGGAGGTTTCCTCCACCTCGCGGTAGCGGGCATAGATGTTGGCCAAGTCGCGGCAGCAACCGTCGCGGCCCCGCAGGATGATGCCGCCGCTCAGAGCCGCCTCGGCCCCGATCACCACGTTGTAGCCGTCCAGCCATAGCTCCTGATCCCGCAACGCTTGAGGATCGGCGCGGCGCCGCTGCCGGAGCAGGAGGGCTTCGTCCGAACATGCGCAACGGGCCACGGCCAGCCGTTGCCGTCGCGCCAGGCTGTATCGGTTGCCCACCAGTTCCACCGCCGACGGAACGGCATAGCCCCGATTCAGCAGCCAGCACAAATCGCCCGTCGCCGCGCGCAAGTCCGGCCACGCGCCCGGCGCGAAAAGTCTTTCGTCTTCGGGGTCTGGCCCCCGGTGGCGGCGTTTATCCGGCATGGCTTAACTGGTGGAGTACGCCATCAATTCTCCCGCCCGGCGTACTTTTTTTCGGCTGTGTCCACCCGGACGGTTTCGCCTTTGGCGACAAACAGCGGCACCATGATCTGGAGGCCGGTTTCCAGTTTTGCTTCCTTCCAGTTCGAGTCCGATCCGCCCCGAACGGGCGGTGCGGTCTCAATTACTTTCAGCGCCACCTGGGCCGGAAGAACGACCTCGACGAGTCTGCCCTCCAGCAACAGCGCCTTATACTCCTGTTCGTCCTTGAGAAACCAGCGGCGCTCGCCCAGTTGCTCATCGCTCAGGTCAAGTTCGTCGAACGTCTCCACGTCGATGAACACGTGCGTGCCCCCCTGCGAATAGCTGTAGGTGATGCGGCGCGTCTCAAACTGCACGACCGGCACGCGCTCATTCTCGGCAAAAACTCGCTCAACAACGTGCCCGCCTTTGAGGTGGCGCAGACGGACATGCAGCTTGTGCCTGGTCTGGGCGGTGCCGCTGACGTGAAAGTCCTCGATAATATGCGGAGCGCCGTCGAGCATGAGCGCCATCATGCGTTTGAATTCCGATGGCAGAACGGTCTGCATAAAAGCGTCTCCGGCCCATGCGGGATCATTGTCCCCAAGCGGGCGTTCGCACGCGCAATCTTTAGCGCCAAGGCCCGTTCATTACAACCAAAATCACGGAACATGCCTCGCCGTCATGGCCTTCCCCAGGCCTGCTTGGCCCACGGCTGCATGGCACCGTATTTGTTCTCCCACGTCGTGTACATGGCGCCGACGATTCCGGGAACATCCTTGGTGTTTCGAAGCCATTCGGCAATCGCGGCGCCATCTTCGTCCGAATCATAATAGCCGGAAAGAATTTGCCGCAAGCCCAAGTCCGCGAAAAACGGACAATTCTTTCCCTTCAGGCCGCCGTGCCAATTGACTATGCCGATGCCCTTGTCCAACCCCTTCCACGATCCGGCCAGGCTCCCGTTGACCGCGTAATAATGGTCCACCGCGTTGTGCATAGGATCGAACATGTCGCTCCAGACCCAAATCTCCGCGTCGGGACGAATTTTGCGGATGATCCCGGCGGACTGGCGCACGTTCCACGCCAAAAGCTCGCCGGCCGTCATGCCCTTGCTCCGGCAAAGGGCGCATTGGTTCATCACGCGCAGCTCGTCATGCGACATCAAATAGGCGGCCGGATGGAACAGGTCGTTTGCATCCTTCACTTCCCCCTCCCAATCCGCAAAAACTCTCGGTTCGCTCAGGCAGACGTTGACGCGGTCTTCATAGACGATGATCGGGTGATAATAGCTGACACGCAGGCGGGCGCCTTCGCGGATGCGCGATGCGGGCGTCAGCTTGATCAGCGGTGGTTCGTGCCAGGCCTGCCACGGGTTGAGCAGCGGGTCCTCGATCCGCTCGTAGTCGCGCCCTTCCTCATAAACCACAGCGTCTTCGCCGCGCACCGTGACCGGGCAGCCTGGGCGCCGCAAGACATTGACCAGCCCGATTTCCGAAATGCGCAATTCGTCCCACCAAAGCTTGCCACCGTTGCCAGACCAGGAGCCAAGATAAAAAATGGCTTTGTCATGCGCCAGACTGTTGAAGACCAGGTCGTAACATTTCCAATCCTGCGTGCTCTCGACGTGGAAGGTTTGAAAACTGATCGCCTGCCCGGTGCCCGGCGCAAGGACCTTCACCTCCGCGTCCGCCGGGGAAAGGTTCTCCGTCTTCACCCAAAAGGAGATGCGGTATTGCCGGTACGGCTGCAGGCTGATCTGTTGCGCCAAGCGGCAGTGGTGGTCTTGATTCCTCCCAATATTCTCCATGCGCAGGCAAGTCTTTCCGCTCCGAACACCATCGTGGCTGGCAAAGGTCGTGACCCCTTCGTCATCCTGAAACATCCAGCCATTGAAGTGGTTTTCGGTGACGTCCTCGAAATCGCCGTTGTGCAATCGCGTGGGATTGTCCGGCTGGAGGGCGGCCCACCCGCTCCGCGCCACGAACAACGCGTCTTTCGCCGGAACACCTTCCACGTAGTTGTGATCACGAGCGCCGCCCATCACGACGGCGACAAGCTCCAGCCCATTGCGTTGGGCGGCTTGTTTTAAGTCCGCGGCCTTCGAGCGGGCCACATTGCAGGAGAAAACGACCCCGTTGTAGCCGCTGTCTTTGGCCGCCGGAAACCGGGCGATCATGGCTTCGACCTCTCTCGGATCAGTCATGTCCCGCCAAAAGAACAGCCAGCGCTTCTCCAGCCTCGACGACTCCGGGCTTGTGGACACGGGCGCTCCAATGGCCTCGCCCCAGGCAGCGAACGCCGAGGACATCAAACCACACATTAAAAGGGCGGTGGCGCCATTGAACTTTCGCATAGCGCGGGCAACCCTAGCGCGGCAGCCTGAAAAACGCCAGAACGGAGAGAACATCGGGGAGCACATTTTTGAATAGCAATCCAGTGCCAGAGGTTGGCAAAAAAGGGAGAGCCAATGGGGGGAGAGGGGAGTTGATTACAACCGTGCAATCCGTGGAAAAAATTGATCTGAAATACGAGGGCACGCAGGGGAAGAAACGGCTGGAGGCCGTTTCGGCGACGACGAAAACGCCGGAGTGCGGCTGTTCTTTCGACGAGATGTCCAAACGGGCAACGAGCGAGACGACAGTGATGCGCCGGATTCTGAGCTTCCCGTTGCGCGGACCAAGGGGCGGCTCCAGTTAGCCGGACCTCCCCTGGCATATTCGTTTGTCAAGCGCCTGGTGCAGTGGTCGGAATCGATTGGACCGCGACAGACGCGAGGGATGGTGTCGCCGATTCTCCCAGCCAGCGATTGGCCATGTTCTCAAGCGCCGTGATCCACAGCGGCTGGTCGTTCAGGCACGGAATGAGAGTGAACGAGCCGCCCCCGGCGCGTTGAAAGGTTTGTCGCCCCCGCAAGCCGATTTCCTCCAGCGTTTCCAGGCAGTCGGATACGAAGGCTGGACAGATGACCGCGAGCTTGCCCACGCCCGCCTTGCCCAATCCTTCCAGGACCCAATCCGTGTAAGGCTTCAGCCAGGGATCCCGTCCCAGGCGCGATTGGAAGGCGACCGAATAGCGGTGCTCCGGCACGTGAGCTTTGGCGACGAAAGCCCGGACGGTTTTGAAGCATTGGGCCCGGTAACACGTACCATGCGCGGCATGCGGGGTGTCGCAGCAATCGTGTCGCTTCAGACAATGGCAGCCCGACGGGTCGGTTTTGTGCAGGTGACGCTCCGGTATGCCGTGAAAACTGAAAAGGATGTGAGGGTAATCGCCCTCCAGGTATTCGCGAGCGCTGCCGACCAGAGCGCGGATATAATCAGGATGATCATAGTAGGGCGGCATCACTGCCAGGGCCATTCCCGGCGCCAGGCTCGTCGCGATTTCCTTGACCCGCTCGATGGCCGTTTCGTAACTAGACATGGCGTAGTGCGGAAACAGCGGGATGACCAGCACCTCATCGACGCCTTTGTCGCGCAGCCGCAATACGGCATCCTGCACCGAAGGGTTGCGGTAGCGCATCGCCAACTCGACAGGCACGGACAATCGAGACTGCAACGCGGCCTGGACATTGCGGCTGGTCACAATGAGCGGCGAACCTTGAGGCGTCCAAATTTTCTCATAGGCCTCAGCGGATTGCGCCGGACGCCGGGGCAAAATGCCGAGGTTCACGATCGCCCAGCGCGCGGGATACGGGACATCCAGCACGCGGGGGTCCATAAGAAATTCGCGCAAATAGGCGCGCACATCCTCAACGGAGGTGGAATCGGGCGAACCGAGATTGACTAATAAAACAGCGTGATGGCTCATGTGGCGGATAGCAGATCGACAATGGCGGGTTGATGATGGGTTTGCAGGAATTCATGAATGCGCGCGGCGACGTTGTGGCCCGAAACTATCGAGTCGGCCAGCGAGACGCCATCGCGGCAATGGCCCGCGACGAAGACGCCGGGGGCCTGGCGTTCCAGAGCCGTCATGCGGTCTTTGAAGCGTCCAAAGCCGACGTTGTATTGGGGTATGGCGCGCGGGTAAAGGGTAACGTGGCGGAAGGTCGGCTCGCCCTTGATGTTGAGAATTTCAGCCAGATCGCGGCAGGCGATGGTGGCCAGCGCCTCCTCACTTTGCGCCACCAGGCCCGGGTCGCGCGCGCCGCCAATGTACGAAGTGAGGGTCACTTCGCCCGCGGGCGCTCGATTGGGAAAGAGCGAGGATGAAAAAAGCGCGCCGAGAATATGGAAGTTTTCCCTCTCCGGCACCAACACACCGAAGCCATCCAATGGGTGCCCGACTTCCTGGCGGCGGAAGCCGAGCACGACGCTGGCCACAGGCGGATAGTAGATTTGATCGAAGAGCGAGAGATCGATGGCGGGCACGCCCTTGATTCTCAGGCGCGCCAGGGCGTAGGCGGGCACGGCCAGAAGGACGGCGCTGAAGGTTTCCGGCGCGAAGGCCCCGCTGGCGGGCCGGCAAATCCAATCGCCGCACTGCGGTTCCAGTTCCTTGACCGGCGCCGCCGTTTCAATCTCAGCCGACAGGCGCCCCCGCAAAGCGTCAATCAGAACTTGCAGCCCCTCGTCAAACGAGAATTTGGGAGCGTCCTGCTTGGAAACTTCCCGCCGGCGCTTGCGTTCGCGCGCGCCCAGAACCTGGCCGATGAAGAGCGAGCCGTATTTCTGTTCGAGGGCATGCAGCTTGGGAAAGGCATGTTGGACCGAGAGCGCGGCCGGGTCTCCGGCATAAATCCCCGCGACCAGGGGATTGATCGCGTAGTCAAGGAATTCGGCGCCCAGACGCCGCCGTACAAACCGCGCGAGCGATTCGTCCACGCCGGGTTTGGCCCGGCGCATAAGGGGTTCGAGCAGCAGGCGCAATTTGGCGCGGGTGGAAAACAACGGGGTGGTCACCATGCCGCCCGGCGAAGCCGGCACCAGCACAGGCTTCTTGCCGCGCACAATGTAGCGGTTATTGGCGCCAGGATCGGAGTACATCCGCCGCGATTCCAGGTCCAGATCCTTGACCAGGTCGCGTATCACCGGGGAGGTTTCAAGGATGCTGTTGGGCCCGAATTCGGCCAGGTGTCCCTGGCGCCGCAATGAGCCGACGACCCCGCCCACGCGAGAGCCGGCCTCGTAAATCCTGACCGGGATATGCTGTTGCTTGAGGCGCAACGCGGCGGTCAAGGCGGTGATGCCCCCGCCCACGATGGCGACCGGTTTCTTAACTGCGTCTCGCATGGCCACAGCTTCGGCCGCCTGGAGCTGGAAAGCTCGCCTCTGATTGCCAAAGGCTGAACTTTTTTTGCGGTGGGCAGAGCAGAAGGAGGCGCACGGCGCCTGGCGGTCCACCCGGCGTCCCCCGCCGCGGCGATTGCCTCGCGGGACTAAGGAACTACCCTAGCCTTTCTAATGCGTTCTGCCAGCAACGGATTAGGCCCGCTCCTGATTGTCCCCACCCGTCTATTTCGCTTATTTTGTCCTGGATGAAAACAAGATTTGGCCGGATGGGCGCTGTGGAGAGCAACGGCACGCAGGAACAATCCGCCTCCGACCGCAACGAGTTAATCGAGGCGCTGAGGCAATCCCAGGTCTATCAGGAATACGAGCATGCCTTCAGCGAAACGACTGGCTTGCCGGTATCCTTCCGCTCGGTCGAATCATGGCAACTGCCCCACCACGGCAAACGGCATGAAAACCGGCTTTGCGCCATGATGGCGGGAAAAAGCCGCTCCTGCGCCGCTTGTTTGCGCGTCCAGCAACAGCTCTCCGAGGGCGCTCAGGACCAGCCCCAGACCGTCACCTGCCAGCTTGGGCTGGTCGATACCGCCGTGCCGGTGCGCCTGGGCCAGAAGCTGGTCGGCTTTCTGCAGACGGGCCAGATTTTCCGCAAACCCCCCACAGAATGCCAGTTCGCCAAAACCGCCAAAGTCATTGCCGACTGGGGGTTGGAAGTCGATGCCGGGCGCCTGCGGCAGGCGTATTTCAGCACCAAGGTGCTTTCCGTCAAACAATACGAGGCGATGATCAAGTTGCTCACCATTTTTGCCCGCCACATCTCGATGGTCAGCAATCAAATCGTGGTACGGCGAGACAACTCCGAGCCCCCCGCCATCACGCGGGCCAAGCGGTTTATCGAGGAAAACCAATGCGAGAAGCTCTCTCTGAGCCAGGTGGCCAAGGCGGTCAATACCAGCAGCTTCTATTTCTGCAAAATGTTCAAAAAAGCCACCGGTTTGAATTTCACCGATTACGTCTCGCGCGTGCGGACCGAAAAGGCCAAGAACCTGTTGCTCAATCCGAATCTGCGCGTGAGCGAAATCGCTTTTGAGGTCGGTTTCCAATCTCTGACCCATTTTAACCGTGTTTTCAAAAGAGTCGTCGGCCAGTCGCCGACCAATTATCGGGCGTGTTTGACCCCGTAACACCCATGGGCGCGCGGGCTGGGCAAAATCGATGAAAGATATGCCAATAACAGACTGGCCCTGGCCGGGCCGGCACGCTAAGGTGTTCTGAGAAACTTATGTCGCTCAAGCGTGAAACCGAGGTACTGGTGGTGGGAGCCGGGCCGGTGGGCATGTTTACCGCCTTGTTATTGGCCCGCGGCGGTATTGACACCCAGCTTATTGACCAGGAATCGCGCACGGCCGGGCACAGCTATTCCTGCGCCCTTCACCCGCGCACCATCAAACTGCTCAACGAGGCGGGCATTGCGTCCACCCTTTTTCGCTCCAGCAGGCGCATCGACTCGGTTGGCTATTATCAGGGCGCCAGTCGGCGGGCCGAGGTGCAACTGTCCCGCCTGTTCGTTCCCTTTCCCTTCGCCCTGGCGCTTCCCCAGAGCAGTTTGGAAGATTTGCTCGAGGCCGAACTGCGCCACGCCGGCGTCGAAATCTCATGGCATCATCGTCTGAACGCCCTGGAAAACCATCACGGCGGCGCCAGGGCCTCCGTCGATCGGCTCGCGCACACCGGCCACGGTTACATCGTGCCGGAGTTTGAGTTGACAGTGCAGGACAGCGTGAAAGTCGATGCCCGATTCATCGTTGGCGCCGACGGCCAGCACTCGATGGTCCGCCAGCGGCTGGACACTCCTTTCGAGACGGCGGGCGCTCCCCAATTCTTTGTTGTCTTTGAGGGAGAGGCCGCCAAGGACTCCGGCCATGAAGTCAAAGTCGTGCTGGATGACGCGAGCGACAGCGTCATGTGGCCGTTGTCCGACACCCGCTTCCGGTGGAGCTTTCTAGTGGCCCCGGCCACAACGCCCGACGAATTCCCGACCAAAGAACGCCAGCGCATGGTGGTCATTGAGCAGGCGGGAGAGGAAGACAGCCTCCATCGCCTGCAAAAACTGCTTGCGGAGCGCGCCCCTTGGTTTGACAACCCGGTCCAGCAGGTTGTCTGGAACGCCCAGGTCCAATTTGAACCGCGTCTGGCCCGCCAGTTTGGCAAGGACTTCTGCTGGCTGGTCGGCGATGCCGCCCACCAAACCGGTCCGATCGGCATGCAAAGCATGAACATCGGCTTCCGCGAGGCTGCCCACCTGGCCGAGGCGCTCAAACACATCTTGCGCGACGGCAAGGCCTTGGACCTGGTGCAACGCTACGGCCACGAAAACTGGTACCAATGGAAACGCCTATTCGGCTCCGCGGGCGGCGCCCGTCCAACAACCGCCGCCTCGGATTGGGTGCGCCAACGCGCTCCAAGGATTCTCTCCACTATCCCCGCATCAGGGGAAGAATTGGTCGAATTGCTCAATCGCCTGGGGATTATGTTCAAATGAAGCGGGGCCTATGCCTGCGTTCCTCCGTCTAGTCGGCCCGCGAATTAGGGCACGCGGCCGATAGGAAACGGCCAGAGGTCCGCATTCCTGTAGTGCCCGGTCCCCCCAACCGGGCGGCTTTTAAAACACATGCTGAGGAGTTTCTCGCTCCCTGGCGTATTAAGACTGAACAGATACCGGGCCTTGCGGCCCGGACGAAGGAAAGAAAACATGAATACCATTAAATCAGTTCTCATCGTGGCGGCGGCCTCCGCCGCTCTCAGTCTCACCCAGGCCAACGCGCTCTCCAGTCCACACTTCAGCGCACAGCCGGTGATTGCCGGCGCCAGCGCGCCAGACCAAAATCTGCTTGCCGGCCCAAGACTTGGCAAACGGACGGTGGACGCCGGAGCCAGCATTGCCGTCACGGGCGTGAAGGACCCGAATCTGGCGAGCGCCATCGAGAAATGCCCGATGGCCCCGAAGGCCAAAGGCACACCGGCGTGCGAGAAAATGTGCGAAATGGCGGGTGTCAACTGAACTTGCCGTCACAACTCGGAGCAGGGCCGCGCGGAGCTTGGCTCCGGCTCGCCCCGCCCCGCCGCTAATATGAGCGAAAACCCGCACAGTCAAAGTGATGAAAGTCTCCGCTCCGTATTGCGCCAGTGGCGAATGGAGACGCCCTTGCCGCCGCGTTTTCAGGAGCGGGTTTGGGGCCGGATCGAGCGCCAATACGCCGCCGCGCCCGTCTCGTTGTGGACGCTGCTCCTGCAGTGGTTCAGCAGTTCGGCCGCGCGCCCGGCTTTCGCGCTCGCCTACGCCGTGATCCTGCTCATGGCCGGCGCAACCGGAGGAGCTCTTCGCGCGCAACATCAAAACGCGAGGATCGAACAAATGGCTCAGGCGCGATACGTCCAATCGGTCGATCCTTACCAGAAGTAGACAATTATGATGCGACGGCGATGGGTCATTTTTGTTGGCGGGCTGCTCCTGGGAGTGGCCGGCTATTTTGTCTTCTATCTTTGCGCCACGGCCAAACACCGCGAGCTGATCGCCCAGCCCGCGCCGGAACTGGCCTGGTTAAAGGAGGAATTCAAACTGAGCGACGCGGAATTCCAGCGCGTCGAAAAGCTTCACGATGCCTACCTTTCCCGCTGCGCCGAGAACTGCCGGCGCATCGCCGTGAAAAACGAGCAGCTAAAAATCCTCCTGGCGCAAACCAACCGCGTCACCCAGGAGATCGAAAGAAATCGGGCCGACGCGGCTCAAATCCGCGCCCAGTGCGAGTGCCAGATGCTCGAGCACTTCTACGAGGTCAGCCGCGCCATGCCGCCCGAAGAGGCTAAACGTTACTTGCAATGGGTGCAGCAAAAAACGGTGCTGCGAAGTCAGGGCATGGAGGCAATGGCCGGGATGCACTCCAATGAGTGACGCCCTTCAGGACGCGCAGGACCTCTCCGACATGGCGCGCCTGGCCGCCGGCCACGACGCCGCCCTCAATGATCTGATGGAGCGGCACGCGGCCCGGTTGTTCCATTACCTCTGCCGGTATTTGGACAGCGATTCCGAAGCGGACGATCTGGCCCAGGAAACCTTCGTTCGCGTCTTTCAAAACCGGGCCAGGTTTAATCCCAACCACCGATTCTCGACCTGGCTTTACACCATCGCCACTAATCTGCTGCGCGACCGCCTTCGCTGGCGCGCACGCCATCCCTCCGTCTCGCTGGACACAGAAACCGAGCAGGGATGTTCGCTCATGGACGCTGTTGCCTCCCAGGCGGCATCGCCCAGCGAATCGGCCGTGCTCAATGAGCGCGCGCAAACGGTGCGCCGGGCCATTGGCCAATTGCCCGAGGAGCTTCGCGTCGCGCTGATCCTCTTCGAATACGAGGATAAATCTCACGCGGAAATTGGCGCGATTCTCGACTGCTCGGCCAAAGCCGTCGAGATGCGGCTGTATCGCGCCCGTCAACAATTGAAAAGCAAACTGCCCGGACTTCAATAAAATGAGACGGACCCTTTTATTGTTTCTTGCCATCCCAACGCTGCTGGCCGGCTGCAAGGGAATCGCGCCCCCCGGCGAGCAGGCCGCGCGCCGGGACTTGGCCGCCGTCCGCGCCGCCTACCGCCCGCGGGAGGGCCTGCCCGGCCTGCCGCCTCTTCAGACCAACTCCGGCCTCGGTGATTTCCTGCGGTTCGCCATGTTCAATCATCCGCAAGTGGAGGGAGCGTATTACGACTGGCTTGGGTCAGTCGAACGCATCACCGTCGAACGCTCGATGCCGGACCCGAAACTGACTTTTCAGGCCTACATCCAAAACGCGCTCACGTCCTTAATGCCCGGGCTAATGCAAGAGTTTCCCGGCCCGGGCAAACTGAAGGCCGCCGCAAACGTCGCCACCGCGGAGAGCACGGCGCGATACTATGCATTCGAATCTTCCGTTTTGAAGACCGCATACTCTGTCAAACAGGCCTATTACCAGTTGGGGCTTCTGGATGAAAAAACCCGGATCAACCAGCGGATGCTTGACCTGCTCGCCGATCTTGAAAAGAGCGCCCGCGCGCAAAATGAAGTGGGCAAAGCGACGTTGCAGGATGTCTATCGCGCTCAAATCGAGGAAGACCAATTGACAACCGAGATCGACAATCTGCGCGAATCCCACCTTGCCCTCCTGGCTCAATTCAAAGGCGCCTTGGGGCTGAGGCCCAGCCAGCCTGACCCGCCGTTGCCGGTCCGGTTCGATTCGACGCCCCTTGAATTGCAAGCCGACGCGCTCCTTCTGACCGCGTTTGCCCGCAATCCGCAACTCAAGGAGATGGAAAGCGACGTGCGCCTGGCCGAAGCGTCCATCGGTCTGGCCCGAAAAGCCCGGGTGCCCGATTTTTCCGCCGGCCTGATGGCCGAGGTTTACAGCCCGCCCTTTTACTGGCCCCAAGCCAGCATGAGCCTGCCGGTCTGGCGCGACAAAATCGCCGCTCAAATCGCCGCGGCACAGGCGGGTAAGCGCGCGTCCGAAGCCCGTCTGACAGCGGCGCAGATCGCTCTCACGGTCGATTTTGCCATGAAGACCTACGACTACCGCGAAGCCACGCGCAACCTGGCGCTGTTGCAGAGGCAACTTCTCCCCAAGGCCCGCCAATCGCTTGAACTGGCCCGCGCGGGCTACCTTGCCGGGCAGATTGATTTCTTCAACCTGAT
>Ga0187875_10002748_pt1 | contig 12799 bp, 16 predicted proteins | sample June2016WEW_17_1_2_FD_132978 | JGI IMG/M metagenome (GOLD analysis project Ga0187875, IMG submission 132978) | Peatland microbial communities from SPRUCE experiment site at the Marcell Experimental Forest, Minnesota, USA - June2016WEW_17_10 | ecosystem: Environmental > Terrestrial > Soil >... | reverse complement strand
CTCTCGGTCACAAGCTGCCGGATCTCCTCCCAGTCCGTGTCGTCGGTGAGCCACACTCCGATGAGATCCCGGCCAGCTCTTCGAGGGACGAAGAACCGGTGGCCAACGGAGAGCAACGCCTCGCGCTCGTCAGGGTCGGCGCGCAACACGAGCAGCGGGACGGACTTGCCAGTCGATGACTCCATTGCCACGAGCAAGCAGAACGACCCTCGGCGGATGTCGAACGACTGCGCGGTCGATCTCGATCTCGCCAGTGAATGGTCGATACGCACCGTTACCTCGGGCAGCGCCAGGCACAGAGCGCGAACCCGCATGACGATGTTCTCTGGGACTTCGAGTGCCCTCATGCGAGACGTCTGGCGACGAAGTCCCGGAACTTGGTCCGGCCACACAGGATGCGCCTATCTGAGTCCGTGGCGGGCGGGGACACGCTTCCAGTATGGATGAACGTCGGCGACGACCAAGGGTGTCCATCGACGGGATTCGGGGACTGCCGTCGCGAGGGCGCCGCCAGGATCGGGGGCATGGTCCAAGTGGTCGCCGCCCCATCGAACGTAGGGTGGCCCGATGCGAATCGCCATCTTGGGAATGGGCAACATGGGTCGGGCTTTCGCCGCCAGGGGGATCGAAACTGGTCACCAGACGGCCGTTTGGAATCGCACCCCGGGTCGGGTCGCCGCCCTCGTGGCCAACGGAGCTCACGAAGCCAACACACCCAGGGCGGCGGCGGCAGGTGCCGACGCCGTTCTCGTCGTGCTCGCCGACGACGCAGCCGTCCTCGACGTGTGCCTGGGCGACGATGGCGTGTTGGCATCGCTCGAACCCGATGCCGTGTTGGCCAACGTCAGCACCGTCTCCCCGGAGACTGCTCGACGCCTTGCCGAGCTGGGACCTGACGGTCGGGTCCTTGACGCTCCGGTGATGGGATCGCCGGCGATGATCGCTGGCGGTCTCGGGAGGTTCCTCATCGGCGGCCCCGCCTCAGGGATTGCTGCCATCGAACCCCTGTGGAATGTCCTTGGATCCGGCTATACGCACTGTGGACCGGTCGGAACCGGTGCCACGATGAAGATCTTGGCCAACTCGTTGTTGATTACGGGAGTGGCGGCGCTTGCCGAGGCCATCGCCACGGCCAGACAGCAGGCAGTCCCCGACGAGTTCCTAAGGACCCTCCTTGCCGACAGTCCGTTGTTGAGTCTTGCCAGCAATCTCCGGTTGGACAGTCTGCTCGATCCGACGCATCCAGGTTGGTTCTCTCCGACATTGGCCCGTAAAGACCTTCGCCTCGCCATCGATCTGGCCGAGGAGACCGGAGTTGGTGTGCGCATCGGACCCGCAGCCGAAGCCCTCTTGACCACGGTGATTGATGCTGGCACGGAATGGCCAGACTTCACCGCTGTGATCGAAGCACTCTCCTGAAGGTCATCGGAGACGACGATCCCCGCTATCTGCGGATACCGGTCGGACGCCGGGTGCCCAAGTTCGCCAGTTGTGGGGCCCGCCATTCTTCCCCGCCCAAGTGCGATGGCGTCACGGTGCAGGCGAGCCTCTGTTGAAGATCGGCCACATGGAAGTTCACGCGGGCCTCAAGGTCTGATCTGACAGTCTGACCACGGGACGACCTGCATTCTCAAGGTGACGCGCATCTGTAACAGGGGATTCGCAGAATGGCAATGAGAGAGACGCGGACTGCGATAGGAGATGGCAATGCCGACCAACAAGCAGATCATTCAGGGCGCATACCAAACCTTCGCCGAGGGAAACGTACCGAAGGTGCTGGCGTTGATGGACGACAAGATCGAGTGGACTGAGGCGGAGGGCTTCCCGCTCCACGGCACGTACATAGGGCCACAGGCGGTTGTCTCGATGGTGTATTCATGCGGCTCGGTGAGATCGGCGACGATTTCACGGTTACCCCGACCCGATTCGTAGCCGAAGGCGACACCGTGGTCGCGACCGGTACCTACTCGTGGAAGCATCGCTCGACGGGCAAGCCGGCAGAGGTGCAGATGGCACACGTCTGGACGTTTCGCGATGGCAAGGTCATCTCGATGCAGCAGCACGTCGATACGCTCAAAGTGCAGGAGCTGTCCGCCTGAGCGGTCTTTCCCATCCCTGAGTCTTTGCCCCGGCCTGGTGTCGGCTGGCCGCCGCGTCCGCCGGGTCGGGGAGGCATCCAGTCCACACGTTTCAGTAGCAACTCAGTGGCAGGATTTCATCCGATTGGACCCCAAGGACTAGCCCCAGAAGATGCACGTGGGATCTATGTCGATCTCGCCGAGGAGCTCCTCAACCGATCCCGGATCGATGAGGTCGTAAAGATGCCAGCGGCTGTTGCGGTCCGCCCAAAACAGGGTCCACCCGGCGGTTGCAAGGTCGTAGCGGAGTTGGCCGATGGGAAGTCGAGACCACTCCGTTTCTTGCCTGTCCCACGGCGGACGGCATTCAAAGATGGTGACCGATTTGCCGCGCACCCCGACCTCGACCCGCATCTCGCTCCGGAACTCCTGCGGTGTCTTCTCCTCGCAGTACTTCCGGATCTTGAGCAGATCAAGGTCAGGTATGGCACCCATCGCGCCACCGTAGATCGTTCAATAGGCTGGTCAGGGCGAGGACGACGTTCCGGGTTATTTGGCTTCGGCGGCGTCGTCGCTTGCCATAGCTATAGCATATATGTACTATACTGGCCGACATGGTGAGTGGAGAGCTGATCCGAGAAGCGAGGCTCCGAGCCGGCCTGACGCAGACCGAGCTGGGCGAGAGGATCGGCCAGCCTCAGTCGGTCGTCGCCCGTTGGGAGCGAGGTGCTGTGATCCCCAGCTTCGAGACACTTCGGCGGGCCATTCGAGGCTGCGACCTCGAGCTCTCATTCCATCTCTCCAGACTGGACGAGTCAACTCCATTGATCATCGACGAACACCTCAGGATGACGTCGGCGGAGCGATTTGCCGACCTACTGGAGAGGGTTCGTTTCCACGATCAGTTGCAAAACGGCAAGTCGGAATCTGCAGGTGTCTGAAACTGTTCCCTTTCGACCGGATGACCTCCTCGAGGTCCTCGAGAGGCACGGCGTCCGTTACATCGTCATTGGAGGACTGGCAGCGGAGCTGCGCGGTTCGCCGTACATCACCCGAGATGTCGATGTCACACCATCACGAGACCGGGCGAATCTGCGCCGGCTCGCGGCCGCACTGCGAGAACTCAACGCGACGCTGCGAATTCCCGGAGTCGATGGCCCCGTCGAATTTCCACTTGACGAGCACTCTTTTGCGTGGGGAACGACATGGACCTTTGTCACAGACCATGGCTATTTGGACATCGCGTTGCTCCCAGACGGGACTCGGGGATACGACGATCTGCGGCGCAGCGCGACGAGGGAGCGCCTGACCGATGACCTTCAGGTGGATGTGGCGAGCCTGGCCGACGTCATCCGATCAAAAGAGGCGGCTGGTCGCGAGAAGGACCGGGCCGTACTGCCCATTCTTCGCCAGGTGCTGGAACGTTCTCGATCCATCGAACGCCCGGGACCGGAAATCGGAATCTGAAGCACGTCGCTCCGAATGGTGGGCCGCCCGGGTCTCGATCCCGGCACCTTGGGATTCGCTGATTGGGACATATAGCGGTTCACGGAAGTGCGTTGCTCCTGCTCAGTGGTAGTGCTCTGTGCAGGCTGGTCTGTAGAAGTACGCCAAAGTGGATTCCCTGGGCTGCAAGTTTGGCTGCAATTCCCGCCGCCCCATTGCCCACCCGCACAGCGGTCACCGTCACCCTTTGCGGTGCAAACGTCAAGCACATTTCCCGATCGGCGCGGATGCCCCCGTACGAATCAGGCACTTCGGGGGCAGTGGGGTTCGTTCGTTCTGGAACCCGAAAGTCACGTTGTGAGCGGCTACTTTCCTATGGGTGGGGGCAACAGTCATCCTGTATCGAGAGATACTCTCCCGTTCGTCAGTGAAATCCCGGGGGCTAGGCCGCCTGTTTCGTTCCCTGCGCGTGAGCTTTGCGGAGTTGAGCTGCAGAGTCGGGCCACTAGACCAACCCGTTCGACTCCGCGCCCTCCGGCCACATTCGATTGCCTTGGAGGCCGGAAGTCACGAGATCCGTGTCACTGGCCGGGGCTTCTTGCCCGACACGAAGACCATCGACGTTGGCGAAGGCGGATCCGTCATTGTCGCCGTGACACCCGAGCGACCCAGTGGTGCGGACCCAGATTGGCCGAACGGCAAGCTTCACCTGCGTGTCGTCGACGATCCAACCGATCTTGAACCCAACCGGTTTTACAATTCGTTGCCCTCGATGTCGGCTACTACAACTCTGGCACTAGTCGGGTCTTTGGCGGCCTCAGGCGCCTTTCTGGTTCTGTCACTAGCGATGGTTGGAGCAGTGTGCTTTGGGTTTATCGCTCGTAGCCCTGGAGTTGGCGTGATCTTGCTGCTCTTTTCGTGCATGGTGATCCCGATTGCCCTTCCAGCCGGAATCGTGGGAGTGACGGCAGGAGTGCGCTACATGAGACTTCCAAGGAACTGGAGAAGGCGTCCTACCATCATCACGGATCACGGCTAGGGGCTGGCGGCAGGACTGCCCCCTAACAGGGTCGGGGTGCCACCCTGCGGCACGACTGGGCACCCTCGTACGGCCTGAGCAGCCCCCTTCTCTGCGAGCCTCGCCGGCGTAGGCTCAATCATGGCCCCACGGTTCGGTCGTCGAGTCCTGTTCGTGAACCCGAAAGCTGGCGGGGGAAAGTCCGAGCGCTTCGACTTGGTGGCCGAATGCTGCTCGAGGGGGATCGTCCCGGTGGTCCTGGCGCCCGGCGATGATGTACGGGCGCTGGCCCTGGCGGAGGTGACTGTCGGCGCCGAGGTGATCGGCATGGCGGGAGGTGACGGATCCCAGGCCGCGGTGGCGACCGCCGCATCGGCACACGACGTGCCCTTTGTGTGCGTGCCCGCAGGCACCCGCAACCACTTCGCCGCTGACATCGGCATCGACCGGAGCGACGTCGTGGGTGCGCTCGACGCATTTGACCATGCAGAGGAGCGACGCATCGACATGGCAAGTGTCAACGGACGCGTCTACCTCAACACTGCATCGTTGGGACTGTACGCCCGAATCGTCTCATCACCCCAGTACCGGGACGCGAAGGCCAAGACGGTGGCGCAGATGCTGCCCGACTTGCTGGGCCCTGGCTCCGAGCCGTTCGATCTTCGATTCACGGGGCCTGATGGTGTTACGTGGGCAGGAGCGCACGTGCTGTTGGTTTCGAACAACCGGTACGAGCCGGTGAACCTGGGGGGCCAAGGAGCCCGCGGTCGGATGGACAGCGGGATCCTCGGTGTGATCGCCGCCGTTGTGCGGGGGCCCGAGGAGATCGCGGACCTGGTCGCCGCCGAGAGGGCTGGCGCCATCCAACGCTTCCCTCCGGTATCGGCGTGGACCACGCCGACGTTGCACGTCGACTCCGGCGGTCCAGTCGAGATTGGGCTCGACGGCGAAGCCATCGTGATGGATCCTCCGTTGTTGTTCGAATCGCGGCCTGGCGCTCTGCGGATCCGACTGCCCGTACGGCGTTGACGCTAAGACTTGTACACGTTGGGTTCGTCGTCCGTGACGAGCGCTTAGCTCTCTAGCCAAGTAGACATCAACTCGCAGACGCAGCCCATGAAAGATGCGTCCGAGGGTGCCCCCGTACATTGCCGGGACGGTGGATGGCCATTCCGCCGCGCTCCTCGCCTCGTTGAACGACCTTGGCCCTGGCACCGGGCCGCTCAGTACCGGCCACTGAGACGGCGATGCCGTAGACCCGGTCGAACCCGGTCCATCCGTTGATTCCGCCCCGGTTGTTGCCGATCTGAACCCGTCGCTTGGCGGGCTCAATGGCCTTGACCAGATGGATGTAGACGTTGCCAGCGACCTTCGTGAGGACGATATCGCCTACCTGTACCCGAGTGGGGTCCACGGGAGATACGACTACTTCGTCCCGACTGTGGATCAGCGGCACCATCGAGTTCCCGGTCGACCGAAAGGTGACGGTCTCCCCGTCAGCGACCCGCTGTGCGATCTGCTTCAGCACCTCTCCGAAGCTATCGGACCCGGTCGCGGACAGACTGCCCCAGTTTCGCTGCCGGGTAAGGGTGCCACCCTGCGGCATTCTCGAGGTCGTCTCCAACACGCTCGGGCACGCGTCAATCGGCGTGACCATGGACGTCTACGGTCACCTGCTGGCGCCGACGAAGATGCAAGCGGCAGATGCGATGCGGCGAGCGTTGTGGCTCGACGAGCTGCCAGACTTCGATCCCTTGGCTACAAGTTTGGCTGTAGGCGATGGGACCACAACACGAAACAGCGCCGTGACCTCGGATTCAGTGGGCCGCCCGGGTCTCGATCCCGGCACCTTGGGATTAAAAGTCCCCTGCTCTTCCGGATGAGCTAGCGGCCCGGGACTGCAAGATAACTTACGAGAGATCTGGCGAGGACAGGCTTGGAACCAGCCGGCTTCGAAGAGCGTCCGGTATGGCTGCCGGGGCAATCAGGTGAAGGTCCCCCATTCGGGACCTGGAGAATCACGGAGCTCCGGTCGAGGTCGGCGATCCGGCTCGGACTCACCGGCCGGACCCGACCCGTCACCGTTCCGGGGCCGTAGCCGCCCGTGGGGTGCGTCCGGATGTATCCACAGCGGTCCCGTCGCGCTCGTCCCCTCATGGGCCCTTTCAGGGAGGAGCTCGTACAGGAATCGCGGCCGTCACGTTCTCGCCATTCCGTGTTCGAGGCTACGAGTCGATGAACGCTCTCGCAAAGGAACACGTGACGGCCGGAGATCACTCGGAGAGCGGCTTGAATCCGAACACAGGCTCGGATGATGAATCTCTGTCCCAGGGCCCCCCGAGGTCCCCCCACCGTTGGCGTCGGCGACTGCTTTGGAGTCTCGGCGCCGCGGTCGTGGTCTTCGTGGCAGCCACGTTCGCCCTCTTCATTTATCCGCCAACAGACCAACCAAGACCCGTCGACGGCATCTTGAGCCTGAACGGCAATGATGAACCAGCACGCGAGGCGGAGGCCGCGTCTCTCGCCAAGCAGGGCTACGCCCCGGTGCTCCTCTTCTCTGAGGGATCACGTGCGAACGACACGCCGTGCCCCAAGGTGCCCCGGGTTTCGGTCGTGTGCTTCTTCGACGTCACCAACAACACGAGGGGCGAAGCGCGATGGGCGGGGCAATATGCCGTGCGCCACCACTGGCACAGTCTGATGATCGTGCCGGGCCGAACCCAGGCCATGCGCGCCCGCTTGCTCACGGAACGGTGTTTCCCAGGACAGGTGGTCGTGGTTCCCGCTACGGAGCCAGTCTGGGATATCCCAGACGAAGCTCTTCATGAGTGGGGTGGCCTGTTGGCTGCGCTGTTCATCTACCGAGGCTGTTGACACGAAGAGCTGCAATTCGCGGAGCGGGCCGCCAGACAAGGGCTCCTTGATCGGACCCGACGGATGCAGCGCGACGCTCATCCCTGTGGAGAGCTACACCAAATGCCGAGGCGGGACGCCCGCCTGCGAGAAGTCTCAAGCAGGCCCATTGGGGACGGACGGGGGACTCGGATCGCCGCCCTCAGCCGATCTATCGATTCCAGACAGGGGCGTCGCCCGCGTTCGTCCCAGGAGAGTCCTGTGGATTCGACGGTACGGTGGCGGCCATGAGTCCAGGAAGGTTGCACGCGCTCATCGATGGGGTCTTTGCCATTGCCCTGACCCTTCTCGTGTTGGATCTGCCAAAGCCAGCGCTCTCGACGCACCTCGTGCACGTGCTGCTGCATCAATGGCCCTCCTACGTTGCCTACCTCGTGTCGTTCACGACCATCGGAATACTCTGGATCGAACATCACGGCATGATGAGCGCGGTCCGCGGTATTGACCGGAGGTTCCTGGAGCGAACCCTGGTGTTCCTGCTCTTCATTTCGGTCATCCCCTGGCCGACGGCGCTTGCGGCGAACTATGCCGATCGTGGGTTCTCGGAAGCCAGGGCGGTCGCGGTTCTGTATGCGGCAACCATGTTGATGATGGGCGTCACATTCGCGTGGGGGTGGCGCTATCTGACGACCCACCCAGAGCTGGTCGCCGAGCCTGCTCGTCCGGCCTTTCCCGCCGGAACGCGACGGGCCCTCCTCGGCGGGCTCGTGTACCTCGTGGCAATCGCCGTCGCGTTCCTCAGCCCGCTCGCCTCCTTCGCCATCGATGCTGTCGTCGCCGTCTACTTCGCAGTGTCGAGGAGCGAGGTACCGGGGCTGATCGTCGGCTCCGCTGCGGTCCTAGACGACCCGTAGCGGGCCAAAAGGTCGCGCATCGAATCGGCGCACGCACCTCGCGGGTGAAGCAAGATTCGACCCGGCACGATTGGGATGTGACAGCCCTGAGCGGGTCTCACCCCACCGACGCCCGCTAGGGTCTTACCGGGCAGAGGAGTGTGAAGTGGTCCAACGCAGACGAATCGGTGGTGGAGTCATCGCCTCGCTTATTGGAGCCGCCGCGCTGATCATCTTCATGATCCAGAACACCGAGAAGATCAGGGTCCACTTCTTGTTCTGGTACTTCACTTGGTCGGTGTGGCTTCTGACCCTCGTCACCGCCCTCATCGGCGGGTTGGCATGGTTCGGGGTCGGGGTCGTACGCCGCTATCAGCGCGGCCGGTAGACGCAGACAAAGGCGCACAGTGCCGCCAGGGCCCGATCCCACTGATCCGCACGGGGTGATCCTGGTTCTGTAGCAGGGTGGCGGCTCTCTGCGCATCACACGTCGATCGAATCGCCGACTCGACGCTCGGCCGCGCTAGCTTGAAGCGCCTGGTTCCAGATGAACTTGAAGTCTGTGAACGATCTGTACTTGCACGACGTCTTGGGGGAATCGGAATGGCCAAGTCTTCATGGGTATCAGCCGTACCTCGAGTGGAGAAACCGTGGGGACACGAAGAACATTTCGCGCTCGTCGACGGTCGCTACTGCGGAAAGGCACTGCACGTCAATGCTGGTCACGCCCTCTCGCTTCAATATCACGAGCAGAAAGAGGAGACGGTCGCGGTCCAGTCGGGCCGACTTCTGTTCGAGGTAGGTGATCCCGACACCCCGTTGGAGTCGTTCGAGCTGCTCCCCGGTGAGGCGGTACACCTTCGCCCTGGTACTCGGCACCGCATGACAGCTCTGGAGGACACGGTCATCCTTGAGGCAAGCACCACTGAACTCCACGACGTTGTGCGTCTCGACGATCGTTACGGCCGCACCTGAAGCGGCGGGTTCGTGAGCTGTTAGCGCCCTGGAGGTCGGATCTCCGGCGTGTCCTGGTTCGTCCCGCTCACTTCGACACCCTTCCAGAACGCCACGAAGCCTTGAATGTCCTTCGCTGGCTCATAAGGTTCGGGGTAGTACCAGGCTGCGTCGACATTGCGGCTGCCATCCACGATGACGCTGTAGTAACTGGCGTCTCCCTTCCAAGGGCAGTGGGTTGAGGTCTCGCTCTTCTCGAGCAGATCCGTGCGCACGTCATCTGCCGGAAAGTACTGGTTGCCCTCGACGAGAATGGTGCGATCGCTCTCGGCCAGTTCCACGTTGTTCCAGGTTGCCTTTACCGTCATAGTTCCTTCAACCGCAACCGGCGCAATGTATTCCGTGAAGACCCAATGGGTCGCTGCATCAGCCGGCGAGCTCTCGCTCGAAGAACGCAGTGATCATTGAGGAGACCGTCGTGGTCGACGGAACTTCACCGGGTGTCCCGAGGCCATGGCGACCCCGGTCCACGAGCACGAGCTCGGCGGGAACTCCCACCGATCGCAGCCGAACGGCGAAATGCTCCGACTGGCTGACCGGGACCACCTGGTCCGCCGTACCCTGAACGATCAGGAACGGTGGGTCGCCCGCCGAGGCGTGGGTCAACGGACTGGCTGTCGTGAGGACCGGATCGGCTGTGTCCGGTGCTGCACCGAAGACTTGGCGGATGATGCCTGCCGTGTAGGAAGGCCAGTCGGTTGCGGTGAGATCGCTCGGACCGAACTCGTCGACCACCGCTGCCACCCGGCTCGACACGTCCACGTAGGGGCCCACGTCCCACTGTGGAGAGGTCCCGGTGGTGCCGAGCAGGCCGACCAGCTGACCGCCGGCGCTCGACCCCATGGCGCCAATGCGGTCCGCGTCTATCCCCAGAGAGGCCGCATGCGACCGCAGATAGCGGACGGCGCACTTCACATCGATGATCTGGTCGGGCCAGGGGTTCTCCGGCGCCAGGCGATAGTCGATGGATGCCACCACGAAGCCTGCCCGGACCAGGTCGTCGGCCGTGCCCGATTGAGAGAGATCCAGCAGTCGAGAGCCCTTCTCCCAGCCGCCGCCGTGGACCTCGAGAATGGCAGGAAGCGGGTGCGTGGCAGCGCTCGGAGCGAAGAGGGTCATTGCCAGCGACTGGCCGCCTTCGACGCAGTAGTCGGCCGTGCGGGCGCCTTGCCAGTCGGGACCGTCGGCCGCGGGATCGGCGGTCTCCGCCGGCCGCTGGGTGACCGAGGCTCCCCCCGTCCCCGGGGTCGCGCCGACGAGAAGCACCCAGCTCGTCATCGTGCTGATGGCGAGAGTTGCCGCCAGCACCAAGTGCCGCCCATGTCTCGACCGGTTGCCCACCTCCCGCACCCGCCCATACAAGCACGGCGGGGTCGCCCACCAACATCACGAGCCAATGACCGACGTAGTCTCTCCGAGCCGTGTCACGGCGAGAAAGGTAGAGCGCACTGGAAAATCGGGCGGCATGAAGACGGTGTCGACTTCAACAACCGTGGTGTGTCGCAGCTCTACGATATGAGCTTCTCCGGCGGGTGACGACGGACCTCATCCCGAGGGCGAGGCGGGTCTCTCCCGACCGCCGGCTGGTTCAGCCGACGCCGGCGAGGGCCGGGACGACGGGGCCCCACGTCTCCTCGAGCCACTTCGACGGCTCGGGACCCGTCGACCGCACCACGATGGCCTGCGTACCGACCGCGGCGAGCGCCTCGACCTCGCGTAGGATGGTGTCGCGATCGGCGTCCTCGGCCACGCCGATGAGTGCCGTGACTTCGATCTCACCTGGGTCGCGGCCCACGTCGTCACAGTGGCGACGGAGCACCTCCACCTTCCGGGCGACCGTGGCGACGTCGCCGATGATGTTGCAGGCATCCGCGTACTGAGCGACGAGTCGGAGCGTCTTGCGCTCCCCACCCCCGCCGATCAGCACCCGCGGGCGCGGTGTGCTGACCGGTCGAGGCGAGCACAGGGTCTCGGCCAGCTGGTAGTGCCTGCCTTGGTACGGGCCGTTGTCGTCGCCCCACATCTGGAAGCAGATCTGGAGCGTCTCCTCCAGCCTCTCGTACCGCTCGCTCAGCGGTGGGAAGGGGACTCCGAGGCCCCGGTGCTCGCGCTCGTACCACGCGGCACCGAGCCCGAGCTCGGCCCGCCCGCCCGAGAGCACGTCCAAGGTGGTGATCGTCTTGGCGAGCAGGCCGGGATGGCGATAGGTGACCCCACCCACGAGCAGCCGGAAGCGCAGGCGCTCCGTCTTGGCCGCGGCGAACGAGAGGGCGGTGTAGCCCTCCAGCATCGGCTCCTCGGCCGGCCACATCATGTCCATCTGGAACCAGTGGTCCATCACCGAGAGCGTGCGGACTCCGACAGCCTCCGCCGTCTGGGCCAGTGACGCGAACGTGGGACCGATGGCCTCGGGCCCACCCGGCCAGGTGAAGCGCGGCACATGGATGTCGAGTTGCATGTCGTCCTCCGGATCTCTCTGAGCGAGGGTACCGCGCCGGGCGTGCTGCTCGACCGGGCCGGCGGCGGTGAGACAGGGGATACTGTCGACGGCGCATGAGCCTCGTCATGAACGCGCTCGACGCACCCGGAGCGTCCCGGGCCCGCGTCCACTGCCTGTCCGACGGATCTCGTCCGCTGACGCTGGCGGAGCTCGGACGTCACTCCCGGCAGGCCGGCGCCTGGCTGCATGGCCTGGCCGGACGGGCCGGCACGGTGGCGGCGCTCCTGACAGCGTCGCATGACTGCCTCGCCATGCTCTTCGGCGCCCTCCGCTCCGGCGTCACGCTGGTGTCGCTGCCGCACCCGGCCCGCGGGATGGAGGCTGACGAGTACCTGGCCCAGATCGGCACGATGTGCGCCCTCACCGGGGCCACCCACATTCTGTGCGATCCGTCGCTCACCGCGCTGCTGTCCGCCGCACCCCTGCCGGCGCACGGCTTCGACGAGTGGGGCTCTGGGTTGCTGGCGGACACACCCGAGGTGCCCGGCAGCTTCGTGCAGTTCACGTCGGGCAGCACCGGGTCACCGCGTGGCATCGCCCTCACCCTCGACGCTCTGGACGCCAACCTGACCTCCATGTACGGATGGCTGGAACCCCGCGACGGCGCCGTCGTGTGCAGCTGGCTGCCGCTGTCGCACGACATGGGTCTCATCGGCCTGGCTCTCTACGCGATCTGCTCGGTGAATCCACCGTGGTCGACCCCTACCGACCTCGTGCTCATGTCCCCCGAGTCGTTCCTGGCCAACCCCGCCAGCTGGATGCGGGCATGCAGCGACTACCGGGCCACCTCGACCACCTCACCACCGTTCGCGCTGCGACTCGCCGCACGAGCTCTGCGATCGCCCGGCGCGTTCGACCTGTCCTCGCTCCGCAGCTTCGTGGTCGGGAGCGAACCGGTGCCGGCCGAAGGCCTCCGCCAATTCGAGACCGTCGCGAGGGAACACGGCCTGTCGCCGCTCGCCCTGTGCCCGGGGTACGGCATGGCGGAGGCGGCGCT
>Ga0187875_10002740_pt1 | contig 12823 bp, 9 predicted proteins | sample June2016WEW_17_1_2_FD_132978 | JGI IMG/M metagenome (GOLD analysis project Ga0187875, IMG submission 132978) | Peatland microbial communities from SPRUCE experiment site at the Marcell Experimental Forest, Minnesota, USA - June2016WEW_17_10 | ecosystem: Environmental > Terrestrial > Soil >... | reverse complement strand
CCTCGACCCCCTGTTCTCCGAAGAAGAACGGCTTGCCGTAGGGCCGCATGAGATGGCCGCTGTCCTCAATGGAGTACTCAGCCGCGTCGTATTCGGCGTCCCAATAGGAGTGCGCCTGCACGATGTCGATAGCGGGCAGAGCGAACATGCGAGCGTCGCGCCAACTGGTTGTGATCAGGTGGCTCCAGGGGTCCACCGTCTTCAGGTAGGCGGCCATCTCGCGGTGCCAGGCTGCATTGGCGGCCGGGTCGAAGCCCTCGTTGTTGTCAACTTCGTTCCATAGCTCCCACGCGGCCAGGTGCATCGACCAGCCCCACCGGGCGACGCTGTAGCGCAGGCGGCGGCGGACGAGCTCGCGGGCACGTTCATTCGTGAAGTATTCCTGAGGCGTTCGGCAGGGGCCGCCGTTGGCGGCATTGTAAGGGTTGCGCGGCCAGCGGTTCTTCAGGCGGGTCTGCCACCAGACTGTCATTTCGAACGTGATTTGGTAGTAGATGTCGCGGCGTTCGCATTCGGCGGCGACGTGATCGAGGCGCCAGGCGGAGGCGAGGTCGTAGCGGCCGAGGCCGCTGGCCTGGGTTTCGAGAGGAAAGCCGGAAAAGCTGGATGCTCCGGGGGCGGCAACGATGGAAGGGTCTGGCGGGACGTAGTATTCCTGCCACAGGCGAACGTAGTTGGCGTCATTAGACGCCAACTTCTCGAGGAGGCGGTCGAAGTAGTAGGTTCCTTCGCGATTCTGGTACATGCAAAGGTTCTCGCCAATAGGGAAGAACGGGCGCCCGGAATCGTGTTCAAGATACATCGCATTGCGAGGGCTGCGGCGAATGAACCCCGGGCGGGGACCGGCCTGGATGTGAACCTCGATGGGCTGGCTGCGGCCGGACTGGCCGGAGATCTTCCATTCGACGGCCACACGATGCGCACCCGCCTCGGGGCTGGCGAAGCGAATGCGCCAGGCCGGCTGGCCTACAGGCGTGAGTTGTTCAACGCGGTCCACGCCTACGGAGCCGGGATTGGCAATCGAACGGCGAAAATCCTGATACCAGAAGCCCGGCACGCGCAGGAGGCGGCCGGAGGGGAGTGTGATGACCGCGTCGACCGCGGCTTGATTGGGATCGAAGGGATTGGCGGAATTCAAGCCAATGGAAATCTCGAGTTCCACGAGGTCGTATTGATGAGGTTGCGAAGTGAGGAGGTGAACTTCCGGAGGCGCCAGGAGGAGCAGGGCCAGGGCGAGCATGGGGCGTCAGACTCCGCGCTTGACAATACTGGTCGAGGGCAACATGCTGGTTAGCTTGATTTCCTAACTTGAGAATAGAGCACACGAGCGCAGCGGGTGCTGGGCCGGTAAGGCAATGCGCGAGACAGAGCGGGACAGGGATTGCGAGGTGGACGACAGATGCGGTATGCGATGTGCGCGGCGCTGGCAGCGATTCTCCTGAGTACGGCTTGCAGCCGACCGGAGCCATCCAAGGCGGGAGCGGCCAGGCAGGAAACGATGAAGTACGGCGTCCCCGTGACGGGCGGACCGATGGACGGGATTCTGCTGAAGGACTACACGCCCGCGTCGTCATTAGTGGTGCCCGCAACGGTGGTGAAGAAAGCCCGATTCGCGGCGATCGACGTGCATTCGCACTCCTCCATGAACGGCATCCGGACGAGAGCCGACGTGGATGCGTGGGTCAAGACGATGGACGAGGTCGGCATCGAGAAGTCAGTAGTGTTCACGGGCGCGAGCGGGGCGGAGTTCGATCGCCAGGCCGAGCTGTTTCTGGGGTCGTACCCGAAGCGGTTCCAGGTCTGGTACTCGTTCGATGCGTGGAAGCCGGACGATCCGGATTTCACGGCGAAGGCAGTGGCTGAGTTGGAGCGGGTTTACGGGAAAGGCGCGCGTGGCGTGGGCGAGATCACGGACAAGGGCTGGGGCGTGGACGCGTCGGAGAAGGACGCGTTGCCGCGGGCCAAGAGGCTGCGGTTCGACGATCCGCGGCTGGACGCCTACTGGGAGAAATGCGGCGAATTGAACATGCCCGTCAATATTCATATCGCCGACCACCCGTCGTGCTGGAAGCCGCTGGATTCGAAGCAGGAGCGCACGCCGGATTTCCAGAACTTCAACCTGTACGGCAAGGATGTGCCGTCCTACGAAGAGCTGCTGGCGATGCGCGAACGCCTGCTGGCAAAGCACCCGCGGACGAAGTTCATCTTCTGCCACTTCAGCAACCAGGGCAACGACACCGCGGCGCTCGCGAAGATGCTGGACCGATTCCCGAACATGTATGTGGACGTGTCGGCGCGAGACTACGAAATGGGGCGGGAGCCGCGAACGATGCGGACATTTCTCGAACGGTACAGGGATCGGGTGCTGTTCGGCACCGACATGGGGCGGGACGAGGCGATGTACCGGGGCTGGTGGCGCTTGCTGGAGACGGGCGACGAGTACATGCATGGCCGCATCTGGTGGCCGTATTACGGCCTCGAATTGAGCCAACCAGTGCTGAAGAGCCTGTACCGCGACACGGCGCTTAAGGTCTTAAACCCGCGCTGAGGCGGGGCCGCGATTAGACGCGTTACAGCGCGAACCGACGGCAACCAACGGTGAGGCTGTGTTTGGTGCACCCGAAGCCATCCGGCGATGGGGCTATCACCCCGGGGAGGCGGAAGCCGGACCGATCAAGTAGTATCATCTGGATTCGAATGGGTGAAGCGAAATCGTCGCGTCCGTCGGCCGGCGTTTCCCATGCGCTGCTCGAGTTGGCGCGGCCGCACTGGAAACGGTTTCTGATCATCGCCGGTCTGGCCCTGCTCGCGACCGGTGCCGATCTGTTGCAGCCGCTGATCTACCGGACCGCGATCAACGATGTGGCCGGGTTGTTCGTCGAGCGCCCCGTGGTCCAGGCGCCGGCTGCCTCGAGCAAAGGCGTAGACGTCACCGCGCTGCATCGGCGGCAGGACACGGAGTTGGAGAAATCCGGCCGCACGCGGCTGCCGCACCGCCCCAACGCAATCGCGCCGCGCACCCGCCGCCAGGCCGTTTCGACGCTCTTTTGGGCGGTCGGACTGCTGTTTGTAATCGGCGTCTCCGGGTACTGGCTCTCCCTGGCGGCCGACTATCAGAGTACGATCGCGGCCAGCCAAATCGAAGCACGATTGATTCAATCCACCTTCGGCCATGTCCTGCGCCTGCCGCTATCGTTCTTCACGCGGCGACCGAGCGGCGGCCTGGCGAAGCGTATCGACCAGTCGGACCAGGTGGCCCCGATCATCACGGCATTCTCGCAGCAGATCGTCCCGGAAGCGCTGCGCCTGATCGGCATCTGCGCGATCATGCTGACGCAGAACTGGAGGCTGGCGCTGGCGTCGTTGATCGTGTTGCCGCCGTACGCGCTGATCACGCAGCGCGCGGTGCAACGCCTGGAATCGCGCATGAGCGAGTACTACCAGATGTGGGAGAACATCTCGGTGCGAATACAGGACGCGCTGGCGGCGATTAAGACGGTGAAGCTCTCCGGCGCGGAGCCGCGCGAAATCCGGCGCATCGAGAAGCTGACCAACACGGCCTACGACGACTACCTGGGCCGCACGCGGTTGGGCAACTACTACTTTCTCTGGCAGACCACGCTGAGCCATCTCAGCAAAGCCATGGTCCTGGGCTATGGCGGGTGGATGGTGCTGGAGCATCGGCTCACGCCAGGCGATGTCGTGATGTTCGTCGCCTATCTGGACCGCCTGTTTGACCCGATCGACTCGCTAAGCAGCCTGGCCGTCAGTTTGCCGCAGAATTCCGCATCGCTCGATCGCGCCGTGCGACTGCTCGATACCGGCCCCGAAGAGCGGCGGGGCGATGACTTGCAGCCAGGTCCCGGCAAGGTCGAGTTCCGCGATGTCCACTTCAGCTACGGGCCCCAGCGCGAGGTCCTGCACGGGATCAGCTTCACGCTCGAACCGGGGAAAGTGACGGCCATCACCGGCCCCTCGGGCGCCGGCAAGACTACGGCGGCGGACCTGCTGTTGAAACTGTGGGAACCGGACTCGGGCAGTATTCGCATCGACTCTCAGCCGCTGGACAAAGCCGATCCGGCCTCGGTCCGGCGCGCCGTGGGTATGGTGGCCACCGATGGCGCGGTGTTCCTCGGTTCGCTGGCCGAGAATATCCGCTACAAACGTCCGAACGCCACACCGGACCAAGTACGCCGGGCGGCGCTGGCCGCCGGCCTCGAGCGGACTCTCGAACGGCTTCCGGAGGGGCTCGACACGGAGGTCGGTGATCGGGGCGTCGGACTCTCGGTAGGAGAGCGCCAACGGCTGCAGATCGCGCGCGTCCTCGTCGACCAGCCGCGCATCCTCGTGCTGGACGAGGCGACCGCGAACTTGGACTACGCCACCGAGTCCGAATTGAAGCAGGCGCTCGGCCAGTTGAGCCATCGTCCCACGACGCTGGTGATCGCCCATCGTTACTCGATGATCAAGGACGCCGACCACGTGATCGTGCTCGATCAAGGCCGCGTTCTCGAAGAAGGTTCTCCGGACCAACTGACCCAGGCCGGCGGATGGTTCTCCCAACTGGCCGCCCAGGCGAGGGAAGAACGGGCCCTGAAGGAAGGCGCATTGGACGAGGCGGGGGTGAGGGAAGGGGACATGCAAGCAGGCGACGTAGGCGGGGCTCTGGAATAGAACACGCCGTTGATCGATTGCGACTTGGTCTTGGTGTGGCCGATTTCCTGATCGAGTTGCCGCTGGTTTGCTCCGCGCCGGATGGGCCGGGTCGGCGCGTCTGGCAACCTGCAGCGTCTGGGGATCGCCCGCTCAGGCACCGCGAACGCGCCGCGCAATTGTGCGTCGAGGATCATTGTGGCAATTCGGCCTGCGCGCAGGGTACCCAGTTGGGTGCGTGGCGCGGGTGATTTACCGCACAAATCCGAAATGAATGGTAGTTACAGACCTGTTTCTGGTGGTTTGGCGGGCTGGCCTCGAAATTGCTTGATTTGCGGGGAGTCAGGAGCATTCATGAAAGACGCAGCCCATCTTCTGCGGCTGGCTGGGCTTTTCGCGGCGGGAACCGTAATCTTTTTGCTGATTCGCGGGGAGTTGGTGCCCGCCGGATTCGGCCAGTACGGCCACTTCCGCCCGGGCGCCATGGACGACGTGCGGGCGCGGCCGATGACCTACGCGGGTCGCACCAGCTGTGAGATGTGCCATGAAGGTGAGCTCAAGCTCCTGCAGTCCGGCAAACATGCGCATGTAGGTTGCGAGGCCTGCCACGGCCCGCAGACGAAGCACGCCGACGATTCGAGTTCCATCAAACCCGTTCTTCCCACGCCGCACCTTCTCTGTCCGGTGTGTCACGAAGCGAATTCGGCGAAGCCCAAGGGCTTCCCGCAGGTGGTGGCACAGGAGCACTCGGGCGGCGCGGAGTGCACGACGTGCCACAACCCACATCGCCCCCTGCCCGTGGGGCGCGGCGCGGAGGGGATCAAATGAGCATGACTCGCAGACGGCTGTTGTTCCTGACGCCCGCCGCGGCGGCCTTCCTGGACCGGTTGGGCGGAGAAGAGACCTCGCCGCCCTCGAAATACCTGCTGGCCGATCATTATTGGGCCATGAGCATCGACATCGGCAAGTGCATCGGGTGCGGCAACTGCGTGCGCGCCTGTGCGCGGGAAAACGGCGTGCCGCAGGGCTACTTCCGGACCTGGGTTGAGCGCTACGAGGTCGCCGGTTACCCGTCCGAGCGCCCCGAAGTGGACTCGCCCAACGGCGGATTCGACGGATTCACGGAGAAAAGCCGGCCCGGCGCCAAGAGCTTCTTTGTGCCCAAGATGTGCAACCAGTGCGCCCATTCGCCGTGCGTGCAGGTATGCCCGGTGGGCGCGACTTTCGAGACGCCGGACGGGCTCGTGCTGGTCGACAAAACCTACTGCCTCGGCTGCCGCTACTGCGTGCAGGCCTGCCCCTATGGCTGCCGCTACATCGACCCGGCCAAGCAGACGGTCGACAAGTGCACTCTCTGTTACCACCGCATCAGCCGGGGCGAAACGACGGCCTGCAGCGAGACCTGCCCGACCGGCGCGCGAACTCTGGCGGACTTGAAGAATCCGAAGGATCCGATTCACGAGTTTCTGCGAACCAATAGTGTCCAGGTGCTGAAGCCGCACATGGCCACCGGATCGAAAGTCTATTACAAGGACCTGGACGGGTCCGTGCGCTAGGGAGGAACGATGCAACCGATTGTCGACGGCGTGCAGGGCTTCATGTATCCGAATGAAGTCGAGCTGCAGTGGAGCATCCTGATCGTCCTCTATCCGTTCATTACGGGCCTGGTCGCCGGCGCATTCATTTTGGCGTCGCTGGAGCGCGTTTTCCGCGTGGAAGCGGTGAAGCCGACCTACCGGCTGGCGCTCCTCACGGCCCTCGCGTTTCTGCTGGTGGCGCCGCTGCCGCTGCAATTGCACCTCGGTCATCCCGAGCGCTCTTATGAGATGTACACCACGCCCCACCTGACCTCGGCCATGGCGATGTTCGGATTCGTCTACCTGTGGTACCTGATGGCGGTGCTGGTGATAGAAATCTGGCTGGACTACCGCCAGGACATCGTGCGCCTGGCCGAATCCACGCGCGGGCCGCTCCGCTGGCTGTATAAAGCGATGACGCTGGGGTCGACCAACGTGAGCCCGCGGGCGCTGCGGATTGACGACCGCACCGGCTACATCATCACCGTGATCGGCATCCCGTCGGCGTTCCTGTTGCACGGCTATGTCGGTTTCATCTTCGGATCGGTGAAGGCCAACCCGTGGTGGTCCACTCCGCTGATGCCGATTGTGTTCCTGTTCTCGGCGATGGTATCGGGCATCGCGCTGGTCATGCTGATATACATGGCGGCGATGAAGCTCCGCCGGCATCCGATCGACATGCCGTGCCTGGACACCATCGCGCGCTATCTGTTCTACACCTTCGTCATCGATTTCTCGTTGGAGATGTTGGACCTGATCCACCGCATGTACGAGGCCGACGAGTCGTTTCAAAGCCTCGACTTCATGGTGCACACGCGCCTGTGGACCTCTCAGGTGCTGATCCAGATCATCGCCGGCACGGCGGTCCCGCTGGCGCTGCTGGCATTGGCTCAGGTGGTCCGGTTGAGCGAGCCGCGGCGCCGCCTCCTGTACGCCGTGGCGGGCACGTTGACCATGATCGGAATCTTCGCCATGCGCTGGAACGTGGTCATCGGCGGCCAGCTCTTCTCCAAGAGCTTCCTCGGCTACACCAGCTATAAACTCGCGTTCGCCACGCGCGAGGGACTGCTGCCTTCGATTGGCCTGCTGATTCTGCCTCTCGTCATTCTGTGGGTGCTGGTAAAACTGCTGCCCCCATGGACGGCCGCGGATGCCCGGACGCTCGGAGGACCTCATGGAGGCGTCTCGTGAAGCCACGCTGCTGGCCCGGCTGGAGGAGCTGAGCCGGGACTTGGATGAGCTGCGGCGGCGTGTCGTGCTGCTGGAACGGGCACCATCACCAACCACAGCGGAGATCGAGACGCAGCCGCCATTGACGGAGTTGGACCTGCCCCCAGTTGCCGGCGTCGAGTGGGCCGCTGGCCTGGTGCCGCTGTTCGGGTGGGGGCTCCTGGGAATCGCCGGCGCCTATCTGCTGCGCGCGCTGACGGAGGCCGGCTACCTGCCCGGTCTGCTCGGCGTCGGCCTGGGTATCGTTTACGCCGCGTGGTGGCTCTTTCTGGCCGCGCATCGGGCCCACGAGCGGCCGATGTTCAGCATCATTCACGGCCTGACCGCGGCGCTGATCATGGTGCCGATGCTGTGGGAGATGACCGTCAGCTTCCACCTGATTCCGCCGCTGGCGGCGTCGGTGGTTGCCGTCTGCTTCACCGTGTTCGGATTAGCCATCGGCTGGAAGCGGAACCTCACGCCCATCGCCTGGATCGCCACACTGGCGGGCATCGTGACCACCACGGCGTTGTTCCGCGAAACGCACGCTGCCACCGTGTGGGCCGTGTCGATCCTGGTCATAGCGGCGGCGACGGAGTTCGCCGCGTGCCGCGACCATTGGCTCGGCCTGCGCTGGGTAGTGGCGCTGGCGGCGGACTTCGCGGTGCTGCTCGTAACTTTGCTGACCACGCTGGCCCCCGCCGCGGGCGTCGTCCAGGGGTTGCAGTTTGCGTTGCTGACGATCTACCTGACGAGCACCATCGACCGCACGCTGCTGCGCGGCCTCAACGTGACCCGCTTCGAGGTCTCGCAGGCGGCCATGACGTTTGCGATCCTGGTCGGCGGCGCGCTGCGCCTGACCGGCGCGAGCCAGACCGGGCCGTGGGGTGTGGGCGCGTTTTGCCTGCTGGCGGCTGTGGTGTGCTACGCGGTTTCGTTCGCTTCGTTGGAAAATCGGGATGGCCGCAGCCGCAACTTTTACGCCTATTCGACCTTTGCGCTGCTGCTCGTGGTGACCGGCTGCGGCGTTTTGTTGAACCCCGCCGCGCTGGCGGCGGCGTTTTCGGGCTTGGCCGTCGCGGCGCTCGTGGCGGGTTTCCGGCGGGACCGCTACACGTTGCGGCTGCACGCCGGCGCATATCTGCTGCTGGCAGTCGGAATGGCCGGGATGGTGCCGCGAGCCACCGAGCGCATCATCCGCACGGGTGGCGGATTGGAGAGTGGACTTCCGCTGCCGTATGCGTTTGCGCTCTTGGGCGCCGCGCTGTGCTACGCGATGCTGGTCGCGCAGGAGCGCCAGCGGGCGCCGCGTTGGACCGACACCTTGGAGGTGACTCTCGTGGCGGCCCTGGCGGCGTGGGGCGCCCTGGGCGCGGCCGCCGGTTGGATGAGCGCGGCCCCGTTGCGCACGGCGCTGCTCACGGCCGCGGCACTGGCCATGGCCTGGAGCCGCCGCGCCGAGCTCCGCCGCCTGGCCTACCCGCTCATGGGCTTGGCCGGCTTGAAACTCCTGGCTGAGGATTTGCAGCAGGGCCGCTCACTGACCCTGTTCGGCTCGCTCATATTCTTCGGCGGCGGACTGATTCTTCTGCCCCGGCTGATGCGCCGCGCTCGGCCGGCAGACTCCGCCTCTCCCGCTCGCGGCGCCGGACCAACAGACCAGGAACCGCCAGCGACTTAGATGAGAAAACTCCGTCGTCCGGCTTGATTTGCGCGTTTCAGTGCATCAAACCGCGATCTTAATCCGTTTCGAGTAAACGCACTTCGGCGCTCAGTTCGACAGCGCCCGCATCAAGTCCGAGGACAGGACGGTCGGGCACCAATACTTCTCGATGTGTTGGATCACCAGTTCCGTGCCCGCGGCGTGGCTCACATAGGGCGGTTTCTGGGGGTTGTACATGGCATCCGTAAGATCTCGCACCAGAATGCAGCGCAGGCCCCACCTGGTCATTTGTTTGATCGCGAAGCCGCGATTCAGAATGCACATGTTGGTATGCACTCCGGTTACCAGCAGGTGTGTAATGCCGTGCTCGCGGAGCGCACTGTAGACTTCTGATCCCTGGTCCGAGATGAGGTCGCCCGCGGCGACATGTATGGCCGCATGCTGCCGTGACCAGGCTTGATAAGTCTTGTCGCCCGGCGTGTCGCAACCGCCGTCCGAGTCGTCGATGGGCAGAGCGGGGCTGACCAGGTGGAGAGGCGTGGGGGGAGTCACGGCCGGAATCGCCAGCATCGCCCTGCGTTGCGGCGCGTCTTTGTAGAACTCCATCGTATCCGAGGGCGCGTGGATGATGAGTACGCCGCGTCTGCGCGCCACTGCGATCAGCCGGTCGATGGCCGGCGCCAGTTTGGCTACGCGCTCGGTGGCGCCGCTGCACCAGTGCTTGTCCCAAACGTCGCAGATGACGATGGCTGTCTGCTTTGGTTCGAGATTCTGACCGATCTGGACTTCCTGCCACTCGCCGCTGCCTTTGTAGGCCTCCACCCGGCTGCGGAGGTTGACGTGAAACTCCTGCCCAAACAGCGGAACAGCAAGCACAATCGAAAGCAACTTCCGCATCTCAACCCTCCTCGCGCTTAGAAGCGCAGGAATCTAGAAACCGTAGAAACCGGAAACCGGGATAGCCGGAGAGGCTGTCGGGATGAAGTTCCGGCGTTTTGGTCTTCCTTGCGAGTATAAGCCAGGCGTAGTCGCGGAGTCGGCGCGATAGCCAGGATCGCTGGGCTTGATCTGGCAGAGCCCCAAGTCCACTTCGTTATGCGGCGGAGCCATCTCGAAATCCACGAAACCGCGGGCGAAGTCGCGCGGGAAGAGCAACCGAGCGGTGGGAGCGGGAGCGATCCGCGGCTGCGCCTGCCAATTCGTCTCCGGTTGCTCAGCCCTGCTCTGACCACTCAAAGGACAGGGCTGCTGCCAAGGCCAGGCACCAGCTTATCCAAATCCTCCAGACCCAAGATTCGCGGCCGGCGAAAGCGCACACGAAACGCGCAGATGATGCCAACCAGAATGCTTGCCTGGAGCGAGAGATTTCACCGCGAACTGGAGGAAATGAAAAGGGCGGCCCGAGCGGGCCGCCCATGCAGGAATCAACGCGGGCTGGGCAATCACTCAGCCAGATGCGGCGACAGCATTTTCACGATGTCGCCTTTGCCGACCGCGCCGACGCGCTGGTCGACCACCTTGCCCGACTTGAAAAGCAGGAGCGTGGGGATGCCGCGGATGTTGAAGCGCCCGGCCGTGCCGATATTCTCATCCACGTTGACTTTGCCGACCTTGATCTTGCCGGTGTATTCCTCGGCCACGGTCTCGATCGTCGGGGCGATCATGCGGCAGGGGCCGCACCATTCGGCCCAGAAGTCCAGCAAAACGGGGACTTCGGCAGCCGCTACTTCCTGATCGAAGTTCGTGTCGGTGATTTCCACGGTAAACTTGCCCATTGTTCTTGAAACACTCCCATCCTATGTGATGTTCGACTCTCGGTGTGGGATTCAGACGCCGCCCAGGAGCTTGCCGTACAAGCTGGAGTAGGCGGCGGCCGAGACGGCCCACGAGAAATCCTTCTTCATTCCGCGGATCATTCGTTCGCGCCAGGCATCGCGATTCCGATAGGCGCCGAGAGCCGCGCGCAGCGAATCATAGAGCGCTCCGGTCGAGTACCAGGAGAACTTGAAGCCGGTGTCTTCCTGAATGGTATCATCCAGGCCGCCGGTGGCCCGGACCACCGGGACCGTACCGTAGCGCAGGCTGTAAATCTGGTTCAGCCCGCACGGCTCATAGGCGCTCGGCATGAGGAACAGATCCGCGCCGGCTTCGATCTTGTGGGCTAGCGAATTGTTGTATCCGATCCACACGCCGACCTTGCGCGGGAGCCAGCGCTGCCAGTCGTTGAAGAGTTGCTCGTAGCGCCATTCACCGCTGCCAAGCACGACCAGTTGCACGTCGTTCTCCTCGAAAAAGGAGGCCAAACCGGCGATCAGGTCGAAGCCTTTTTGTGAGACGAAGCGCGACACGATGCCGATCAGCGGGCGCTCGGGATCGTCGGCGGGCAATCCGAATTCACGCAGCAATTCCAGCTTGCAGACGCGTTTCCCGGTCAGGTCCGCGGGCGAGTAGGCGGCAGGAATCAGCCGGTCGGTCTCGGGGCTCCACTCGGTGTAATCGACGCCGTTGAGAATGCCCGTGAGCGCACCGGACTTATGGCGCAGCGTGGCATCGAGGCCGCAGCCGTATTCCGGCGTCTGAATCTCGCGGGCATAGGTTGGGCTGACCGTGGTCAGCCAATCGGCCATCACCAGGCCGCCTTTCAGAATGTCCAGGTCGCCGTGGAACTCGAGTTTGTCCGGCGAAAACCAGCCGCTGTTCAGCCCGAGGTCCCAGAAGCAGCCCTTGCCATAGCGCCCCTGATAGCCGAGGTTGTGGATCGTGAGCACGGTGCGGACATGGTCGAAGACCGGGTTGGCGTGCTGCTGATCGGCCTTATAGACGGGCACCAAAGCCGACTGCCAATCGTGGCAGTGGAGAATGTCGCAGGGGAAGACGGTCTGTGCGACGCCGAGAGCAGCCAGCGAGAGGGCCGCGAAACGGCGATGATTGTCGCCGTACTCGCGGCCGCCCTCGTCGTACAGCTCGGGGCGGTCGTAGAAATACGGAGCTTCGACCAGGTAGTAGGTGACACCGTTATGCGCCAGCCGGCGAATGTCCACACGGTAAAAGAACCGGCCGGCGTAGAGCACCATGTTGTCGAACGCACTTTCGGTCTGATCCCAGGCGATGCGGGCGTAGCGCGGCATGACGACGGCCACATCGTGGCCCAGTTTCTGCAACTCCACGGGCAACGCTCCCACCACGTCCGCCAAGCCACCCGACTTGGCGAATGGCGTCGATTCGCTGGCCACCATCAGAATCCGGCTCATCCACTACTCCTGAAAAATCGCGCTGGCGCGCGGGACCCGAATTGTCATCATACCCGCGAGGCCAAGGCAGAGCGCGCCGGCGCGGCGCCGGGCGCTCGCATTTCCCGCCGCGCAGGCCCCTATAATGAACTTGTCAGGAGTTACCACAGACCGCATGGACGACCTCAAGAAGAGGATGCTGGAAGAAATAACGAAGCTGGAGCACGAGCTGCGCAATGAGCTGCCCAAGGAGATTCTGAAAGCGCGCGCGCACGGCGATTTGCGGGAGAACGCCGAGTTTCATGCTGCCAAGGAGCGTCAGCGGTACGTCGATTCCCGGCTGTCGAGCCTCAAACTGAGGCTGGCGGAGTTGTCGATGGTCGACTTGACGAAGATTCCGCACGACCGCGTCGGGCTGGGCTCGAAGGTGGTGGTGCTGGATCTCGACAAGAACGAGGAGATCCACTACCGGCTTGTGGCCAGCGAGGAAT
>Ga0187875_10002726_pt1 | contig 12863 bp, 15 predicted proteins | sample June2016WEW_17_1_2_FD_132978 | JGI IMG/M metagenome (GOLD analysis project Ga0187875, IMG submission 132978) | Peatland microbial communities from SPRUCE experiment site at the Marcell Experimental Forest, Minnesota, USA - June2016WEW_17_10 | ecosystem: Environmental > Terrestrial > Soil >... | reverse complement strand
TGCGAAGAGGTGCCGCTGGGCCGCCTGGCCAGCCCGGAGGAACCCGCGCGCGCCGTGGTCTGGCTGTTGTCCGACGAGTCGTCTTATGTGACCGGCTCGCACCTGGTGTGCGACGGGGGCATACTGGCGAAAGCATGTATCAGTGTTTGAAAATGGGGTAGTGGGTCAGTTTGCAATTGACCCACTACCGAAAATGGGATGGAGATGAAGACAGGAATCCGTGCATTGATCGCGCTGTCAGCTATCATGAGTGCGCCCGCGGCGGCGCCCGAGCCCAAGGCTGTCGAGATCGCGCGGGCCATGATGCAGGCGATGGGTGGCGAGGCCGCCTGGAAGCAGGCGCGCTACGTGCGTTTCGATTTTGTGGTGAAGACTCGCGGCCAGGTCAGAATCGAGCGCAAGTACCTCTGGGACAGGCAGACTGGCCGCTGCCGCCTGGAAGAGAAATCGGCAAACGAGAACCCCGGCGTGGTGCTGTTCAATATTCGCGACCGGCAGGGCACGGCGTATGTGAGCGGGAAGAAACTGGAAGGCGAGGCTGCCGCGGCGGCTCTGAAAGGCGCCTACCGCACCTACCGCACGGACATAGACTGGCTGACCTTGCCATGGAGATGGCTTGACCCGGGGGTCCATCTGAAGTACGCGGGCGAGAAGAGCCTTCAGGGGCAGGCATTCGACCTGGTGGAAGTGACGGTCGACCGGCCCGGCGCGGCCGAAGGCATGCGCTACAACGCGTACGTCTCGCGGCGATCACACCTGCTGGAACACTGGAGCGTAGGCGCGGACAACAGTCTGTGGGATTGGCAATACACCAAGGTGGGCGGCCTCCAACTGGCCAGCGATCATATCAACACCCAGAAAAACGCCTCCATCTCCATGGGCAATGTGAAGGTGCTGGACAACGTGGATGAGGCTTTCCTGACAGATCCCGCGCACCGGCTGGGGACGCTGAAGTAGAAAGACCGTCGCCGCCCGGCCTCCCCCCTATGGCTGAGGAGGCCGAGCACGGTGATCCGGTGCAGATTGGAGGCCCGCCAAGCCTCTTCAGCGCACCCGTCCGGGCAACCGTCGTAATTGCCCGGCAAGCCTTTCTCAAGGGCTCCGAGTTCCGGATCGCCGCCAGTCGGCCGCTGAATTCCGGCTGGGGACAGGAGAAGCGCACCCAAACGCTTCTCGTAAGGTGCACTGCCAAGTCAGCACAGCGCCCTTTCTTGATTTCACAATGACATGGGGCGCGCGGCAGTCTGGGGGGCATTTCGCGCAAGTGATTGAAATGGAAAGCAATAAAAACTGTGTCTGCTGGCGACTGGCGAATCTCGCGATCCTGGGTTTCCTGGCGGTTGCCTGTATTGATACTCTTACGGGTTTGGAGCATTGGCCCTTCGGCAGTTACCCCATGTACTCTCTGCTCTATTCTGAGCAGCGGTCCTGGCTGCGGCTCTATGGGCTGACGGATCGGGGCGAGGTTCTGCTGCGTGGCGAGCGCGATTTTGCGCCGTTCGACGAGGCGCGGCTGGTCATGGCGCTGGAACGTCTGCAAAGCGCGGACGGGGGAAAGCAGAAACTGGACGAGGCGCTGCGGAATCTGATGCGGTTGTATGATCGCCGGCAAGCCCGCGGCCTGCCTCTCCGCGCGTTACGCTTGTATGCAGTGCGCTGGGTGTTGCGGCCGGGTCTGGAGAGCTTCCAACCACCCCAGGAGCGAATCCTGGTCGCCCAGGCGACACGGGACGACGCCGAGGCCGGCCGATGATCGTCGAAAGCTGGCGGCGCTACTGGTTCACTCCGGCAACTGCCGAACACCTGGCCTTGGTGCGGGTGATCGGCTGCGGGCTGCTGTTTCTCATCTATCTGCCGCTCGACGACCGCGGCTGGACCCAGGTTTCCCCGGTGTTCTGGATGCCCATTTCAGCATTCCGCATCTTCGCCGGCCCGCCGGGCAACGCGGCGCTGATTGGCGTTCTGCAGGTTCTATGGAAGATTTCGCTATTCACGTCGGCGATCGGATTGGTTTCGCGCTGCAGCATGGCGACCGCGGCCGCGCTCGGCTTTTTTCTCCTGGGGTTGCCTAATTGCTTCGGAAAGATCCATCATCTCGACGGATTTCCGGTGTTACTCCTCATCATCCTGGCGCTGTCGCGCTGCAGCGATGCGCTGACGGTCGACGGGGCGCTGCGGCGCAATCCGGAAGTGCGGACCGAAGCCTCCTGGCAGTACAGGTGGCCTGTTCGCCTCGCGCAGACGCTCTTCCTGCTGGTATTCTTCGCGGCAGGCTACGCCAAGCTCCGCAATGGCGGGCTGGCCTGGATGACCGCTGTCAACATGCGCTCCATCTGGTTGGGAGAGCTTTACACCCACACCCCTCCGACCGCTCTCGGCGGCCTTCTGGCAAAGTCGACGTGGCTGAGCCAGTTTGCGGCAGTGGCGACCGTGATCGTCGAGTTGTCGGCGTTGCCCGCATTGTTCGTCCGGCGTCTGCGGGTTCTCACTCTGGTGGGACTTTTTGTCATGCAGGTGTTCATCGCCCTGATGCTGGGCGTGTATTTCACACCGCACTTGGTTGGTTACGCTCTATTCCTGCCGTGGGAACGCTATTATAGGTCCTTATGGCCGCTGAGCCGTCCGCCGCTTGCTCCTTCCTTTCCGTGGTGGTCCCTACGTACAACGAGGCGGCCAATATCGAACCGTTTCTCGCAGCGCTGAGGGTCTGTCTGGATGCGGGAGCTGGCGGCGGCTACGAAGTGATCGTGGTGGACGATGCGAGTCCGGATGGCACGGGCGAGCTTGCCGGGCGAATTTCGACCGATTGGCCCAACCTGCGTGTGGTGCGGCGGGCGGGAGAGCGGGGCGTGGCGAGCGCGGTGGTGCGGGGTTGGCAGACGGCGCGCGGAGACGTGCTGGCAACCATCAACGCGGATTTTCAACACCCGCCCTCGATTCTTCCGGCCATGCTCCGGAAGATGGAAAACGCGGACCTGGTGGTCGCCACCCGCTACGCGGCGGAGGGTTCGGTGGGACGATTTCCCGTGCATCGCCAGTTCTTGTCGGCATTCGCGAGACACGTAGGAGTGCTGCTCGCGCCCAGGGTATTCCGCGAGGTCAGCGACCCGCTCAGCGGATGTTACATGTTTCGCAGGCGGGCCATCGAGGATATCGAGTTGCGGCCCGCGGGGTTCAAAACGCTGATAGAAGTCCTGGCGCGCGGGCGTGTGGGAAATGTAGTGGAACACGGGTACACCATGGAGGCACGGCGCAGCGGACGGAGCCACGTGCGGCTGCGGGACTGGTTCGAGTATCTCGGGCAATTGGGCCGCATCCGCAGCGAACTCCAGCGGCGGCGATCTTGACGTTCCATCCAGCCAGGCGGTGGGTGGGAGTCGCGCTAGCTCTTCTCTTTTGCTTACTGGCGGTCGAAGCTGCCGCGGGGATACTGAATGCCCCGTCTTTTGTCTGGAACGAGATCCGGTTGGCGCGTTCCGTAGCGATGTTGCATGGCTTCAGTCTCTATTTGGACAGAGACGCAATCGGCCCGGTAATCGGCACGCTGCATACTCCAGTGAGCCATTGCCTTTACTTGTTGGCAGCCGGATTTCATAGCCCTACCTACGCACTGCTCGCGGGATCGCTGCTGTCCGTGTTGCTCCTGTTTGTGCCGCTGGGTTGGGTATTGCTTCGGGCCAGTGAGGGTGTCCGCGATCGGCTATTGGCGGCCAGCGCCGCGTTTCTGTTCTGCGGATTCCTGATTCTGCAAGCGCCAGGCACTTTCCACACGGCTTCGATGATTCACACGGATGCGGCCGCCCTGGCCTTCGCCACGCTGGCTTGCGGCGTATTCTGTAATCCACGGAAACCCATTATGGTGCCGCAGGTTTGGCTGGCGGGCGTGGGTTGTGTGCTGGCTGTGGGGAGCAAGCAGACCATGGCGCCGATCGTGCTGGCGATTGCGCTGTTCTTAGGCGCGAGCGCCGGGGCCAGGCTGCTGGCCCATTTTGGGGCTGCGGTCGCGGTGGGTGGGGCGGCACTGCTTGGCGCGATCGTGGCATTTGTGCCGGCGCATGCCTTCCTGTTCAATACGGTCACGCTGGCGGCGCACCGCCCTCTCAAGGACGGGTATGTGGAGCTCCTGGTGAAGTCTTACCGGGAGGGAAAACTGGATGCGCTTCCGGCACTGTTTCCGATACTGCTGCTGGTGGGCTTTCAATGGATAGGAGCCGAGCGCCGGCCCGATTTGCGGGAGTTCGTTCGGGCCAACCGGTGGTTGGCGTTTGCGCTCGCCGCGGCGGCGCTGCTTCCGGTGACGGCGAAGGCGATCGTCTCGGTCGGCACCGATGTCAACCATCTGGGATTAGCGCTCTATCTACTGTTTGTCGCGGCGGGCCTGGCAATCGAGCAGTGCTTAGCCGATCCTGGTAACGCGTTCTTGCGTGGCAGTGGCTGGATGTGCGCCGCCTTGGGAATATTGGTCGGTATCGCTCCGGGAGCGGTGCTCAGCCTGCCCTCGCGCCTGCGCGATGTACGCCAGAATGTGCCGGAGGTGGCGTTACGGTATGAGGTGCGACACCCCGGGCGGGCATATTTCCCTTACAACCCGATGGTTAGCCTTCTATCGAACGGCAGTGTATATCACGTGGATTATTCCATCTACGATCGCGAGATTACCGGATACCCTTTGACTTCACAACAAATCGAGGCGGGCCTTCCTTCGGGATTCAGAGTGGTTGCGATTCCACCGGGAGAGTTGCTCCGGTCGAGCGCACTTCGAGATATGTTGGGGCGCTATGAGCAGGTTGCCGACGTGGAGTTGTCCGGTTGGACCGTCTATCGAATGAAGGACCGCGTGGGGCAGAGCGGGACTGAGAGTCCCGCGCAGGCCGAGGGCCTGCCCCACGAATGGTGAGCGGTAAACGCAGTGGCGGGTCTGGAGACCCGCTGCAGGCGTGGACGCCCGCCCCACATACTGATGGACAGTAGGGACAGTCCCTAGTCGAATTCGTCCAGCCCGTCCGCTGTCTCTTCATCGGCCTGGCTGTGGATCTCGACGACATCGTCGTCGCCGGAATCCGCCGGCTGCGGCGCACGCCGCCGCCGCTGACCCGATGGGAAGCGCCTTTCGTGGGGATCGATATCCCGCCACTCGATACTTGTGACGTTCATACACTAAGTAGATCGGCGGCGATCCGATCAGACTTTACTTGTTCACAACCACCGGCACCAGATCGCGGCTCGCGATCACCCTGTCGATCATGCCGTACTCCACGGCCTGTTCGGGGCTCATGATGTAGTCGCGGTCCACATCGCGCGCGATGCGGTCCACCGGCTGGCTGGTGGCGTCGGCCAACAGCGAGTTCAAGGTCTCCCGCATGCGCAGGATTTCCTTGGCGTAGATATCGATGTCCGCCGCCTGGCCGGCCAACCCTTGCATGGACGGCTGGTGGATCATAATGCGGGAATTCGGCAAGCTGAAGCGTTTGCCCTTGGTACCCTTGGCCAGCAGCACGGCCGCCATAGAAGCCGCTTGCCCCACACAAATGGTGACGATATCCGGGCGGATGAAATCCATGGTGTCCAAGATGGCCAGCCCGGCGGTAATCGAGCCGCCTGGGGAGTTGATGTAGATGGAGACGTCCTTCTCCGGGTCCTCGGCTTCCAGGAACAGCAGTTGGGCGATCACCAGATTGGCGACGTTGTCGTCAATCGGCGTGCCCAAAAAAATGATGTTTTCCTTCAATAAGCGCGAATAAATATCGTACGCACGTTCCCCACGCGAAGTCTGCTCGACTACCATGGGGACCAAGACAGATTGGCCCATTGGGCACCCCCTTGCTATTAGATGCAGCAGATTACTTGCGGGCCGCAACCGCGCGCCTGGGCTTGCGCTGTTTGGCAAGCGACTTGCGCTTCTGATCCAGCGCCTTCACCAGGTCGGCAATCGTATTCCGCTCCAAGTAATCTATGATACGCGTGCGGAGAGCCACCCAGCTATCGTGCATGGAACAGGGCATTTCGTCGGAGCACTCCGAGAGACCGCTGGCGCAGGCCGTATACTGCGACATTCCGTCCAGCGCTTCCACGATGTCCCAAAGTTTTACATCCGCGGCCGGCACCCGCAGCGCGAAGCCGCCAGTGGGACCTTTGCTCGAGCGCAACAATCCCTTGCGGGCAAGTTGCTGCAGGATCTTGGCCAAGAAGTGCGCCGGAATGTCCTCCTGCTCCGCGATGTTCTTGACCATCGCATATTTTCCATCCGGCACTTGTGCCAAGTGCACGAAAGCCCTAATGGCGTATTCTGCGGACCGAGAATAGATCATCCTTCGATTCCCTCCAATTCGGAGTTATCCACATCGTTATCTTAAACTTATATCACGCCCGTTTGCAAGCGAATTCGATTTCGCGAAAATACGGTCACAAAATCCCATTATCTTGCAGTTCGGGCCGCCCGTACCATTTCCACCAGTACCGTACGTACCTCCCCGCTATCGGGGACTGCCCTCGGAAAAGCGATCCGCGTGCCGTAAACCCGCTCGCCGGTGCGCAGGCGAAGGTGGAATCCGAGGCGGTCGACGGCCGTCATAGTAGCGGCTTCCACGCCCGTTTCGCCGGCTGCACGAGCCAGCAACACCAGGGCTTCGCCGTGGTCCTCATTCATGTGCCGCAGGATTCCGGCGGCGTCGGCAGCAAGCGGGTCCGGCTGGCTGCGGGCGTAGTCGTCCGCCGCAACCCAGCCCATTACCCCGAAGCCGCCAATGAAATAGACGTCGGCCGGCTGCATCCGGCGAAAACCAAAATCGTCGAAATCGACCCAATAACGGGCATTTTCGTGGCGGCTGAGGTACAGTTCCCTCGTCGCGCCGGTCTCCGTCTCTGGGACCGGCAGTACTTCGCCGACCAGGGTAATACGGGCGGCGCCCAACGGGTCCGCCTCGCCGCTCTCTTGCATAACCAGGAGGCTGGCGCGCGCATCCGCCTTCAGGTTCTGGGTATGCATGGCCATGTTGCTGACCAGGAAGACCGGCCGCCCCAACTCGTCGGGAGCATAGGGCATCACGGAGCCGAAGGGGAATCCGGGCTGTTTGCGCGAGTGGGTGGAGAGCGTCCCGATGCGCCCAAGCTGCACCAGAGTGCGGCCGCGCTCGGCAAGTGTGGGCTCGGGAACCGGCGCGCGCTCCGGAGCCGAGGGAGCGGCATGCTGCCGGGAAGATGCCATAGATCGGATTTTTCCCTCCCCTTGTATTATTTAAGCATACCGAGGCTCCTCGGCGCGAATCACAGTTTCGCCATGTTCACGAGCGCCCGCCGGCTGGCCCACTCCGCGCCGACTTCGGCGATCACGATGCGGTCCCGGTCGTCCATGAGTTGACGGAAGATCTCTTTCAACTCGGATGCGGTGTAGGTGCTGCGCAACGCCCACTGGTTTTCGAGCACCTGCTTGGCCTCCAGCGTGCGCAGGCGCTCCTTAAGCGACCGGTAATCGCCGGACTGGAGAAAATTACACGTGACCAGGTAAAGCTTGAGAGCCATCGAAAGCATTGTACTCCAAAAGCGAACAAAAGACGAACGTGAATTGGCCGAGATCCACCAACCGCCGGTGGAGAATAGCCAGCGGAAGGCCAGCTACCCTTTTATTTTCATGCTTTTCCGGAGTGGCGCACCGCTTGCAATTTGGATGGCCGGAGGAAATATGAAAACCAAATTGCTCGCTGTTCTATTATTGGCCGGAAGTGCGCTCGTGGCAGCGCCGCGCGTGGTGGTTGGAATTGGCGTAGGGTTGCCCCCACTCGCTCCGGTAGCTGCCTATGTCGCGCCGGCACCGGGTCCTGGCTACGCCTGGGTGGGGGGATATTGGGCGCGCCGGCCCTATCCCCGCGCCTACTGGGTAGGACCGCGTTACTTCGGCCATCGGTATTACCGTGGCTACTGGCGCCGGTAGGCGCTATTGGATGGCAATGGTAACGGTGTTCGACTGGAGACCGCCGGATGTAGCCACCACCGGCTGGCTACCCGACGCCAGCCCCGAGGGCACCGTTACGGCCATCTGGTAAAGACCCGCCACGTAGGGCGGAGCCGCGATCGAGTAAAACACATTGGCGGTCACACCGCCGATGGTTACGGTAACCGGCGCGGTGACGTAATTGGCCGAAGGAACGATTTGGCCCGTAACCAGCGGGGGCGTGGTCTGCCCCATCCCGGTGGCGTAGAGCACCAGCACGTCGCCCGCGTGCGCAGGGTGAGACGAACTCACCAGCGAGAAGTCCGCGTTCTCGAACGCGAAGTTGTAAAGCGCCGGGGCAACCGCGGCCACCTGCAGCGAAATCGGAGCGCTGGTCCCATTGGCGTTGGTGAGCGTAAGCTCCTGCAAACCCGTGGGAGCGCCGAAGGGCAAAAGCGCATCCACTTGGCCGGGGGACACGTACAGAAGGCGCGCGCCATGGCCGGCCAGAACCACGGACACGCCATTGAGCGGGCTGGGCAGAGAGACGCCCGGCCAGCCGCTCAGATCGGTAGTTACCAGGGACAGGTTAGTTCCGTAGATCTCCACTAACTCACCCGGCGCGAAGGTGGATAGGTCCGTGACCTCCACAATCGGAATCACCGCCGCTACTACCGGAAGTGCGGGGTTCGCAGCCGCCAGCGGCGCGCTCATCGTGCTCGTCGTGACGACGTCCAGTTGGTGCGCCGCCGGATTGGCGACAATGCCGTTCAGCGATGCCAGCCCGGCGCCTCCGTAGACGCCGATTAGAGCGTAGGCGTTGCCCGATCCCGATGGATCGGTGGATACAGCCGGCGCAGTCACATTGCCATCGATGTCCATGCCCGCGATCTGCGCGCCTGCCGCCAGGCGATAATTGACATCGAAGGCGACCATGCCAGCCGCCACGCTCCCGGATTCCTGGCGGAGCGTGTGCAGACCGATTCTGGAGGCGGCGCCGGCGCCCGGAAAACCGGGGATTTGGAAGGTCATGAAGTCCGTGCCGCGGAGCTGCCCGGTAAGCGGCGCGGAGGGATTCTCCACGGTGTCCACGCCGACGGAGAAATTAGTAAGGCCGCCGAGCAGCATGCTCTGGACCGCTTGCACCATCTGGGAGTCGGTCATGTCGATCTGGGTAGCCGGAGCGGTCAACACGCCCGTGCCGCTGGCGGCGGACAGCGTGCCAGGCATGAGATCGGCCGCTACCGCGATGGGCCAGCTCTCGCCCTGGCCGGCGTAGACGCGCATCCCGGAGAAGGTCACCTGCGCAGAGAATTGATAAGTCAACTGGATGGCCACTTGCCCCGAGGTAATGGCATCCGCGGCTCCGGTATACGAGACGATGACGGTAGCCACGCCCGTGCCCGCGCTCGAATTCAGCAACGCCATGAGGAAGCCGGAATTGGCCGCCAGTACCGTGCCGCTCATGGCGCCAGCCTGGTCGGCGGTGCCCACGCTGACGGAATACTGACCGGGATTCGCCAGCAGTCCGGTCAAGATCGCCAGTCCGGTTTGATCGGACGCCGTGACCTGGACCTGTCTGGAGATCCGGCCGCTGCCCGCGGTGGCCTGGACCGGCGATATGGCAGCGGAAAACGCGGCGGCGCCTCCGTTGATGCCCAGATCGGTCACGACCTCGTCATTGGGAAATTGATAGGCGAGGTTGAAGTCGATGGAGCCGGAGATAATGTTGCCGGACGAGTCCTTCACTACGTGGAGCACAAGGTCTGTGACACCCGAATTGCCGCTGATGGAAGTCATCAGGGCGCGAAACACGGAGGTTTGCGCCGTCTGCGCGGATAAAAACGATGCCACTGCCAGGACGGCTGCGATCAGTTTGGGTTTCATGCTACTGACGATCCGATTATCGCACGTCACCCTTGGAAAGGCCGATTGACAATCGGCCTGCAGGTTGACAACCTGCCCCACACGGACTAGTTGACTCCACGGCAGCGGGCCACCGCATCCTTCCAGCCGGAGAACAGGCGGTCGCGAGTGGCCGCATCCATAGCCGGCTCGAAGCGCCGCTCGGCGCGCCAGAAATTCTCGACTTCGGCCACGCTCTTCCAGAAGCCGGTGGCCAAGCCGGCCAGGTACGCAGCGCCTAGAGCGGTGGTTTCGATGTCGGCGGGCCGAACAATGGGGCAGCCCAGAATATCGGCCTGGAACTGCATCAGGAAATTGTTGGCGGCCGCGCCGCCATCCACGCGCAGTTCCAGGATGCGCTCTCCGGCATCCGCCTGCATGGCGTCGATGAGCTCGCGCGTCTGGTAGGCAATGCTTTCCAGCGTGGCGCGCACGATATGCGCGCGGTCGCTCGAGCGGGTCAGGCCGCAGAGGATGCCGCGCGCGCCGGCGTCCCAATACGGAGCGCCCAAGCCCACGAATGCAGGCACCAGGTAGACGCCGCCTGTATCGGGCACGGAGGCAGCCAACGGTTCGGATTCGGCCGCGGTTTGGATCAGGCCCAGTTTGTCGCGCAGCCACTGCACGGCCGCTCCCGCCACGAATACGCTGCCTTCAATGGCGAACTGCGGCAGGCCGCCGGTGGAAGCCGCGCGCGTCCCCAGCAGGCGATGCCGCGACACCGGCAAGTGTCCGCCCGTATGCATCAGGGCGAAACATCCGGTGCCATATGTGTTCTTGGAAAGTCCCGCGCGGAAGCAGGCTTGGCCGGCCAGGGCGGCCTGCTGATCGCCCGCGATACCGGCGATGGGGATCTCCGCGCTGAAATGCTCGGCGTGAACGGCCCCCACCACTGCGCTCGAAGGCGCGATGCGCGGCAGCATGGCGCGCGGCACATCCAGTATGCGCAGCAGATCGTCGTCCCACTCGCCCGTCTCCAGGTTCATGAGCATGGTGCGCGAAGCGTTGGTCGGATCGGTGACGTGCGCCGCACCATTGGTCAGCTTCCAGATCAGCCATGTATCCACGTTGCCGAACAGCAGATCGCCCGCGCTCGCCCTCTTCCTGGCGCCGGGCACGTTCTCGAGTATCCAGCGGATTTTGCTGCCGGAAAAATACGCGTCGATCACCAGGCCCGTGCGGCGCGCAATCTCGGCGGCGGCGGAACTTTGCGCCAACTCCGCGCAATAGGGCGCGGTGCGGCGGCATTGCCAGACGATGGCCGGCGCCACCGGACGGCCGGTGGCGCGTTCCCAAACCACGGTGGTCTCGCGCTGGTTGGTGATCCCGGCCGCCACGATCTCCGATGCCTGCACACCGGCATGATCCAGCAACAGGCGCGCCGCATAGAGCTGCGCATTCCAGATCTCATCGGCATCCTGCTCCACCCAGCCTGCCTGCGGATAGCGGCAGTGAACCGGTGCGGATTCCATGGCGACGTTGCGCCCCTGTTGGTCATACAGCGCGGCGCGCGCGCTGGTCGTACCTTCGTCGAGGGATAACACAAATGGCATGCGGCGATTATAGTAGCATGGTAAAGATGCGGCGCGTTCCGGCCATCCTGCTGGTGTTCCTATTCGGCTTCTCGCCGATCGCGTCCGCGCTGTTTGTAGACGACCAATCCAACCTGCCCGCCTGCTGCCGCCGCGATGGCAAACACCATTGCGGCATGACGGATCGGGATATGGCGGGGGCGCCAGCGTCCGGTGTGGCCGTCGATGCGCTGCGCATCAAGTGTCCTTTCTTTCCTAACGGCGGCCTAATGGTTCCGGAAGGCGGGCCGGCACTGCTCGCGGCATCTCAGACAGCCGGCGTTTCGGTCGTCAGCCAGATCGCGGATCGGGCTCGCACGGAAGCCGGATATCGCATTTCACTTAGCCGGTCCCATCACAAGCGCGGACCTCCCACTCTCCTTTCCTAACAACGTGTGCTGAAAAAGGACAGGCCGGGAGGCCTGTCCCACCTGGGTGCGGCTGTCTTTACCTTAGGAGGGAGAAAAATTGAAACTCATTGGAATAGCTGGTCTGTCCGTCTTTCTTGTGTTCGATCCCCTGCTGCACGCAACAATATTTGGAAAAATACAGGGAATCGTGCACGATCCACAGCATCGGCCCGTGGCCGGAGCACCGGTAAAGCTACAAGCGATTACATCGGATTGGTCCCGAACTGCCCAAGCCGACAGTAACGGCGAGTTTTCGTTCCCCGCCGTGCCGGTCGGCGACTACAGAATCACTGTCACTCAGCCTAAGTTCGAAACCTTGGAGCGGACCGTCACCGTCGCTTCCGGTTCATCGCCGATTCTCCACTTTCAACTGACGATCGCGGCCTTGACTCAAGCTACAGTTGTCTCCGGCCAGTCGGAAACGGTCAATATGGATTCGGTAACCCCCACCACTCTGGTCGATCGCGAAGACATAGCCGAAACTCCCGGCGCCGACCGCACCAACAGTATGGCGATGATCACCGACTACACGCCCGGCGCATACGTCACCCACGACATGCTGCACATGCGCGGCGGCCATCAAGTGGATTGGCTCATCGATGGCGTGCCCATACCCAATACCAATATCGCCACCAACCTGGGCCCGCAGATCGACCCCAAAGACATCGATTATCTCGAAATCCAGCGCGGCAGCTACGATGCGGAATACGGAGACCGCACTTATGGAGTCTTTAACATCGTGCCCCGATCCGGCTTCGAGCGCGACAATGAGGCGGAGATCGTCACTTCTTTCGGCAATTGGCATCAAACGAACGATCAGATCAGTTTCAGCGGGCACACGGAGCGCTTCGCGTATTACGCGAGTATAAACGCAAACCGCAGCGACTATGGTCTGCAGCCTCCCATCGGGCAAGTGGTTCACGACGCGGAGAACGGATTTGGGGGATTCGCGTCCCTCATCTTCAACCCCAGTTCCGCCAACCAATTCCGTCTGGTCGCCTCGTTGCGCCAGGATTATTATCAGATCCCCATCGACCCGGATCCCAACTC
>Ga0187875_10002725_pt1 | contig 12864 bp, 12 predicted proteins | sample June2016WEW_17_1_2_FD_132978 | JGI IMG/M metagenome (GOLD analysis project Ga0187875, IMG submission 132978) | Peatland microbial communities from SPRUCE experiment site at the Marcell Experimental Forest, Minnesota, USA - June2016WEW_17_10 | ecosystem: Environmental > Terrestrial > Soil >... | reverse complement strand
GCGTCTCGGCGGCCTTGTTGTCGGCCACCACCACAATCACCGGCTGCCGCGCGGCCCGCGCCATCAACGGCAGATAGATCGCCCGCGCCGTCGCCGTCAATCCAGAGACACGTCTACGCCCCGCACCCAGGCTCAGATGCCTGCGTACGCGCTCAAATCCCGAAGTGTGCTCCAGCTCTGCGAAGATTTCGCGGACGAACGGGAGAATCATGTGATGCTAGTTTATCAGCGAGGGTGTACAGGGAACGGGAAACGCCATTGGGCCTTGCTTTCAGTTGAATACTACTTGCTCAACTTTACCAAATGGCCATCCAACCGTTTTAACTCCTTGCCGCTCCCCGCATCCCACATCCGGGCTGTTCCATCCGTACTGCCGGTCAAGACGTATCGGCCATCGGGAGAGAAGGCAACCGACTCGATGTTGCCCGTGTGCCCTTCGAACTGCCGCACCTCTTGTCCCGTAGCCGCGTCCCTAAGATACGCCTTGGCGTCGAGATGCGCCTTGGCATCGCGTTCGCCCGTCAGCAGGAAGCGGCCATCGGGCGACAAGGCTGCCGAATCCACGTTAGCGCCAAACACATAAAGTTCCTTGCCTTTGGCTGCGTCCCACAGTTGCACCTCGATCAGGGTGGCAACCATCACGCGCTTTCCATCGGGCGAGAAGGCAACAGAGTTTACAGCGTATGGGAGATGGCGGCCCGTGTAATGGTCATTGTTTCCCGGATGGGCTTCGAACTTCCGCACTTGCTTGCCGGTTGCGGCATCCCAAAGGAGCGCGGTATCATCCCTGCTTCCGGTCAGCACAAAATGGCCATCGGGAGAGAAGGCAACCGACTCGACATCGCCGTTGTGCCCTTTTAATCGCCGTAACTCTTGTCCCGTAGCCGCATCCCACAGCCGCGCTGTCGTGTCCCATCCACCGGTCAGCAACTGCCGCCCATCGGGTGAAAAAGCGACCGCATTGACCGCAACCTCATGCCCTTCCAATCGTCGCAACTCCCGTCCCGTTGTCACATCCCAGAGCCGCGCCGTGGCGTCGCGACCACCCGTAAGCACAAAGTGGCCATCGGGAGAGAAGGCTACGGATAGTACTCCGCCGGTGTGCCCCACGAACCGCCGCAACAGCTTGCCGCTGACTGCGTCCCACAACCACGCAACGTGGTCCTCGCTACCGGTGAGCACCATGCGCCCATCGGGAGAAAAGGCTACGGAGTTCACCATGGAGACCGCCGATTGCGCATTCCCCGCGCTTATTCCAACACCGAGTAATATAAAAACGCAAGCCAGAGAAGTCCTTGCCGAAATCCTCACATCCCACCTCTAAGGTCCACATAGAAACAGACAGCGAATCGCGGAACACGCAAACGGTCAGCGTCTCACATGCTATCCCACGATTGTCCATCTACTGAATGGGCGGCAGCTTTTCGCCGCCGAGAATACGCTTAAGCAGGCCCGGTGTGTAAAAACCGTCCTTGAAGGCAGCAAGCGGCAAGACCCGCATCGGATCGCCGTCCATCACCCAATGCAGCGCAGCATTTCCCTCGATCTTGTCGGTGTCGAAGCGGCCCTCGGGATCGACCACTGCCCAACTGCCGTCCTGGAAGCCGTACAGACTGGCAAGTTCCTTGCCGGTTTCCACGTCCCATAACTTCGTCGTGCCGTCCCCGCTGCCTATCAGCACCCTGCGCCCATCCGGGGAGAGCGCCCCAAACGGCTCAATGCCAAGGGGCGCCGCAAAGCGCCTCAGTTCCTTGCCGGTCTTCACATCCCAAACTGAGCTGCCCAGCAGCACCCTGCTTCCATCCGCGGAAAACGATGGACTGGAAGCTGCCCCAAAGTGCTGAAGTTCATTTCCCGTCTTCACATCCAACAGCGTGGCCGACTTGTCCGCATTCTCCGTAATCATCTTGCGCCCATCCGGAGAAAAGCCGACGGCCAAAAGATTTAAAGTACGCGCCTTGATAACCCGCTGTTGTGCCCCCGTCTTTACATTCCACAATCGGGTCGATCCCTCCCAGTCGGAGGTGAGCGCCCTGCGTCCATCCGGAGACAAAGCCAGATTCGCAACTGTGTCGCGGGTATCTCCCTCGGGATAAAGAATACGCGGACGCCATCCCGGATTCACGGTGAAGTGCTGAACTTCCTTCCCTGTCTCCACATCCCACAGCGAGGCTCCTGGCCCATCGTTCGAGGTCAGCAGACGGCCTCCATCCGGAGAAAAATCAGCGGCAAAGATCGACCCGGCGTCATGCTGATCGAAACGCTGAATCTGTTTGCCCGTCTCCACATCCCATACTCCCTGCTCGCCGTGAAAATATCCCATGAAAATCCGGCGGCCGTCCGCGGAAAGGACTACGACGGACACATACCGCCCATCGCCGAAGGTAGCCGGCAGGGGATTGGCCGTGGCTGCGCCGGTGGAAGCAGCCGCGGACGGCGGATTTACCTTCGCAGTCGTCACGAACGATGGCAGCGCCCTGCCACCCTCCGCATCCATTCTCCAGGCCATTCCGGTCCTGCTTACCATCAGAACCCCGAGCCCATCGGAAATAAATTCCAGAGACGCGACCGGATCGGCCTCGCCCACCAGCCGGTGGAGTTCCTTGCCAGATTCCACATCCCAGAGCCGGGCTGTCAGGTCGTCGGCAGCGGTGAGCACCTTGCGCCCGTCCGGCGAAAGAGCCGCGCAATTCACCGCCATGTTGGTTTGATCGCCGGAAGCATGAATGAGCAGGCGAACTTTGCCTGTCTCAACGTCCCACATCCGAGCTTTACGGTCATCGGTTGCGCTCAGCACGCTGCGCCCATCCGGAGAAATGACCACTGATTCTATCGTCCCGATGAAATCCATTACCCCAGTACTGGCAAAGTGCTGAATCTCCTTGCCGGCTTCCACGTCCCACAGCCAGATGTTGCCTGGAATCGTGCCCCAGGCCACTCTGCGCCCATCGGCGGAAAACGTGGCGGCGCTCACGACTTCAGAGTTGTTTGCGAATTGCCGCAGCAACTTGCCTGTCTGCACGTCCCACAGCCTGGGCCCGTTGAAATCTCCCGTGAAGAGTTTGCTCCCATCCGGAGACAGGACAGAATGCACCCCGGCAGCAGCCGCACCGGGCACCAGGAAGTACTTGAGTTCCTGGCCCGTCAGCAGATTCCAAAACTGGATTTTGGTTGCTCCCGGAGCCGGCAGCTTTTTCCCCTGCTCGTCGGTTTCCACCTGACTCGCCGTGGCCACCGTGCTCCCATCGGTAGATGCAAGCCCGAAGATCAGTTTGCCCGCCGGTGGCGAGATCCGCCCCAGTTCCTTGCCGCTTGCCACATCCCACAACTGGACAGCGTATTTGTTATCGACGCTGCTGACGGCGAGCACTCGCTGATGGTCCGGAGAAAAGGCCACATGCCTGATCCACGCCTCTCCCTGGAAAGACTGAAGCTCCGCGCCCGTAGCAGCATCCCAGAGCCGCGCCTTGCCTTCCCTGCCGCCGGTCATCACAGAGCGGCCATCCGGAGAATAAGCACAGGCAATCACCTGGCCGGAAGCCACCTGCGCTATCAACCGTGGATGATCGTTCGTTTGCGCGCCCGCCGCAAACACGCCAAACCCTGCCTGCGCCAACACGCAGAGCCAAACACACCTTGCAGGAAATCGCATCGCGCACCCCGCTCCGGAATATCTCTTCTGGAAACTACACAAGAGTATACGTCTGGAGGTCGGATGGACCCCCTCGTGAGGCTGCGCTCCAGCAACGGCTGCTGCCGCGTGGTTCCTACTCCGCAGCGCCCGTTCGATCGACAAACACCTGCTTCGGGGCCGTCACGTCAACTGCAGACCCCTCCACCTTAACCCTTAGAGTTTCGGTGCCAGGCTTGCCGTCCAGGCGAGCGGAAAAGCCAAGCATGTATTGATTGTCCAGACGGCGGACGAGCTCCTCCAAACACGGCTGAAAGGAAACCGGGTTGCCGATCCCATTCCATAAGTTCTTGCCACCCGTCGCCTCGGTCACTTCAACCAAAAGGCTCTGGCCGGTATTGTCCGCGTACATGGTGTTGTCGGCGATGCCCTGATTTTGCCAGTAGATCGAGTAGACGACCAGGCCCGCGCGGATTGAGTCGTTGATTGCGGACTCGACATAAGGATCCTCGGGGTCGAATCGCCTCTCGTAGTTATCCACTCCGTCGGTCACCATCACCACCTCGCGCCGTACCCCGCGATCCCCGGAAGGCCAGTGCTTGGCAAGATCGGATAGGCAGAAGTAAGGGCTGGCGTTCGAGCCCGGCGAGCCACCGGGCATATGAAGTGCGCGCAGCACCTCTGCATGATCCGCGGTCAAAGGGCCTACGAAAACGGCACGCCCGTTCATCATGTAGGCGATTGCGGCCTTGGTATTCGGTGGGAGGCCGTTGATGAAATGCTCGATGTCGCTGAATTGGCTTCCCACGCTGTTGCGTGAGGAACTGTCGATCAGAATCACCAGTTCCTGCCTGGACTCCGGCCCACGCAACGGCGCCCAACCGGTAACAGTGGAGTCTTTCCCGTTTACCTTGATACTCACATCCTTCTGGGAGATGCTTGCGGGTGACTCTCCATGCTGTTTGGAGAGAATCGTCACCACGGCACGTCCCTGCCCCAGGGATTTATCACCCTGCGAAAACGCCGGCGCCGCCAACAGCAGCGCTCCTGCGGTCATCCAGATCGCCATTCTCCGGTTCATCATGCGAATTCCTCCTTCGAGGTACAATCGCTGCCCACTGTCTACAGCGGTTCTCCAACTGCTATACTACGAAACCGCAACCGCTGAGTGGCTTTTTTCTTAAAAAAGGGCCACCTTGCACAGCGCCTGCAAGGACACGTGAATTGGAGAACCGCTCTTATACGGCATGCCTCTGTTGGGTTAGACGCCGTGGCATCGAGTTGGATTCCAGCAACTCCCAACCAAGACGAGATTCGTTCCGTAAAGCATGTTCTGCTCCGTCATTGCATTAGCGACCGCCCGGTTCGATTCTTCAAACTACAATTGAGAAGAAATGGCAAACAAACTAAGAGTCGGAATCTTGTTTGGCGGACGAAGCGGGGAGCACGAGGTTTCGCTGCTCTCGGCGGCTTCGATCTTGCAAGCGATTGATCGCAATCAATTTGACGTTGTGCCCATCGGCATCAACAAAGCCGGTCACTGGCTGACCTCAGGGGCAGCGCAAGGGCTGCTGGAGGGGGCCGGGACCGATGCACCAAAACCAATGAAGGAGCCAACGAAACTTCGCGCGGGCGATCCGGCAGCTACGCCCGGCGCGCGGGTGCTGGCTGAGGGGCAGCCAACGTTGATGGCGCCAGAACCGGCCGCAGCGGCGCTGACTCGGGGCGGAGTCGCGGCTCTGGACAGCCATGCGGCGCTAAGCGGCCAATCTCTGGACGTGGTCTTTCCCGTGCTGCACGGAACCTTTGGCGAGGATGGAACGATTCAGGGGCTATTCGAGCTGGCTGGAATCGCCTATGTCGGCTCGGGCGTGCTTGGCTCGGCGGCGGGCATGGACAAGGATGTGATGAAGCGGCTCTTTGCTCAAGCCAGGCTGCCCATCGTCAAGCACGTCACAGTGCTCCGGGCGGATTGGGAACGGGCGCCACGCAAAGCAGTCGCTCAGGTTGAGGCGGCGCTCCGGTACCCGGTCTTTGTGAAACCGGCAAATCTTGGCTCGTCGGTGGGCATCTCCAAAGCTCACAACCGCAAGGAGTTGGGTCCGGCATTAGACTTGGCCGCCAAATACGACCGCAAGCTGATCGTGGAGCAGGGCGTGGGCGGCAAAAAAGCCAAGGCGCTGGAGTTCGAGGTCGCCGTGCTGGGCAACGACGACCCCCAGGCCAGCGTGGTTGGCGAAATCATCCCCAGCAAGGAGTTCTACGATTACGAGGCAAAATATCTCTCCGAAGGCTCGGCAGCGGTGATTCCCGCGCGGCTGAACAAGGCTGAGACAAAGCTGATCCGGGAGCTGGCCGTCGCGGCTTTCAGAGCCTGTGATCTGGCAGGCCTGGCGCGGGTGGACTTCCTGATGGAGCCGGAGGGCAAGCGGCGCATCTTTTTGAACGAAGTAAACACCATGCCCGGATTTACCAGCATCAGCATGTTCCCCAAGCTGTGGGAGGCCTCGGGGCTCAGTTACAAAGAGCTGATTACCCGGCTGATTGAGTTGGCCCTGGAGCGGCAGGCGGAGAAAAATCGAACGATTTACAGCAGAGACTAGGGATTAGGGGACTAAGGGACTAGGGAACAGACGGCTCGCTGACGGTGTCTAAACTTATAGGGGAATGGTGATTTGCGTCCATGATTGCTGAGAGTCAAGTGCAACCGGTGGAATTTGAAAGCATAAGTGCGGCAGTCCCTATGTCCCTAGTCCCTTAGTCCCCGCTATACCGTATTCTGAATTTGAGGAAGAAATGCTATGACCCTTCTTAACCCTCCAGCGTATGACGAAGCCCGCGAAAAGCGCCGGCTTGTGATGCTTTACAGCGCGGCGGGGCTGCTGCTTGTGTTGTTTGTGGCATGGTGGCTCGTGGCCGGCCGGCCGGTGGACTGGCCCTGGCAGTGGAACAACCATCTGATGGGAAGATTCACGGTGAACGCGTTCTTCAAGGACCTGGAGAAGAACGATCTGCCCGCGGCCTATGGCATCTGGATCCACGACAAAAACTGGCAGAAGCATCCAGACAAGCACGCCGGCTACACATTTGATCGCTTCGAGAAGGACTGGAGCGCAACCAGTCCGGATAACGATTACGGCCAGATTCACAGTCACAGAATTGCCGCCTCGCGCATGATTGGCAACGTGCTTCAGACCGGAACCTTTATCAACGAGCGAAAGAGCAAGGCGATCAATCTGGACTACGATCCGAAAAACCATACCCTGGGCTTTTCACCGGAAGACGTTCAGTTTTTAGAAGGACCTGGGGGAATTTCGTAGGAACGCCTCCTCGCTTTCATGCGGGAAACGAGAAAAAGTTATGCTTTTAGAGTGCAGGCTCCATCTTCACAGCCACGTACGATGAGAATGGATCCCACGCGCTTTCTGCCGTCATCTAAAAAACATTCCAGCGTCTTTACCTGCCCGATTGCATCGAACCGGCAAGGAGAACGTCATGTCGCAGAGCACACACGATCGAGCCGCGGAACTTCACAACCTGGCAGCCCACGCCCACGCCGCCGCCGCTGAAGCCCACGGCAAAGCAGATCATCTTACCGCTCATGAACTCAGCCGGAAGGCTCACGAACTCTCGCAGAACGCCTACCAGCATTCCGGGCAAATCGCCGGGGAAGCGGAAAAGTCCACCCAAAAATAGGCCGAAAGCCCATGCATTTGCGATTTACCCAGCGGAGGCATGTATCTCCGCCAGCTCCTTCAGCGTCTTCTCCAGGCTGGCGGCATTTTCCACATTCAGCGCCTTTTGCGCCGGGTCGATCTGTTTGAGCAGGCCGCAAAGCACTGTGCCGGGGGCGAGCTCGATGAAGACTTGAGTCCCCGCGCCGATCAGGGTTTTCATGCAATCCACCCAGCGCACTGCGCCGGTTACCTGGCGGATGAGGCAGTCGCGAACCTCGTTGGCGGTCGTAACCATGCCGCCAGTAACGTTGGCGGCCACGGGGAAGCGAGGATCAGCCAGCGTCAACTCGCCCAGTACCCGCGCCACCTCCTCTTGAGCAGGCTGCATCAGGGCACAGTGGAAAGGTGCGCTTACGGGCAGCATCACAGCACGTCTTGCACCGCGGGCCTTGGCAATCTCGGATGCCTTCTCGACCGCCGCCAGAGCGCCGGAGATGACCGTCTGGCCGGGAGAGTTGAAGTTGGCGGCCGAGACAATCAGGCCGGTCTCCTGGGCGGCTTCAGCGCAGATTTCGGCCACCTGTTCCGGGCTGAGAGAGAGGATGGCGGCCATGGCGCCCTGACCGACAGGGAACGCCAGTTGCATGGCCCGTCCGCGCGCTTTGACAAAGCGCACAGCATCGGCAAAGGAGTACGTTCCGGCTGCGACGTGGGCCGACCATTCGCCTAATGAGTGACCGGCGGCCAGCGACGGCTCAATCCCATGCAGGGCCAACACGCGCAGCGTGGCAATGCTCGTCGTAAGAATGGCGGGTTGGGTGTTTTCCGTCAGCCTGAGATCAGCCGCGGGCCCCTCGAAGATCAATTTCGAAATAGGGAAGCCCAGGGCCTCGTCGGCCTCGGCGAAGGTATCGCGGGCAACGGGAAAGCGATCGGCAAGTTCGCGGCCCATGCCAACCGCCTGCGACCCCTGCCCCGGAAAGAGAAAGGCTATTTTAATGGCCATGCAAAGATGATTTTACCGGATAAAGGCTGAGGCGTGCTGATTCAGTTCCAATGCTTTTTGTCGTCGGGATCGTCGTCGATCGGGCGGCCGTAGCCGTCGACGTGGATAGTGCGGTCCTGGCGGCGCATATAGACCTCGAACTTGCGGGCGGCGCGGCGGCGCTTCCAGCGGTAGTAGCGGTTGCGCAGGGCATACCCTCTTTCACTCAAACCGAGCGAAAAGCCCCGGCGCGGGGCCAGGTGGATATAGAGCAGTCCAGCCAGGGCGCCGCCCAACTGGGCAAAGGCGTACATGCGCTGTTCGCCGAAGAGCATGGCGACTGCGACCAGTGCATAGACAGCCACCAGGTAACGGGCCTTGATGCCTATGGGCAGGGGGAAAAGCATAAATTGCACGTCACCGTAGAGCGTGCCGATGGCCACCAGCAGGCCGAAGATGCCGCCAAAGCAGCCGTAGAGCGGAGTCACGCTCGCGGAGTACCCCAGCGTGTGGCTGCAAGCATCCATTGCGGTTGCGGCGGCGGTTGTTCCCAATACGGCAACCGTATAGAGACCAGTGACCCAGCTTTTGCTATGGGTGCTCTCCAGAAAACCGGCCAGTAACCACAGAGACAAAAGTTCGAAGAGCGTGCCCAGCAGCGTAGGATGAACGAGGCTGTAGGTGAAGGGCTGCCAGAACCAGCCGTGCAGAAACGCGCTGGGGATAAAGCCAAAGCGCACATTGAAGGGAACTTCCGGATGTAAGGCCAACCCCGCCACCACCAGTACAAAGTAGGCAGCCAGATTCCACAGAACCAGGCGGCGGGTGGCGCCGCGGAACTCGGGAAAGGCAAACGAAGTGGATCCAAGCCTGGGCATGGTGGCCAGTTTAAGGGTAAACCGAAAAGCGGGCGAATGTCCCGAAAAATGGCAGACGGCCTTCGCGATTCCCGCAGTTTCGGCGCGGTTCTGACCAGAATACTCCGCAGAGGTCAGGCGCGCTTATATGCGTCTAACCCCATGGCGTATTCTTTCTCTGGGGAGCTTCGGTGACGGTTTGGCCTCAACCTCTTGACCTGAGGCCGGTCTTTCTCAAAGAATAACGGTGTAGAACAACATATTTCCGTCATCGTGAAACACAAAATATCGTGAAAAGAGGAGGCTGCCATGCCCAGCTGCCCTGAATGCGAGAATGATCTAGACGTTGAATTGGACGAGGTGGAAGAAGGCGATGTGATCGCCTGCGAGGAATGTGGCACGGAATACGAAGTTGTTGGCGTTGAACCACTGGAGTTGGCGCGGGTGAGCAATGGCCTGGATGAGGACGATATAGATTTGCTCGACGAGGAAGAGGAGGAATAGTGAGGTTAAATCGCACGATTTTCGCGGCCGGGGCAGCGTTTGCTCTCCTGGCGGCAGGTTTGGTTCCCATAGGGTCACGTGATGGGTCAACAGGAATAGGATCGTTCAAGGCCGAGGCACAGAACCTGGGATTTCGCGTGGTCTTTGGCAACGTGGTGGATGCAAATTCCGCCCCCGTGGTCGGCGCCACCGTTTTTCTCAAGGACATAAAGTCAAAGGCCATTCGCAGCTATTCAACTGTCGAACAGGGCAGGTTCCGCTTTGCCAGCGTGAATATGGCCGAAGAACATGAGCTGTGGGCGGAGAAGGACGGCAAAAAGACCGCCGTCAAGACCATCAGCTCCTGGGATGCGCGCAAGGAGTTCGAGGTGGAGCTAAAGCTGAAATAGAACAAAGGGCCACGGCATTCACAGAATCTCGCCGCCTCACCTCTCCAGCTTTTTCGTCACAAGTTCGTTCAGCAGCGCCGGGTTGGCCTGGCCCTTGGAGGCCTTCATCACCTGGCCCACAAAGAATGCCGCCAGGGTCTTCTTGCCGCAGCGATACTGTTCCACCTGCCTGGGATTGGCGGCAATGACCTCGTCGATCATAGTTTCTATCGCGCCGGTGTCGGTAATCTGCTGTGGCTTCTCGCGTTCATAGACAGTCGCGAAATCCTCGCCTTTTTCAAAGCACACGTCGAAGAGCTGCTTGAGCTGTTTGGAGCTGATCTTGCCCTCATCCAGCAGATCGGCAGCCTGAACCACGCCCGCCATGGAAACCGGCGACTCTTCCTGCTCCAATCCCAGGGCCTTCAAGCGTCCGCCCAACTCGCTGAGCAGCAGATTGGCCACGCGGCGTGGGTTGCGGGCGGTGCGGGCGGCGGCTTCAAAGCGGTCGGCAAACTCGCGCGTAGCCGTTAGTGTGAAAGCGTCCTGCTCTGCCAGCTCGTACTCGGAAATCATGCGAGCGCGGCGCGCTTCGGGCAACTCAGGAAGTTTTTTCTTTGTCGTCGCCAAAAATTCGGCCGAAACAATCAGCGGCGGCAGGTCCGGCTCGGGAAAGTAGCGGTAGTCGTGGGCCTGCTCCTTCGACCTCATCGAATAGGTGCGTACCTCATCCGCGTTCCACAACCGCGTCTCCTGAACGTTATGCCCGCCGGACTCCAGAACCTCGATCTGGCGCTCAATCTCGTACTCCAGAGCAACGCGGACAAAGCGAAAGCTGTTGACGTTCTTAACCTCAACCTTCTCGCCGAACCTTGGCGCGCCTTTTAGGCGAACGCTTACGTTGGCGTCGCAACGCAGCGAACCCTCTTCCATGTTGCAGTCCGAGACGCCGCAGTAGAGCAGGATTTCTTTGAGCCGCGTAAGGTACTCGAAGGCCTCGTCCGGGGTGCAGATGTCAGGCTCGGAGACAATCTCGGCCAGCGGCGTGCCGCAGCGGTTCAAATCAAGATAAGTCCGCGAAGCGGAGTCAGCAAAGCCGTCATGGAGACTCTTGCCCGCATCCTCTTCCATGTGCAGGCGTGTGATGCCAATGCGCTTTGTCTTGCCGTGCGCATCTAGTACGTCGATCCAGCCGTGCTCGGCCAGGGGCTTGTCGAACTGCGAAATCTGATAGCCCTTGGGCAGGTCGGGGTAGAAGTAGTTCTTGCGCGCGAAGATGGAGCGCTCTCTCACTTCGCAGTTGAGAGCCACGGAGGCCAGCGTGGCAAAAGCGACAGCTTGGGAATTGAGCACCGGCAAAGCCCCCGGCAACCCCAGGCACACGGGACAGATATTGGTGTTGGGCTCCGAGCCGAAGTGATTCTGGCAACCGCAAAAGGCCTTGGTGCGGGTGAGCAGTTGCACGTGAACCTCGAGACCGATGACGGGCTCGTACTTGGCCAGAACTTGGGGCGACAGCGCGACGGCAGGCATAAGTGAATTTTAGCGTGAATAAACAGTGATGCACCGTGACAATTTGCCGCTCACAGAATCTTCTTCCCAAATGCAGAGCAGGCCAGCTCCACCGCCAGATCCGCCGTGCGGTTGTGCTCGTCGATCACCGGATTGACCTCGACAATCTCAAAGCTGAGCAGCCGCCCGTGGTCGGCAATGATCTCCATGGCCAGGTGAGCTTCGCGATAGGTTGCTCCGCCGCGTACCGGCGTGCCTACTCCCGGCGCGTCCTCGGGGTCGATCCAATCCATATCCATCGAGATATGGTACCCGGCAGTTCCTCGACCGGCGGCGCGCAGAGCTTCTTCCATCACCGTTCTCATGCCGCGCTCGTCAATGTCGCGCATGGTGTACGCGGTCACTCCGGCGCGTCGAATGGTCTCCCGTTCGGCGGCGTCGATCTCCCGCACACCCACCAGCACCGTGTTCTCTGCCAATATTTTCGGCGCACAGCCGAAGATCTTCGTCAGCGCATCCGGCCCCATCCCCAGCAGCGCGGCCAGCGGCATGCCGTGTACGTTGCCCGAGGGCGAGGTCTCCGGCGTGTTGATGTCCGAGTGGGCGTCGATCCACACCACCCCGATCTTCTCTTTCTTGCGGCGATAGAACTCCGCCACTCCGGAGACAGATCCGGCGGCCAGCGAGTGGTCCCCGCCCAGCACCAACGGCGTCATCCCTTCCTCCAGGGTCTTCACCACTGCCTCGGCGGTGCGCGTGCAGGTTTGGGCAATTTGTTTCAGATAGTGCGCGTTTTCCTTGCCCGCTGCCTGCGTCTCGGCAATCTCTACGCGAATGTTGCCCCCGTCGGTCACCACGTGGCCCAGCGCCTCAAGCCGCGCCTCCAGACCGGCCACGCGCACCGCCGAGGGCCCCATGTCCACCCCGCGGCGGCTGGCGCCCATGTCAAGCGGAACGCCAATCACGCGGATGCGTCGTGGAGGCTGCGCCTGCGCGCCGTAATGCGGACCGGCCGGTGCATGGTTGGTAACTTCAGTGGAATTCGACATCGAAATATCTCCTCGTAACATCAATCAGCCGGCCGGAATTGCGCACAAGAAGGCCCGGCATAAAGCCGGGCCGCTTGATCGATTGAACAACAGGCAATTCAGAAACATTGCCTGGACGGCCAGACCTGACTGCCGAAGGACGCTGGCCTCACCGCAGGCGGTTACTCTGCCGCCATCTCCTCGGCCTCGCCTTCCTGGCGCATCAGCTCCAGCTCGCGTTCGGCGGCTTCAATCTCCGCCGTAACCTCCTGCTGCACGCGGGCCGCCGCTTCCTCCAGCTC
>Ga0187875_10002716_pt1 | contig 12889 bp, 23 predicted proteins | sample June2016WEW_17_1_2_FD_132978 | JGI IMG/M metagenome (GOLD analysis project Ga0187875, IMG submission 132978) | Peatland microbial communities from SPRUCE experiment site at the Marcell Experimental Forest, Minnesota, USA - June2016WEW_17_10 | ecosystem: Environmental > Terrestrial > Soil >... | reverse complement strand
GATGATATCCTCGGGCTTCTTGTAGTTGGTCAGCAGTTGGTCGATCAACTTCTTGTCGATTGCCATGGGGTCTCCTATTTTCTTCTTCCCATGGCCGTTTACACAGTTTTATTTACACCCTCAGATATTGCCTAGCTCATTTGGCATCCAGCACGCAAGCCTGAATCGTCCACCGTAGTTTCACTAAGTTTGTTCAAATTCACTTAGGTTTAGAAACTTAGAACACATCCGGACGGTAACGTGGAACTGCGGAATGTCTCTTGCCCGGAGAGCGCCGAATCTATTGACGCTACGTCTGGAATTGCGCTGTCGCTCGTCTCTCAACACGGTTTCTCCGGCCTGCGGTTCGGTGCCAAGATAATGGCTGAGACTGATCGGCGCTGGCCTGCGAACAGGTACAGGGTTTACTCACAGAACCTAACTGGTACCGAAAACTCTCCGGGTCGGTTGTCGCTTGCAAACCAAACCTCGCCGCTACCAGTAGCACATTTGTCGTCTGGAAACCTGAAATGCAATTCGTAGTCTTCTTTGTCGTTTCCTCTCAGGCTAATTCGGTCTGATCTGTCCGTGGTATTGGATTTCAGATGGAAGGAAATACTTTGAACAGGCCATTCCTCACCCGCCATGAGGAGCCGGAGGGGCGTGATCTTCATAGGCAAATGAGTGCGATTCACGACGGTCACAGGACCCCATAAATACATGAACGGCCCTTGCGACGAATGCTGACTTCCGGTGACCAGTATCGGGCCGGGAGTTCCATCGAAGTTGAAAAACAGCGGGGCAGCCTGTTCCTCCAGTCGTTGCTCGGCTTCCCTGTCGTCGCCTTTGCGTTTTTGCTCAGCATTGTCCTCGGCGCGTGCCGCTCGTTCTTCGTGGCGCCACTTAAGTTGAAGCACGTTGAAGAGAATGCTGACAAGAAATGCTAGACCAAGGATGACTAAACCAATAGCAGCCATGTCGCTCTCCCAATGCCTTATGCCTTGCAGTCTCGATTGGGTCTCCTCCGGCTATCATTGGCTCGCGGAATCGCGTCTGCGCATTCGTAGCAGACTACACACTGGCACTACGCCGCCTTCTTCTACCCGGCCTTTCGCCCAGCGTGCTCGCTGTGCCGCCGCGCGGCCGCATAGCTTAGGCGTCGTGCCGTTCTGTGGCAGGGACAGCGGCTATGTTGAACTCCCCGGAGTGCGTCAGTTTAACGTGTGCGCGAAACGCTTCATAGAGCTTTTCGCTGGTTTGTTGCTGAGTACTCGGTCCCTCGGCCACGGCCTTTTCGACGCAGATGATCTCATGACATTCAGAACACTTGCCGAAGCGATGACTGGCTCGATCCATTTCATCCCTTGGCCCAAGCCAACCCGCCTCAGTCAATTCTGGCTTTTTCATGCCCCAAGTTTCCCACAGGCCAGACGGTTTGGCTACCCTTTGGATATTCAAACTGACCCACAAGCCCATACCTGCCCACCAAGGACTATCCGCTTTTCTAACCAGCGGACGCCTGAAGAATACGTCACAAAAAGACGACCCGGATGGTCAGAATTGTTCACTGCTCGAACTGGAGAAGATTGCCGGAAAGGAAACTATTGATCTGATCAGTTGCGAGGTAATCCTTTTATCTTCTCCGCTACGGAGGAAGCAGGAGAAGAGGGCAACGGGACAGAGAACCAAGAGCCGAGTCGGCGAGCGAGTCTTACGTTTTACTTTCAGGCAGACCTTTTTGTTGGCGGGGGAAATGTGATAAAGTTTTCCGCGATCCTCTCCAGCGGCCTGCCACTCCCATCCGCATTGGCAAGGGATGGAGTCCCACAATCGAGGCTTTTTTAGAACTGCCTTGCACACGGCACATGATCTCATCCACATCGCTTTTCACCCACCTTTTTTGTGTGATTGGAGCAAGACCGTTTCACCTTGAGCACCCCGGCGTATTCAGCGTCGGTCGCGTCGAAGAAGGCAGCGCCTTAGTGTGCATCGGGCGGATAGAGTGGGGAATGGCTCCGAGGTGTGGGACACTGTATGGAGTGAATGGCATCGCCGTGCCGGCAGGCATCACGTTTAGGCCATTTTCGACTAAATTCGATGGTTATAGCTTCGGGGTTAACTGGTCGGGACACCCCGTCGAAGGGCCAACTGTCCGAAATTCGAGCGACTGCACTCATCGCCCTCAAATGAGCGTGATGGCAACGTTTCAACACTTTGCGAACCTAGACGTGATTGTTTGCCATCGTCGTCAGTTCGCCACCATCCGCCGCAGTTTCGCGACTTGCGGTTCCACCTATTGCTGGAAAGGGACGGCTTTCCATTCAGTTCCTCATGCACGATAAGACGAATAAACGGAAGTCACCTGTAAAGCCGCACTCAACGAATGTTCGCGACTACCCGAGCCTTCTGTCCGGGTTCGAAAAAGAGAGCCTCGCAGCGGTAGCTTCTTGCTGCCTTGTATATGTAGGCGGTTCGCTTCACTGATTTGCGCTATTTCATCTCGTAACTTTGTGATGCGTTCTTCGACGGGCTTCTGCGTGACGATAGGCTAGCACCGCAACCCCGGGTGGATCACGAAAAGCAGGGAGTTGCCAGTGTGTCTGCTAAAGTTCTGGCATGGAGGTTGTCATGGACAACCAAGAACTGCAAAACTCGGTAGCCAAAATTGCCGAATCCCTGATTACGACTCAACGAAATCTCGTCACGGTTTCCCGCTCACTGTGGGCGGTAAGGATTTCGATACGGGAACTGCATCCAGACTTTGAACAGATGTACCTCAATCACTTTGCGGAACCGGAGCATGCATTCGATACAATGCGCGACAACCTTCTCGAGTACGGTCGGGAACTAGCTGATATAGCTCGTTGTCTTCGAGCGGAATCATCCCGATGAAGCTTCTTGCAGTCGCTCCGCATGGTCGGGCGCGGTGAGCGTGACACAGGAGTTCGGCGGTACGGTCACCGGGACTTAACCTTCTACAATGGGCACGACGATCCTGAAGGTTGTGACGGCAGCCCAGCCGATACGGATTTCACCTTCGGGAGTGACCACATGCAACTGGCGCAGGCATTCATCCATCTTGAGCCGGGAATCGACCGCTGAAAGAACCTCTGCGCTGATGGGCAGGCAGATCGCCTTGTTCTCGTGGTCGAGAGCCCTTAGCTTAGCCACGATACGCAAGCCTGACAAATCTCGCACTGGCCATCGTAGAGCACTCGGTAGACCGTGTTTGCGCCGGGCTTCTCGATAGGCTTTTCAGCTATGTCCTCGACCGGGTATCCACGTATGGCGCGATGTTAGGTCGGACAGGAGGGAAAGGTCAAATGGATCACGGAATGGCAGTTGCGGAAGACTATCGAACAGTGTCGGCGCGGCTCCCCGAGTACACTCAGCCCCTAGCTGTTAATGGATGCCCTCTCCAAAAATGTCGTCGCCGTCTCCTGTTTTCATCGGTCGTTGCGGCGTGCTAACGGCATGCCCTATTCAGCCTGTCTGGTTTCGTCATCTAGCTGGCCGCAACTCTGGACGTTCCGCCCTGTCAGTAGTAAAGTACGACGAGAAAGCGATGAGCGCGACGGAAACGCCAAAAGAGGTCGTTTACTGCAATCACTGCGGAACTGCAAATCCGCCACGTTTCGCCGCTTGTTGCAACTGTGGACACGTTCACGCACGGGTCATCGAAGTACCACCTAAGACGAAAGCGCCGCTGTTGTCGAGCAATGGTTTTGGATTGTACTTAGGATTGTTTGTGGCATCGCTCTGTGCATCGGTAGTGTGGTGCCGACATCGGGTACGACCGTGAACCCTGCCCTGCTCGGCAGCATACTTGGTTCGCTCGCGATTCCAATTGCGATCGCTGCTGTGCTCGGGGAAATTGGGCGAGATCGAGCGGGTGGTTTCTGGGCGCGGCTTTGGTGTGGCCCGTAGAGCATTACCTTGTAGCAGTATTCGGACGGATTCACTTTCGGTAGAACCGATTTGAACATGTCTTGACGCTACGCTTCATTGGCGGCTAGTGCGGGGGGCATTGGTACAGCAGCTAAGGTGGTCGCACTTAAATCGCAAGGTTAAACTGATCACATTACTATTCGAAGACATCGTGTAGGCTGTAACTACTATGTATCGCATCGGTAGAGACAAGAGGGGTACGACGCTCATCCGTGTTGCCTGGCCTCACGCAGAGCGCGTTCGAGACTTTGATGGAAATCTTGGAAACCCAGGAACACTGGCCGCTCACGCAATGCTAAAGCACGTCCGTGCCGAGCACAGCCGTGAAACTCATGTGCTGCGCAATGGCGTTGGTGATGAAACGGCAGCACGCACCCCGATAGCCATGCCGAACTTAGTAGAAGAGAATGGCCCCAGAGGATAACCTGCCTTTTGGGCTTTTTTAGGAAGAATAGCTCACATGCGAACTGTGTTTGTAGAAAAGTGGCGGCCACTGGTGAAGTTCGTGCTAGTGGCTGGTGTGGTCCTGTTTGTTCTGATCCACTGGGCCTGAATAAGAGCCATTCGAGACACGGCTCTGTTGTTTGGGTAAGGGACTGAGTCTCGAATCTCGGTTTCGTCGCATTGGAGCATTCATCACAACCCCAGCCTTGTGGCTTTACATAATCGGAATTTTCCAGACTGTACAAAACTATGAGTCGAGGCGACTAATTAAGCTGCCGCTCCGCTGCGCTGGCACCGGTCGTCCAACCGTTTGTGCAGTCGTTCGATGATTGTCAGCAGTCGCTCCGGAAGTTCGCTCTTCATTACGTAATCATCCACCAACCATAGGATTCTCTCGGGCATCTCGCAGTAGGCCGAGAGCAGAATGATCGGCAGACTGGGAAATCTCTTCTTGATATGGCAGGCTACGGCCTCCGCGTCCACGCCTTCCTGTTTGTACTCCAGTAGAACCGCAGCCACAGATGCTTCCTCCAACATCTTTATTGCATCGTAGCCGTTAGACGCGAGCTTGACGCTAAAACCGTGCGATTCCAGAGTCGCCTTGCGAAGTTCCAAAGCTTGTGGAAGGTCGTCGATGCACAGCAGAGTGGGCGAGTTCATGGCTACATCCTCTTTATGAATGCTATCAGCAGTCCATGTTCAACTTAACGATAATCCCGAGCGGTTGTCGCATTGTCTCAAGGAAGGTACTCATAGGTTGGTTCTCCGCAATACTCGGTTTAGCATTACGTTGTGAGATCGGTGATGCATGAATGGCCAGAGACAATCTGGAGAGGTATAGGGAACGTGGTTTGAGCTTGAGTCAGGCCTTTGGTTTTCGAATCATCACGACGTTGGTCGGAATCGTAAACTGATAGATCGAGTCTCATGTGCAACTTCCCAAAAAATGCTAGCGCAGTATCTCCCTAAACTGCGCCATCAGAGGAAAACAGCGGACGATGGGGGAAGAGCCGCGTGAGTTCCTTCACATGTTCCCAGCTAAACGAATCTAGAACCGCGGCATATTTTGGGAGTGTTCACAATTGCACACTGTTTGAAATAAGTGATCCCGATTTGGGAATGAGTTACAGAAGCCGCGAACTGCGTCATGCATGCACTAGCATTGGCGAGCTAAAAGTACCAGCGGAGGATGTCAGGAAACGCTGACTCCCGCGCGTGGGTCTAGCGCCTTACGCTCGATGCATGCCCCGAAAAGAGGCGTTTCGCGGAGGTTGTGATCCCCGCCATCTCTCTGTCTGGCGGCTGCTGCGTCCTCAAAACTTATATTGTGCTTGGCGATGAACTCCATTGAATTCCGCAGTCGGATGGGCGACGACGCTGGAAAAACCAAAGGTGGGAGGACTTCAGATAGACTGGCATAAGGCAGAAGACCTGAAAGAGGAGAAGGTGGTAATCACCCCGATGGCTACTATAGCAGGATGAGGAGAAACCGCGCAGCAATCACTGCGTTGTTCCTCCTCCCCGGCAGCGACGTATGCCGCAAGCGGTTATCAAGGATACGGCGTACCATTGGGCAGTCCGATGGAGCGAGCGTGGAACGTGCCTCAAGTTCGCACAAGCAAACGGCGGTCGAAGAGAACCAAATCGGTCGTACCAGTAAGCATCCGTATCATTGGGAGTAAGGATAGTCATCTCGTTCACACTCTCGATGTCAGCAATAACGGAGTGAAGCTCGGCGGTTGCCGATGCGAGATGAAAGTCGGAGACCGAATCGAGATTCACTATCGCCACAATCACGCACTGTTTCGGGTTGCTTGGATCACCTCTCACGAGGGCTCGCCGGAGAAGCAAATCGGCGCTGAGTGCTTGGAGACGGGAAGACAGGTCTGGGGAGCGCCTCTCTCTCAGCAGACGGATGAGTACGAGGAAAAAGAATAGTTTCTGATCTGGTGCAGCACGGCGGGTAGAAGGCAAACCCGGTTGGAAAGGGCTTGGTAAAGCCTGAAATCGCTGAGATTTGCCCTTTCCGGTCTCCATCCGTTTACCCCTCGTTGACTTTGGCTTCCGCACGTCCCTGACATTCCATCGTGAGTCCTACGTTTTCATGATCGGACAAACCATCTCGCAGACCGCGTGATCGAAAAGCTGGGCGGCGGCGGAATGGGAGTAGTGTACAAAGCTGAGGATACTGAACTCGGTCGTTCCGTCGCTTTGAAGTTCCTGCCCGAAGATGTAGCCCAAGACCCGCAGGCTTTGGAACGCTTTCGCCGCGAGGCACGCGCTGCATCCGCACTAAACCATCCCAATATCTGCACGATCCATGAGATCGGAAAGCAAGATGGTCAGCCGTTCATCGTCATGGAATTTCTGGAAGGGATGACCCTGAAACATCGGGTTGGCGGAAAGGCTTTAGAAATCGAGACAGTGTTGTCGCTCGGCATTGAGATTGCAGATGCGCTCGACGCTGCCCACGCCGCTGGCATCGTCCATCGAGACATTAAGCTCTCGAACATCTTCGTCACCAAACGAGGACACGCCAAAGTTCTCGATTTTGGACTCGCGAAGGTCTTCCTCAAGGCCGAAAGCGTAGCTATGAGCGCCTCGACCATCGAGTCAGAGGAGCATCTGACCAGTCCCGGCAGTGCTCTCGGCACCGTCGCCTATATGTCGCCGGAGCAGGCGCGTACAAAGGAACTTGATGCCCGCACTGATCTTTTCTCGTTTGGAGCCGTCCTCTATGAGATGGCCACCGGGCAGTTGCCATTCCGTGGTGACAGTACCGCGACCATCTTCGATGCGATCCTGAACCGAGCACCTGTAGCTCCAGTGCGGCTGAATCCCGATGTGCCGCCCAAGCTGGAAGACATCATCAACAAGGCTCTGGAAAAAGACCGCAACCTGCGTTACCAGCACGCCTCTGAGATTCGCACTGACCTGCAACGGTTGAAGCGGGACAGCGAGAGCGGCAATTCGGCGGCTGTGATTGAGTCGGCACCTGTTTCTCGCAAGAGACGGCTTCAGTGGCTCGCTGCGGGGGCTGTTTGCGTTATCGCTGCAATGGTAGTGGCCGTCTTCATCTGGCAGTCTAGGCATCCCGCCGTCCCCCGCGTTGATTCTGCAAACCCAAAGGCGATTGCGGTGCTGCCGTTCCAGAATGCAGGCTCCGACAAGGACACCGATTTTCTACGACTCGCCTTGCCAGATTAAATTGTGACTACTTTGAGCCATGTGCAGTCGTTCTCGATCCGTCCATTTGCAACAACGAGCAAGTACCACGATTCAAAACTTGGACTTACAGCAGGCTGGTCGAGAGATGGGGGTGACTTCTATTGTAACGGGACACTACCTCACGGAGGGTGATCAGTTGGAGGTCACGCTGGAAGCGGTGGATGTTGCGAATAACCGGAGTGTTTGGCGAGACACCATCAGGGTTGCAGCAGCAGACAAGATTGAGATGCGGGAACAACTCACATCAAGAGTTCGGCAGGCACTGGTCCCCGTGCTTGGAAGATTGTCAACCTCCGGGGAGGCAGGGACTCGACCCAAGAGCGAGGAGGCCTACGACTTGTATTTGCGCAGCATTGCCGCTCCCCGTGATGTTGCACCTAACAAGGCTGCGATTGCGATGCTGGAGCGTGCAGTGGCTGTTGACCCCAGCTACGCGCCTGCTTGGGAAGCTCTGGGCTTGCGGTATTACTTCGACGGTAGCTATGGTGACGGCGGAGACCAAATGCTTAAGCGGTCGGATTCGGCGTACGAACGGGCACTGGCACTCGATCCGGGCTTGATTTTCGCTTCCTCTCAATTGATCACGAACCGGACAGAGCGAGGCGATATTGGAAACGCATACGCGGAAGCATCAGCCCTAGTCAAGCGCCAACCAGAAAGTGCCTCGGCCCACTTCGCTCTTGCCTACGTTCTGCGCTACGCCGGGTTACTTGATGCAGCGGCACAGGAGTGCCAAGCTGCGCTAGCCTTGGATCGAAACAACTATCAATTCCGTTCGTGCTCAGTGGTCACGGAATTAGACCAGCCTCAGGAGGCAATGGAGTTCGTCCGCCTTGATGCGGGTTCAGAATGGGCTGCTAGATGGGTGCAATGGTTCTTCTGGGCCAAGGCAAACTGGTCGAGGCACGACAAGCATCGAGAGAACCTCGGCCAATCCTCGAATGGGTCGTGACCTGCTTCAAGCCTGCCTTGACCCGTTACAAAACTCGTCTCCGGACAGATTCGTGCATGAGGCTGAAACCGCCGCGATGTCGGCGACGGACGGGGAGCCTCGCTACGTTGTGGGAAGTTAGTGGCGTATTGTGGCCAGAAGGATGCCGCCCTGCGTTTGCTGAAAAGCGCCATTGAACAAAACTACTGTGCCTACACCGCCTTACAGAACGATCCACTGCTTGTGAAGTTCCGAGGAACCCCTGAGTTCAGCGAATTGCTGTCGACGGCGAAACAGTGCCAGAATAGGTTTTTGGCGCAGCGAGACCACCGTTCCCATTGAAAGACGCCGATCCCGACATCCCCATCCTGAAGCAGGCCAAAGCGGAATACGCGAGGCCGCAATAGCCGCCTTTACCCGGTTCTGCGACTGCGCAGCAAATCGCCCGGTCAGGACCAAGTGCGCGAATGTGCGTCTCGCTCGCGCTGAAGCGCCCAAACGAAGCGCGAGAAGCAAAATAGGCCGGAGTATTTCGGGCTCTGCCCCCGGCCGTCGCAGAGATGATGCGTACCCTCAACGACCATCCCGATTACTTCTTCTGGTATCCCGACCGCGTGAAGAAAACATCCATCGTCTGCATGTTTGGCGATTGGCTCCGGGCGGTGTTCGACAGAGCGAAAGTTCCTCACGGCAGAGAAGAGAGGTTGTCGCATCGCTTCCGCCATACCTTTGCGGTCGAGATGCTATTGGCTGGGGTGCCCATCGAAGGAGTCAGCATCCTGCTCGGTCACCGGACCGTGCGGACGACGGAGCGGCACTATAGCGCATGGGTGAAGGAACGTCAGACCCGCTTGGAGACAGAAATCAAGGATGCATGGGAGAGGATGGCTCTGCCGGAGTTCGTCTGTACGCAAGCGCGCAAAGATCCCCTGCCTGATCAATACTGCTCAGCTCTCAACTCGCCAAGAGGTTAGGCTGCTCATGACCCTCCGAAGGAGGCGTTTATGGATGGCCGATCCTTTTCAGAAATGTCCTGTGTACTTTGCGGGAAATCCGTAGATTTGCAAATTGATTTATGCGCTGATGAAAACGGTAGGGCGATCCACGAGGACTGCTACGTCAGGCACATTACGAGCTACGAGGGACAGGCAAAATTAAGTTGAGAGGATGACCATGAGTGAAAAGCTGGTTTCCAAAGCATTCGTCGAATTTCTAAACACCGCAAGCACTCATTGGGCTTCGAACACTTGCCTGACCGCGGATCAAGGTTGGTATATCGAAATTGGACATTCTTTTTTGAAGGGCGGACTTGGGAAATCCCACTTCCCCTCTGCATCAACTGCCACCCCATTTCACCCGTCCCACCGTATGAAGCCTAACGACTCCGAACCAATCCAACGTAATCTGTCAGCTCATTTAAGCGATGTGAATCAGGGGTGTCGGCCCAGGATTTTAGACGTGCCGAAGCGCATCATTGAATTGTGGCCGTACGTTTTGATTTTCATTTCGCTGACAGGATTCGTGTACCTGTTCGCTGGCGCTCGTTAGAGTCTGTACGAAAAAAGAATCGTTCGTTATCGAACGGTCTACCAAGCCCCAATGTCTGTAGTCTTTTTACTGGCAGCCTAAACCGAGTGAGGGAGTGTCTTACTCTGACAGGAAAAAGGTCGCAGAAAGCTCGCTGCCCCTACCGTATTTTGGGCATGGTCTTCAGGGCGATGAAGGTTCTTCCCAACGGGCGGCAGATTTGTGAAAACTGCGGCCACATTGTTTTTCCGAACAACATGGCTTTCAGGTGCCCGTGTCCGAAATGCCTCGAAGTTAATCTCTCTCCCAGGATTCGGAGCTTTTGGATCGAGGCCCAGAAAAAGAAGTTGGCTCCCGGAAAATGAAGCAAGAAAGCATTGTGCGGAAATAAACAACGCGGTCGTGAGGGTCTGAACGTGGGAGTTCCCGACGCTAACCCATGACCGCGTTTCGAGCTTCCAAGTACTTCTAAGCTATCTTGCTAACCGTTCCGCCGACTGTTCACTTTTATACATTTATAAAACTTTTATCGGGGGCACAAGAGCGGTCGAGAAAAGTAACAGTTTTAGAGTAATGTGGTGCTCATCTTCGTAGATGTCCACTGGCGGTACAAAGCCTGGGGTGGTTAATGCCGCGTCCGGGACTTCGGGGCTAAAGGACTCACAGCGCATCAACCCAGGATCCTGCCAGGGCTAACTCATCTTCGATCTTTCGGCGCGATCGGAGCGCTCAGGAAAGGCTTCCCGCACTCCAGGCAAGCTGCCTTCGACCTCGGCGTGATCAACCCGCAAGCTGGACACATCCTTTGGGATGCATATCCCGCCACCTGCAGTTTCAGACGGCGCATCTTGTAGAACAACCCGAAGGCAAGCACCACCGCCAACAGACTGACACCAATCCCGATTGTGTTCATCGAACCGCACTCCCTCGAATCCTGATCCTCTGCCCCACCCGGCCCTACTCATTGCCGAGTTCTCATCACCCGGCTACATGCCCTTGTAAGGCTCATAAGGCTCCTCGGACCCCACGGGCTTATCGGCGTATGGTTTATAAGGCGGCCCCGGCTTTTTCTTATAAGGCTCATAAGGGACTTTGAGCCGGTCTATCTTCTCGTATGGTTTGTACGGAGGCTCAGGCAACGGCGGCCGCTTGGCGCGCTCCGAGTCAACCGCAGCTCCGGGATACGCCAGAGGCGGTTCATCAGATTTGTTTGCGAGACGGGCCGAGGTTAGCATCGTTACGCCGATCTAAGGACCGATCTGAACTGAGGATGCACCTCTCCGAGATATCGCGATGGTCATAATTGCTCGTTTCTGAACATAATTTCTCTTCTCGTGGATAACGAAGCGAACCTTGGCGTCAATAGACCAGTGCCCCAGACTGAAGTTCAGACAGTTCACCGCCGCGCTCTGAAACCTGACGTCGTGCGGCGCGTGTTGCCTGAAGCCCCAGCGTGCGCGGTCGGTCACGCCCTAACCCCGCTTTCCCTTATTCTAGGACGCAAAAAGGCCGATCTCGTGTGAGTTCGGCCTGAAACGTTTACACCCCAGAAGGGCGAGGGAAAATCGCATGGAACAACGCCGCACCTTCCTCGATCCGGAAAGTGTCGTCAGCGACAATTCACAGTGACGACGTGCCTTCCAGCGGCGCATCATGGTTCGACGAAGGCACTACGCCGCACGAATGCGATTCGAATTGTTTCGCAATTGTGTCGTAATGCTCCCCCGCGGGAAATTCGACGCTCCGATGGCAATCTATGCATTTCAGAAAGCGCCCCGCGGCGGACATTAGGATACCGATACGATGAGGAGGGGGGTTGTGTATAAAACAGCTGGCTAACATTACATGTTTCAACTCTCTATTTACAGAACTATTGTACGCTTCTATTCTCCGCAACGCCGCGAGCAACTCTGTGCCGCGAAAATAGCCGACTTGTATCGGGTCTGGATTAAGGTGCGGGTATCAGAGCAGCAAAATGAAGCGGTCGTGACCGCATTCAGATCTTAAACTGAGACCCAATAACTAGAGCGTGTTTCATAAATAGGTTCGGCCTCATGCCAGATACTGACGAATGAGGCGGGTTTGCTGATGAGCTTCTGCCTGAAGAAGCGGCAGAAGCTGTTGACCGACGAGCAGTGGGAACTGGTGGAGCCGATGGTGCCCCCCCGCCCAGGCGACGGCGGGATAATCGGGGCCGACCCTGGGCATCGAATCGGGCGTGTTTCGAAGCCATTCTGTGGATTCTGCAAACCGGCGCGGCGTGGCGATTCTTGCCGGTCGAGTTTCCTTCGCCCTCGACCTGTTGGCGGCGGCTTAAACCATTGGGAAGACGAAGGAGTTTGGCTGAATGCGTGGCGCACCCTGCTGGGGGGCGCTGGATGAAGAAGGTCTGCTGAAGTGGGACGAGACCTTCCTGGATGGCAGCTTTGCTCCCGCAAAAAAAGGGGCCCGGCCGTCGGAAAAACCAAGCGGGGCAAGGGGACAAAGTGGATGGTACTGGTCGACGGTCAAAGTCTTCCGCTGGGAGTTCGGCTGGAAAGTGCCTCTCCGCACGAAGTTACGCTTGCGGAAGCCACGCTCCAAGAAGTCTCGGTTCCGCAACCCAAAGGCCGTCCGCGACAAAAGCCGGAAAGGGTGATTGCCGACACCGCCTACGATTCGGATCCGTTGCGCCAGCGATTGCAGAAACGCGGCATCGAGTTGATCGTGCCTTACCGGGAGAACAATCAGCAACGGCGACGAAGATGGGCGCAAATTGCGCCGCTACAAACGGCGTTGGATCGTCGAACGAACCAACTCCTGGCTTGGCCAGTTCCCACGCTTGCTGGTCCG
>Ga0187875_10002714_pt1 | contig 12895 bp, 9 predicted proteins | sample June2016WEW_17_1_2_FD_132978 | JGI IMG/M metagenome (GOLD analysis project Ga0187875, IMG submission 132978) | Peatland microbial communities from SPRUCE experiment site at the Marcell Experimental Forest, Minnesota, USA - June2016WEW_17_10 | ecosystem: Environmental > Terrestrial > Soil >... | reverse complement strand
TCGCGCCGAGGATCGCCAGCTCTCACCGCCCCGGCCCGGTCACTCCGGGGGTGGCTCGGGCGCGCCGCGGGCTCCCGCGCCCCGACCCCGACCGGCGCCGCGGCTCGGTGCGGCGGGCACCGGACGCCAGCCGGCGCCGTCCCACCAGTGGCCGCCGTCCTCCGAGCGGGGAGCGCCCGGCGGGACCTCTCCCGCCGCGTCCCTCCACCCCGAGCCGTCGAACCAGCGCTTGCCGTCAGGCGAGAGGGTGCCGACCGGCAGTGTCGAGACGGGGAGCCCCGGGGTCGCTCGCGGCAGGCCGGCGCCCTCCCCCTCGAAGAACATGACGCAGCCGCCGACGCCGAGCAGCCCGGCGAGGCCGACGCCCACCCAGAAGCCCCATCCGGGGCTCGTGCCGAGGACGCCCCCGTTCGAGGTCACCCAGTTGAGGACGAAGAGGCCGACCTCCACGGCGGCGAAGAGGACCCAGATCAGCGCCTCGGGCACGGGAAGGCGCAGGCGCACCTGGGGCAGCCGGCGGATCACGAAGAAGAGCAGGCCCCCCACCAGCAGCAGGGCCGGGAGCAGTCCCAGACCGGACCAGAGAGAGCCGAAGAAGTAGGTCGACGCCGGACAGCTCGGAATGTAGGGAAGCAGCCCTCCGCGAATGATGGGGGGGCTGACCACGCACCCCACGCTCGCCTGGAACCAGGTGCCGACGAAGGAGAAGGCGAAGAGCGCGACGAGCGCCACGCCGGCGATCACCGCCCCGGCACGGGGACCGGCGGGGACCGGCCGCAGGGCGACGCCGGCCCCGAGATGCTCCGCCGGAGCTCCTGGTACGGCCGGCTGCCGGCCGCTGTCTCCTTGGATCAGCTCGAGGGCCCCGCCCGCGACGAGCAGACCACCCAGGCCGACGGCGACCCAGAACGCCCACCCCGGGGTCGCCATGGTCGAGGACAGGTACGGGGAGACGCCGGCGGGGCTGGGGATGACCCAGTACAGGAAGAGGAGGCCCGTCTCGACGACGCCGAAGACCATCCAGACCACGCCCTCGGGGATGGGCAGCGTCAACCGGACGCGGGACAGCCGCCGCACCACGAAGAACAGCATCGCCCCCACCAGCAGCAGCGCCGGCAAAAGGCCGAAGCCGGACCACAGGGTGCCGCCGGGCACCCATTCCGCGCAGATTCCGGTCCCGCCAGCGTAGATGGGCCCCGGGACCACCGGCTCCGGGCAGAACAGCTCCGTCTGGAACCAGGCGCCGACGAAGGAGAAGGAGAAGAGCAGCACCAGGGCCAGGCCGACGACCACGTCGCCGAACGAGGCGGAGACGGCGTTGCGGACGGCGCTGTTGAGGTCCAGGGGCTCGCGCCCGGGCGGTGGTGTCGCGTCCACTCTCGGTCCCTCGTGGGTGGGGCCGGCAGGCCCCTCACCCCCCGAACCTATAGCAGGCGAACCTGTCGTTTGGGTATCTCAGGCGTCACGAACTGCCGCCGAGGGCCTCGATGGCCCCCGAGATGTCGGATCCCGCCACCAATGCTCACGGCCCGCGAGGGCTCGCCAGGGTTGGGCGGTCCCGTGCGCGCCCCGTCAACCTCCTCAGGCAGCGTCACCAGCCGTTGCCGACGGTCTGAGGAACCTCACCGCCCCACCGACGACAAGGGCGGCGGCCAGTGCGACCGACATCCAGACCGGCCAGCCGGCGACCTTGACGGGCACGAGAACCCCCCCGGCCCCGGGGAAGGTTTGGCTCATGAAGTCCGTGAAGCCCACCACCTTGAGAAGCAGCAGGAGCCCAAGCTCGACAGCCCCGAGGCCGATCCAGACGAGCGACTCGCCACGGGAGGTGAGCCGCCGGACGTCGAAGGCCCACACCAGCAGGAACATGGCGAGGGCGGCCGCGATGAGCAGGGCCGGACTCGGACCGAAGGCGAGGAGCACCGCGACGTCCGTGACGGCCACGGCGATGCCGACCGCGGAGGCCCAGGGTCGGACCAGGCGCGGCAACCGTCGCAGGACGAAGAACATCACCGCTGCCAGGAGGAGAAGCCCGGGCACGATGCCGAATCCCTCCCACAGCGAACCACCGGGGAACCCCTGGGGGCAGGCGGCAAAATAGTCGATGCACGGGTCGGCGGCGGTGCACCCCGCGGGAACCAAGTCGGGACAGGTCAGCGCCACCGGCAGGGACCAGGTGCCGACCAACGAGAGGCTCACCAGGGCGGCCAGTGCGAGGGCGATGATCACGTCGCCATAGGGGAAGCGGAGGAAGGCGTTCTGCCGGGTGGTCCCCGGATTCAGGCGCCGGCCCAAGGCCGGCGATCTCGCGTCCACCATGCTGGCAACCCCCGTGGTGATCCGACCATCACCTCATCCCGGGCGCGGTATAGCAGAAGCCGGCGGGCTGTGTCTGCGAAAGTGGGGCGCCGGGCCGGCGACCCCGCCCCTCGCGTCTGGTAAGCCGCCGCCTCAGAGGATGTAGCGGCGCAGATCGTCGTTGCCGATGAGGTCGCGCAGGCGGTCGAGCACCATGGCGCGGTCGACGACGACCTTCTGCCCGGTGAAGTCCTCGGCGCGGAACGACACGTCCTCGAGGACCTTCTCCATGATCGTGAACAGCCGGCGCGCGCCGATGTTCTCGTCCTCCTCGTTGACGCGGTATGCCTGATGGGCCAGCTCGGCGACGCCGTCGTCGGTGAAGGCGAGCTCGACGTCCTCCGTGCCGAGGAGCGCCTGGTACTGCCGGGTCAGGGCGTTGTTCGGCTCGGTGAGGATGCGGGCCAGGTCGTCCTCGCCCAGCGGGCTCAGCTCCACCCGGATGGGGAAGCGGCCCTGGAACTCGGGGATCAGGTCGCTCGGCCGAGCCACGTTGAAGGCGCCGGCGGCGATGAAGAGGATGTGCTCGGTCCGCACCGAGCCGTACCGCGTGTGCACGACCGACCCCTCCAGCAAGGGAAGCAGGTCGCGCTGCACGCCCTCGCCGCTCACGTCGGGGCCGCGATCCGGGGCGGGGCCGCAGATCTTGTCCACCTCGTCCATGAAGACGATGCCCGCCTCCTCGACGTCCGCGATGGCGTCGTCGTACACGCGGTCCATGTCGATGAGCCGGTCGGTCTCCTCCTCGGTGAGGGCGGACCGGGCGTCGGCCACCGTCATGCGCTTCGACCGCTTCCTCGCCGGCGCCATCTGGGAGAAGAAGTCGGAGAGCGAGTAGCCGACCTCCTCGAGGCCGGTCCCGGTCAGCCCCTCGAAGGGCGGCTGGTACGGTTCGTCGACCTCGACCTCGATGTAGCGGTCCTCGAGCTGCTTGGCGCGCAGCCGGAGCGCGAGACGGCGGCGCAGGCGCGCACGCTGGCGTTCGCGTCCGCCGCGGCCGGGGCCCGCCGCGGACGCCGCATCCGGCGGGCCCTCACCCACCGCGTCCGATACCGGCGACGCCTGCTGGCCGTCCGGGGCTCCTGCCACCGGCACGCTGGGCATCTCCGCCTCGAGGAGGATGTCGAGGATGCGGCTCTCCGCGACCTCCTGCGCCGTCTGCTCCACCTCGGAGATCCGCTCGTTCTGAACCTCGGTGATGGTCTGCTCCAGCAGGTCGCGGACGATGGCCTCGACGTCGCGCCCGACATAGCCCACCTCGGTGAACTTGGTCGCCTCGACCTTGATGAAGGGGGACGAGGTCAGCTTGGCGAGGCGGCGGGCGATCTCCGTCTTGCCCACACCGGTGGGACCGATCATGAGGATGTTCTTGGGCAGGACCTCCTGGCGCAGCTCGTCGCTCAGGCGCCGGCGGCGCACCCGGTTGCGCAGGGCGATGGCGACCGAGCGCTTCGCCCCGGCCTGCCCGATGATGTAGGCGTCGAGGTGGCGCACGATCTCGCTGGGGCGCAGGTCATCGGCGTCCGCCGCCGCCGCCCCGTCTCCGGTCGCCTCCGGGGGCGCCGGCTCCGTGGCCCCGGACGGGTCGACCCTCTCCTGCTCTCCGCCGACCGGCGTGCTCACCGTCCCCACCGTCACGCCGGCGCCTCCTCGGGAGCCACCGTGGAGAGCGTCTCCACGATGATCTGGTCGTTGGTGTAGATGCACAGCGTGGCGGCGATCTCGAGAGCGCGCCTCGCCACCTCGGCCGCCCCGAGGTCGGTGTTCTGCAGCAGCGCCTTGGCCGCCGCCTGCGCGTAGGGGCCGCCGCTGCCGATGGCGGCGACGTCGTCGTCGGGCTCGATGATCTCGCCCTCCCCCGACAGCAGCAGCAGCTGGTCGCGGCTGGCCACCACCAGCATCGCCTCGAGGTGGCGGAGGTACTTGTCGGTGCGCCACTCCTTGGCCAGCGAGACCGAGGCACGCAGGAGGTTCCCCTGGTGGCGGTCGAGGTGCTGCTCGAACTTGTCGAAGAGGGTCAGCGCGTCGGCGACGGCGCCAGCGAAACCGGCCAGCACGGTGTCGTGGTGAAGGCGCCGCACCTTCTGGGCGCTGTGCTTCATGACCACGTCGCCCACGGTGACCTGCCCGTCGCCGGCGATGGCCACCGTGTCGCCGCGGCGCACTCCGAGGATGGTGGTGGCGTGGGGCCTGCGGTTCATGACGCCCTCGAGCGTGCCGGCGCCGGCGACGCCTTGGGCGGCCGGTACTTGCATCCCGGGTAGCCGCTGCAGCTGACGAACGGGCCGAAGCGACCCTGGCGCCGGACCAGCGGCTTGCCGCAGTCCGGGCAGGCCTCCCCGGTCGGCTCGGCGGCAGCGGCGGTGGATGCACCGCCGCTGCGCGGCTGGATGTACTTGCAGCCCGGGTAGCCGGTGCAGCCCACGAAGCTGCCGCGGCGGCTGTCCTTGCGGGCCAGCGGCTTGCCGCACTCGGGGCAGGCGCCCAGCGCCTCGGACGGGCCCGTGGCGGAGCTCCCCTCCGCACCGGTCGAGGCAGGTGCGGCCGCGGCGGGAAGGTCTCGGATGAAGCGGCACTTGGGATAGCCGCTGCAGCCGACGAAGGGGCCGCGCCGCCCCTCGCGCTGGACGAGCGGCTTGCCGCACTGGGGGCAGACCTCGCCGGTGACGACGGCGGTCGACACCTTCTTGTCCTTGATGTAGCTGCACTCCGGATAGCGGGAGCAGCCGACGAACTCCCCGAAGCGCCCCTGCCGGAGCACCAGCTCGCCGACGCCGCACTCGGGGCACTTCTCACCGGTCGGCTTGGCGGGCACCTTGACCCTCTGCATCGTGGCCTCCGCCCTGACGACGGTCGCGTCGAAGGGCGTGTACCAGTCCCTCACCGTGGGTTCGTACTTGCGCGTCCCGCCCTCGATGCCGTCGAGACGGCGCTCCAGGTCGGCGGTGAAGTCGACGTCCACGATCTCCGGGAAGTGCTCGCGGAGCAGGCCGTCCACCGTCTTGCCCAGCTCGGTGGGCTGCAGGCGCCGCTCCTCCTGGCGGACGTAGGCGCGTTCCTGGATCACCTCGATGGTGGGGGCGTACGTGGACGGCCGGCCGATGCCCCTCTCCTCCATCTCCTTGATCAGGGACGCCTCCGTGTAGCGCGAGGGCGGCTGGGTGAAGTGCTGCTCCGCCACCATCTCGACACAGGCGAGCCGGTCACCGGCGGCGAGCGCCGGGAGCTGGCCCTCCTTGTCCTTCTCCTCCTCGCGCTTCCAGACCCGCTGGAAACCGTCGAAGAGCAGCACCGACCCGGTGGCCCGGAACAGATAGTCGCCACTGGCGATGGCCGCCCTGGTGTTGAGGAAGCGGGCCGCCGCCATCTGGCTGCTGACGAAGCGCCGCCAGATCAGGTCGTAGAGGCGCGCCTGCTCCCTCGAGAGCTGCCCCTCGAGCTGGTCCGGGGTCCGGCTCACGTCGGTGGGGCGGATCGCCTCGTGGGCGTCCTGGACGTTCTGCCCCTGGCGCTGGCGGCGCTGGCCCGCATGCACGTACTGCTTGCCGAAGCTCGCGGTGATGTGCCGCGCGGCCTCCTCCCGGGCCTGATCGCTGATGCGGGTCGAGTCGGTGCGCATGTAGGTGATCAGTCCGACGGGGCCGGAGCTGCCCAGGTCCACGCCTTCGTACAGCTCCTGGGCGATGGACATCGTCCGGCGCGGCGAGAAGCGCAGCCTGGTGCTCGCGTCCTGCTGCAGGGTGCTGGTGGTGTGCGGGAAGGGCGCCGAGCGCATCGTCTCGCTGGTCTCGACGGCCTCCACCTCGAAGGGCGGATCGTCGACCTTGCGGTGCCCGGTCTCGTCGAAGCGGAGGGCGCGAAGCACCTCGAATGCCTCCGCCTGGGTGGGCAGCTCGAGCCTGTCGCCCTTGCCCCCGGTGTCGTCGGCGGCGGCTCCCTTCGCCGTGCGGCGGCGCGGCGCCACGGCGGCCCTCTCCTCGGCCGGCACGGCGCCACGGCGTCCCTGGAGACGAGCCGTGAAGCGGCTGTCCCCCTTCTCCAAGACCGCGTCGAGGCTCCACGACTCGACCGGCACGAAGGCGTCGATCTCGTTCTCCCGGTCGACGACGAGCCGCACCGCCACCGACTGGACCCGGCCGGCCGACAGGCCGGTCCGCACCTTGCGCCAGAGAAGCGGGCTCAGCCGGTAGCCGACCAGGCGGTCGATGACGCGCCGCGCCTCCTGGGCATAGACGAGGTTCCGGTCGATCTTCCGGGGGTTCTTGAGAGCGGCCTCGACGGCGCTCTTGGTGATCTCGTGGACGACGATCCGATCGGGATCGGAGAGCTTGAGGGCTTCGGCGATGTGCCAGGCGATCGCCTCCCCCTCACGGTCCGGGTCGGCCGCCAGGTAGACCTGCTCGGCGCGCTTGGCGGCGTCGCGCAGCTCCTTGATCTGCTTCTCCTTGCCCCGGATCACCCCGTACTCGGGCTCGAAACCGCGCTCGACGTCCACCCCCATCTTCGACTTGGGGAGGTCGCGGACATGACCCATCGAGGCCTTCACGGTGTACCCGGCACCCAGGAACTTGGCGAGGGTTCGGGCCTTGCTGGGGGACTCGACGATGATCAGGTGGTTGGGCATGGGCATCCTGTGAGGGGGCGATCCGGCCCGCCGGAGGTTCCGGAGGCCGGGCGATGATAGCAACGGCCTTCCACTCGGGCCGGGAGTCACCGCCCACTGTAGCCCCGATCATCACCACGGGAGGCCCCGGGTCAAACCTCCGCGCGGCTCGCGCCGTCCCCCGCCCGTTCCGGGCGGCGGGCGCGACGGCCCTCCCGGGCTCCCCCGCCAAGGACCGCGGCAGCCTCTCAGCCAGGCCTCAGCCCCCTCTCAGACTCCTCTCAGCGGTGCGCCCACACCCGGCCCTAGCCTTGAGCCATGACCTCCCCCTCGCAGACCCACGGCTGGGCCCAGCGTTGCAGCAGATGCGGGCGAGGTGTCGCGATGCTCGTCCTCGGCTGGGCGCTGGGGGGCGGCGCCAACGCCTCCATCGTCCTGGATTCCCTGGCACAGGCGGTGACCTGCCGGAGGACCGCCGCCCCGCTGCGGCCCACCGGCCCCGCCACCCCGGTCTGGCGCCGCGTCGCCGGATTGGGCACCGTTCTCGGAACCCTCGCCCTGGCGGGCTGCGGAGTGACCGCGACCGCCTCCGTCCAGGCGATCTCCGGCGCCCAGGCCACCTCGCCGGCGCAGGCGGCAGGCTCCGTCCCCGCCCAGTACCAATCGCAGTACGCCACCATCGCTTCCCAGACCCAGGCCTTCCAGGCCATGGCCGGAGGCCCGGCGAGCGCCAGCTCGACGACCGTCGGCGTGGAGCTTCTCGCCGCCAACGGCAACGTCGGGGCAGGTCTGCTCACCTCCCACGCCATCTCCGGCGTCGAGTCCGAGCTGAACGCCGACCAGTCCCTCGGCATCCAGGGGGTGACCGTGTGCGTCTCGTTCCCCCTGCTGCTCCCCACCACCCCGGACAGCTCCGGGTACCTGAGCTTCTACGAGCAGGTCGCCCAGCAGGTCCGCGCCCGGGGAATGGTCCTCTCCGTCGAGGAGAACCCCATCTTCGCCGGCACCCCGCTCACCTCGCTCCCCATCAGCTACGCGGGGCTGACCCTCTCCTCCTACGCCGCCGAGGAGCAGCAGCAGGCCCAGATCATCATCGATGACATGCAGCCCGAGTACCTGTCGCTGCTCACCGAGCCCGACACCTACACGAGCGTCCTCCACATCGTCCTCGACACGCCGGCGGCGGCGGCCCAGGTGGTGACCGACGAGCTGACCGGCCTGAACCGGGGGACCACCCGGGTCGGCGCCGGCGCGGGCACCTGGTCGAGCCCGGCGATCGACCAGGCTCTGCTGACCACCTCCATCGACTATCTGGACGTCCACGTCTACCCGGAGGCGCCCGCCGACCTCGCCAACCTGGCCAGCGACGTCTCCGCCGCCAAGGCGGTCGGGAAGCCCCTGGTCATGGACGAGACCTGGCTCTACAAGGACTACTCCGACGGGAGCTTCACCGCCGCCGGCACGTCCGAGCCCGGGGTGGACGGCGCCCCCAACGAGATGAAGGATGTCAGCTTCAGCTTCTGGCAGCCCCTCGACCAGACCTACGTCGCGGCGGTGGTCGACTACGTGCGGGCGGAGGGCTTCTCCTACGTGGCCTTCTTCGACGGATCGCGCTGCTTCTTCGGCTACCTGACCTGGTCGCCCACGCTGCAGTCGGCCTCGTACCAGACGTTCTCGCAGCAGTACAACCAGCTGGTTTCGGCCGACTTCGCCAGCCTCACCGTCTCCGGCACGGGGAACACCCTGCGCCAGGCGATCGCCGGGTAGCGCCGCCGGCGGGCGGCGCTCCCGCCGGGCGGGCGAGGCGTGGCCCGCCGCTCAGGTCTGTCAGCGCTCGACCCGGAGCGCGGGATGGCCGCGCCACGCCGGCATGGAGCTCATGTACTCGCGGGTGGCCCGTTCGGCGGAGAGGCGGTCGAGGCCGTCCTTGCGCATCGACCACTGGGTCATCCTCTCGAAGCGCTCCTCGAAGGGCTGCAACTCGCCGCTCTCCGTGGTGCAGTGCGTGCAGTAGGGGATGGCGGCGTCGCCCCGGGCATGATCCGCCGCCGACGTCAGGGGCATGCCGCAACTCAGACAGCTGGTCACCGCGCTCATGAGACCTCCTCCTCGTGGTGGACTGTTGGCGTGTCGGCGGCGGCCCGGAGCAGGTCGCCGAGACCCTTGATGAGGGCCATCCGCGTGGCCGCCGGCAGAGCGGCAACGGCGCGGAGGAAGCGATCGTCGACGGCCTGGCCGGCCAGTGCCAGGAGCTGCTGGCGGCCGCCGTCGGTGAGCCAGACGAACACCCTCCGCTGGTCCCGGCCGTCGCGCATCCGCTCGACGAGCCCCTTGGCCTCGAGGCGCTGGACCACCTCGCTGGCGGTGGCGCGGCTGATGCCGAGATGGCTGGCCTGCTCCCCAACGGTGAGCGGCCCCGACGCGGCCAGATGGCGCAGGAAGGCAAGCATCCGCGGCGTCACCGAGGAGCCGCTGATGGCCTGCCGGGGCTCCTGGAACCGGCGCCACATCTCCCCGTAGAGGCGGGAGATCTCGGCGCCGTCGCGGACGGCCTCGGGGCTGGCCGCGCCACCGGCTGTGATCATCCCGGCTCCGATCGTCCGGCCCCGGCGCCGTTGCCGATGTTCTTCGTGACGAACATTTCGTCACGAATTATATGCGGGATGCCGCCCCTGTCAAGAGATTGGGATGGATGGCATCGTGATCACGGTCACGGTGGGCAGACCGAGGTTCTCTGCAGGGTGCAATCCCGATCCGGCCAGCTCCGCGCGAGGGCCGGACCCGTCAGCCGCCTCATGGCTCGGGCGACGGCACGGTCCTGCTCCTGCCCCACCACGGCGACTCCTGCCGCACGGAGTGCATTAGCAGGCTGAGGTCGGCCGATGTCCCATGCGGGTGTGCCGGCATACGGCGCATCGAAGTCCCCCTGCCTCCGTCGGATGGGCCCCCGCCCCACCGTCGAGCCCGACCCACCGTCGTCGGAGTATCAACGGCCTTCACCTTGAGCTTCGGGTATCCCGCCCGATTCCCACGACGCCCTGTCCGGCGGGTGCGCCAGGAGCTTGGACGCCCACTTGGTCTGCATGGGCACCCCTGGAGGCCGAGCTTCCGCGCCGCACCGGACGGTTCCGTTCACACGACTGTGACCGGGGCGTGATCTCGATCCGCCAAGCGCTTCCATACGATCGGATCGGGGACAGAGAGTTGAGGGAAGAGGGTGGCCGGGCTGGCTGATCTCGGGCATGCGGGGGCAGGAGGTACCGCGATACCGGGACGGGTCGCCGCCCACCGGCGGGGCGCCTCCGACCGCCTCCTCGACGCCGTCCTCCTCCCCTCGCGAGGCTGGGCGCGGGTGGCGGGGCTTGCGGTGGGCAGGCGGCACGCCTGGGAGTCCCTGGCGGACGCCGCCGGCGACCTCGGCGAGGGTGTCCTGGTCACCGAGGCCGGGCGCCCGGTTCACGTCAGCCCCGCCTTCGCCGCCTTGACCGGGTACCCGGCCGGAGAGATCCTCGCCATGGACTCGCTGGCCCCGCTCCTCCCCGCGGAGGAGAGGGAGGCCGGCCTGGCCCTTCTCGGTACGGAGATGGTGAGCAGCGCGGGTCATCGCTTCCCGCTCCAGCTGAGGGCGAAGGGTGGCCGCACCCTGTCGGTCCAGGTCGCGGCCCGGCCTCTGGCGGGCATCGGGCGGCGCCGCGTCCTCCTCCTGGTTCGCGACGTCACCGCCAACGGCAGGGCGGAGGGGATGCGGGCCATGCAGGTGGCCATCACCCGCACCCTCGGCATGACGCCCACCTTCGAGGCCGGCGCGCCTCGCATCCTCGAGGCCGTGGCGCGGGCCATGGGAATGCTGGGTGGAGAGGTCTGGCTGCTCGACCCCGATCGCGCCGTGCTGACCAGGCGGGCCTGCTGGTGGGCGCCCGGCGTGGACGGCGGCACCTTCGACCAGGAGCGATGGGACCTCGACGTGAAGATCGGCGCCGACCTGCCGGGCCGGGCGTGGGCCGCCGCGGCCCCGGTGATCGTCGCCGACCTCGCCCGCATCGCCGACCTGAGTGGCGGCGGCGCCGCCGCCTCCATGGGGATCACCTCCGGCATCGGGTTTCCGCTGCTCGCCGACGACAGCGTGGTCGGCGTCATCGCCCTGTTCGCCAGCTCCATGCCCGCCATGAGTCCCGCGGCCGTGGAGATCATGGTCGACTTCGGACGGCAGGCCGGGCACGTGCTGGAGCGGCGCAGGGCCGAGGCGGCGCTGCGCGACACCATGGCCCGGCTGGCGGAGGTCGCCGCCACCGATCCCCTCACCGGGCTGCGCAACCGGCGAGAGTTCGACCGGCTGCTCGCCACCATCCCACGCAAGCGCTTCGCCATCTGCGCCGTCGACGTGGATAACCTCAAGCGCGTGAACGACGGCTTCGGTCACGAGGCCGGGGACGCCCTGCTCCGCGCCGTCGGCCAGACCATGACGTCCAGCCTCCGCGGCTGGGATGTGGTGGCCCGCATCGGCGGCGACGAGTTCGCCGCGCTGATGGTGGACATCAGCGCCACCGAGACCGCCACCGCGGCGGAGAGGCTGCGCCGCACGATCCACTCGATCTCTGTCGCGTCCGGCCAGGCCCGCGTGAGCGTGGGATGGGCGGTCGGGGAGCCAGGGGCCGACCCCAGGGCGGTCGCCCGGCTTGCCGACACCCACCTGTACCGCGCCAAGGAGGGCGGGCGCGACCGCGTCTCCGGCGGGGAGATCGACCTTCCCTCCGGCCTCAGCCACCGATCCGAGTGGGCGGCCCGCGTCGACCACGCCCTGGCCCAGCGCGACCTCCGCATGGTGTACCAGCCCATCTGCCGTCTCTCCGACGGCACCGTCATCGGCAACGAGGCGCTGGCACGGCCCCACGACATGGGCGCGGGAGACAGCGTCGAGGATCTCTTCGCCGAGGCGCAGCGGATCGGGCGCATCCGGGACCTGGACTGGCTCTGCCGCCGGATCGCCATCGCCGACGCCCCCTGGCGCCTGCAGCCCGGCCGCGCCCTGTTCCTCAACGTCAGCGCGCTGACCCTGCTCGACCCCGTCCACGGGCCGGACCAGCTCATGCTCGTTCTCAAGGCCGCGGGGGCCCGCCCCGACCTGCTGGTGCTCGAGATCACCGAGCGGGAGATCATCACCGACCTCGCCCGGGTCCGCCGGGTGCTCGCCTCGTACCGGGCGCTTGGGGTCCGTTTCGCCCTCGACGACGTCGGCGACGGCCACTCGACCCTCGAGCTGCTGGCCGCCGCCAACCCCGAGTTCATCAAGATCGCCCGCAGCCTGACCATGACCGCGTCGCACTCGGGCTCGCGGGCGGCGATCCGGGCGGTCGTCTCCTTCGCCAAGGCGAGCGGAGCGTCGGTCATCGCCGAGGGCGTCGAGAACGAGCTGGCCGCGCGGCAGACCAGGGACCTGGGGGCCGAACTCGGACAGGGCTGGTGGCTGGCGCGTCCCGTCGAGGCCGACGGCCTCCAGGTCAAAGGCGCCCGATTCCTGGGGCGCCGCCCGGCCACCCGTGCGGGCTGACCCAGGCCGTGTGCCCCGACGGTGGGCCGGGGGCGCTCCGGGGACCTCGCGCTAGGGTGGTCCGCCATGGGTGAGATCCGGGTCCACGTCGAATCCGCCTCCCGCCGCACGTTCGCGGCCGCCCTCGACTGGCCGGGATGGTGCCGCTCAGCGAAGGACGAGGCGGGGGCGCTCACCGCCCTCCTCGCCTACGCGCCCCGCTACGCAGCCGTGGCCCGCGACGCCGGACTGCAGCTGCCCGGCGAGCCGGCGCTCCGGGTGGTGGGGCGGGTGCCCGGCTCGACGACGACCGATTTCGGGGCGCCGGACGTGCCGGCGATCGGCGACGCCGACGCGCTGGCCCCCGGCGAGGCAGCGCGACTGGTGGGACTCGTGGAGGCGTGCTG
>Ga0187875_10002711_pt1 | contig 12912 bp, 13 predicted proteins | sample June2016WEW_17_1_2_FD_132978 | JGI IMG/M metagenome (GOLD analysis project Ga0187875, IMG submission 132978) | Peatland microbial communities from SPRUCE experiment site at the Marcell Experimental Forest, Minnesota, USA - June2016WEW_17_10 | ecosystem: Environmental > Terrestrial > Soil >... | reverse complement strand
ATTCAAAAAGGTACTTCAATATATTCTATAATAGCCAATAGTCTTATATTAAACACAATTGGAAACAGTAGTGCTGCGTTTAATTTTTATGGTGTTGAAGGTGGTACTCCTTTTATACAAGTCAATTCTTTATCTGTTCTTAATTCATCACTAACAAGTCAAGCTACTTTACAACCTGTTGGTACTTCTTCATTAACAATAACCATACCCAGTGGTGAAGTTGATTTTAGTTACACAACAATAAAAGATTGTGCAGCTAGTGGTGGTGCAATATTTAATGCATACACATCAAATGGTTGTGTGGATGGTGGTGGGAATAGTGGTATTAATTTTGTGCCTGTTCCTCCTGGTAGTAGATATTGGGTGGGTGGCACAGGAAATTTTAGTGATACAAATCATTGGTCATTATCGAGTGGCGGGACAAATGGTGCTTCTGTTCCTACTTCTACACATGATGCAATTTTTGATGCTAATTCTTTTACAGCAACTGGGCAAGTTGTTACAGTGGATAGAGATAGTGCCATTTACAATTTAGATTTTACTGGTGCATTATACAATCCTTCAATAGCTATCAGTAATGAATTAGATATTTATGGTAGTAATATTATACTAATTGAAAATATGACTTTTGTTACTCCTCAACAATCAATTTCAATATTTGGAAATTGTAGTCTTAAGTCTAATGGAAACACATCTTTGAATAATATTCAAATTGCTGGTAGTGGTTCATTATCATTATTAGATGATTTGACAATAGTGGCATTGTATGCAAATAATGCTGGTGGATTAAATTTAAATACAAATGGATATACTTTAACTACATCTGATCTTGAAGGAAATGGGAATGATACAGTTGTTTTGGATGGATCAACTATTAATTTAATAACAATGAATGGTAATACTCCTTGGCTTGGTTTTTATGGAAAAGCTTCTATAAGTGCTGTTGGAACGACTATTAATATTGGTGCAAATGGTACATTTGAATTAGATGATTCAGATTCTACAGGAGTAAATAATTCTATTTCAGGTAGTTCTGGAAATAAATGTGTTATTAATTTAGATCCTACAGTAGATATTGTTAGTCCTGTTTCAAAAACAACATTTGCTAATATTACAGTTAATGGGCAAATAATGACTGCTTTACTTTCAGATGGTAATGTAGATGGTGGTGGAAATACAAATATTATTTTTGGAAATACAGAAATTATTTTATCTAATGTTTCTGTAATTTCAGAAAATCCTACTTCTTTTATTATGAAAGTTGGTTCTGTTACAGGGGTAGTTACTTCACTAACAAGGAGAGGTTTTTGTTGGGTAGAAAACTCTTCCCCACAACCAGTTCCTACAATAAATGATAATGTGCAATATCAAGATGGTATTTTTGGTAGTGATCCGTATGCATTAGCTTGTTCAGCAGATGAAAATAAAAGTTATGTTGTGCGTGGTTTTGTTGTAGATAATAACAACACAGTTTGGTACAGTGAATCTGTAATTGTTTCAACTGTTGTTTTAACAAATGTTCAGGTATCGCCTGTGAGTCCATCAATTGGTGTTGATGGTACTGTTCAATTTTCTGTTATTGGAACATATTCAGATAATTCAACTTTGGATATTACAGATGAATGTTCTTACTCTGAAATAGATGCGTATGTATTTATTCCAGTATTTGGTTCTCCAAATACTTTTGATATAAATCCTGTGACAACCAGTTTAATAGTTGCATCAGTTAATGCTGTTGGTCTTGTTACAGGTTTAAGTGGTGGAATTGCTAAAATACTTATTACGTTTCCTAACGGTCAAACAAATACATATTTAGTAATAGTACAACCATCTGAAGGAACAGTTGATATTGGTGGTTTGTGGGATGGTGGTAATTCTCCGGGATATATTCCTCCCAGTGTGATATCAACTGATCTGACAATAAGTTCTCCAATGTTAGTTGGTTCTTCCCAAAGAGCCTATATTGTTAGATACAATAATGATAGCCCACAAACAAATGGATTAATACCAAATTCGGAAATTGAATGGTCTTCTTCAGATACTTCTGTTGCTACTATTGATAGTAATGGATTGATTTCTGCACTTGCTGTTGGCGTTACTTTTATAAAAGCATTTTATGCAACAAATGATAGTCCTGCAGAAACTTTTGAAAATGTAATGATGTTACGTGTTGAAGCACAACAAGGTAATCTTTCACCATCTGGTATTTATCAATACGTTCCATTACAGCCATTACCTAATCAATCATTTAGAATAACTGCTGCTTTAAGTAGTTCAACAAATAAAAATTTAAATATATTTTTAAAATGGAATAAAGTAGCGTTGTATTGGGAGATGACTATTTCTGATACATCAGGAAATTGTTTAGTAGATAGTATACCATTACTTGCTGGGGTGGCACCAACAATAAATCTGTTAAGAAAGTATTCTTATTTAAATATTGGTAGTTGTTACATTATTAATATAAGTAATATAAAAGAAACTCAACCGGATGATACAAATTTAGGAACTGATTTTGTTATGCTTTGGGGGTATACACCTAATGAGTAATTTATACGGAAGAAGTGTACGAGTAACAATAAGACTTGCACCTAATCAAAAAACAGCAAATACTAACCAAATACAAAGTCTTGTGTTTGAAAGTAGTCTTGCTCAAGATAATTTACGTATTACTTTTGATGTGAATTACCCAGGAGTGAAAGGTTGGTACTTTAGTGAAATTGTGATTTACAATATGGATGCTGCAACTGAAAAAACAATAATTGATAGTGGAGCAATAGCAATAGTTGAAGCTGGTTATGGAGCAATGGAAAAAAGTAATCCAAACTTTGGTTGTGTCTTTCAAGGATATGTGTTTCAAACATTGTTTGAACGTGAAAATGTTACTGATTTTAAATTAACAATTCGTTGTATAGATGGTGATCGTCTATTTACAGATAAGAATTTTATAATTGGTGCACCACTAAAACGTGGTATGGATTTAACAACAAAGATGAATCAAATACTTAGTCGTTGTCTTAGGACAATACCTATGGCAGATAATTATACACCACCAGATACACCAATTACGTATAGAGGGGAAGTATTTCATAAATCACCTGCTGAAGCTTTTAATGAGTTATATGGATGGCGTGGTGTAGATAAAGAATCAAATTACAGAATATTTTCATATAATTCAGTTGTTCAAATTATTGATGATGATTCACAAGAAGCACCTGATTATGCTGGTATGATTACAATATCTCCAGACAACGGTTTGATTGGAACACCAAAACAAACTCAATATGGTTGTGATTTTACAATGCTATTAAATTCAAATATTATTTTGAAAAGACCGCATTGTGTTGTTAAATTGGATAATATTTCATTTAGTCAAATGCGTGCCGATGTTATGAACAGTCCTATTCCTAATTTTGAAATACTTCCTGATTATAAAATAATGATGTTTCAAGTTATTGGTGTACGACATGTTGGTGACACAATAGGAAATATTTGGTATACGTATGTTACAGGTTGTAATTTGGCTGGTGCAAGACCAATAACAGAAACACCTCCTTCACAAGGAGTTGGAAATGGATAAGCTGCAAGCACCACTTAGATTAATTGATCAGTTTTCGCAACTGGATGAAATACTACGTATGGTAATAGAGCAGTATGATTTTGATTTAAGAGTTGCTGCTCCGGGAATCATTCAATCATTTGATGTTGATGAACAAACAGTTACCGTTCAACTATGTATTAAAGATATTATTTATGTGGATAAGCAACAAACTATTCCTATTCCAGTGTTACAAGATGTTCCTATTGTTATTCCAAAGGCAGGAAACTTTGTTATAACAGTTCCTCCACAAGTAGGGGATGAATGCCTTGTAATTTTTGCTGATACTTGCATTGATTCATGGTGGAAGCTTGGTGAAGAAACACAAAATGTAAATAATAATGGTGCACAGGAACCGCTTTCAATAAGACGACATGATCTTTCAGATGGTTTTGCTATTCTTGGTTGTTGGAGTCAAAAAAAATTAATTGAAAATTATGCAACAGATAGTTTAGAAATACGTACATTAGATGGTGTTACTAAAGTTCAAGTTTCTGATGATGAAATAAACATAGTTGAAAATGAAACAGTTGTTACAATTCAAGATGGTGTTGTTACTATTAAATCAGAGGCAATTAAACTTGGAGATACTTCAGGTCTTAGGAAATTGATTGATGAACGAATTATTGCCTTAATAAATTTACACACGCATTCTTATGATGATGCTGGTGTTCAAGCAGTAACTGAACCACCTTCTGTCCTGTTAGTACTTGAAGATTGTGCAACTACTGTTACGGAGGCTATATGAAGTATAGAAAATTGGATGCAAATGGTGACCCTATTTATGGTCAAGATGGCAATAGTTTTGTAACAGATAAAGATGCTGTTGCTCAAGCCATTCTTACTCGTCTTAAATTATTTGAAGGTGAATGGTGGGAAGATGTTAAAGATGGATTACCTGTTTGGTCGCAGCTTTTAACATATGGTGGAACTGGAAATAATAATCGTTCTTCAATAATAACTTCTAGAATACTTGGAACAAAATTTGGTAATACAGCATTGGTTGTTAGTATGAATAATGTTTCAGTAGTGTATAATTCTACAACAAGAAAATATACATACACTGGTAGTGCTCAAAGCATTTATGGTGAAATTAAAATAACAAATGGAGGTTCATAATGAGTTACACACCACCCGTGATTGATTCTGCAGGGCTACATGTTCCATTATACGCAGATATTTTACAATACTTGATAAGTAATTTTCAAAATATTTATGGACAAGATATTTATCTTGAAAATGATGCTGCAGATTATGAATGGATTTCAATTTTAAGTTATGCCTACAATGATGTTATGCTTGGATTACAATATGAGTATAATAATAGAAGTCCCTTAAATGCTTTAGGTGTTGCTCTTGATTCTCTTGTTCAAGTCAATGGCATAACAAGAAAAGTATCTTCAAATTCTATTTGTGATGTTACACTAACTGGAACACCTTTTGCAATAATTAAAAATGGACTTGTACAAGATAGTAGTGGAAACTATTGGTCATTGCCCCAAATTACAATCATAGGAAGTGGTGGAACTATTACTGTAACAGCAACTTGTCAAACTGGTGGTGCAATTACTGCTCTTCCAAATACACTCACAATTATTGCAACACCTCAATATGGTTGGAGTGGTGTAACAAATGCTAATGCTGCATCAGTTGGGCAACCAGTTGAGGATGATGAAGAATTACGAGCACGACAATCATTAAGTACACAATTAGCATCACACACTATGTTATCAGGAACTGAAGCAGGAATAGCTGCTGTAGAAGGTGTAACAAGATATTCTGTTCATGAAAATAATACATCAGAAGTTGATGAGGATTATTGCCCACCGCATTCAATAACAGCGATTGTAGAAGGTGGTGCAGATGATGATGTTGCTGATGCCATATTTTTAAATAGAGGAATTGGTTGTGACACTTATGGTGGAAATAGTGGTTCTGGATACAATGTTGAAGTTGAGGTTACAGATCCAGATACAGGAAACACAATGATTATTAATTTTATGCGGCCTGAATATATCCCAATTTATGTTACTGTAAATATTACGCCATTAGCAGGATATGTGAGTTCAATACAATCAGCAATAGTGGCAGCAGTTAATACTTACTTAAATAGTTTGCAAATTGGACAAGGATTAACACTTTCAGCATTGTATTCTGTAGTAATGAGTCAGATGGCAAACATTAAATCACCTACATTTTCAGTAACATCAATACTAATAGGTGTAACACCTGAAACACTAAATACACAAGATATAGGAATTAATTTTAATGAAGTTACACAAGGAATATTAGGAACTTCTCCTGCGTATATTATTGTAAATGATTGATTAAAAGGGTTATATTATGAAAACAATTGCTGAATATTTACAAATGATACCTAGTCAGTATCAGAAGTCTACAAAATTTTTAAGTTGGCTTTCTGTCAATTTACAAATATTAATTGATGCAAATAATTGTCTAGCAAGTATGCCAGCAGCATTTGATTTAGATAATGCTGTTGGTACTCAGTTAGACATATTAGGAATTTACTTAGGGCAAAATAGGACACTGCCTTTTAATCCTACTGATGGTTCAAGTCCTACACTTGATGATGCCACCTACAGACAGATTTTAAAATTAAGGACAATGACTAATTATTGGGATGGGTCATTACATTCAATATATAAAGCATGGAATGCTATTTTTACAGGAGCAACTTTAACGATTATTGATAACAAAGATATGACAGCTACGGTAACAATCACTGGTGAGATTAGTCAAATCATTTTAGATATGGCACAAAATGATATGTTGCTTCCACGGCCAGAAGGAGTTGCTTACAATTATGGAACAGCACCTGTAATTACACCATTATTTGCTTATGATTATGATGATGGAGAATCTCCATACTTTGAAGGGTATGATGAAGGTTATTGGGATAGTTCAATTTAATACAATATTAATATAAGGAGAAGTATTATGGCACCAGTAAATAATTTTTTTCAATTTGATGAAGATTTAAATAACATAATGGGAACATTTGATTATTCAAATAATCTTACCCGAATTGGTGGATTACTAAAAGGTAAGGCATCTTCTAACCTACATAATAAATTATTTTATCAAGTAAGTACAATGGTTGCCGGTATTGGGCAGATGATGTGTAATAAGGGATATGATATGGATGATTCTTCCATATCAACTTTGATTACACAACTTTCTAATATTATGACACAAGCAGATATGTCAATATATTCAACTACTGCACAAATGATGGCAGCAATAGCATCAGCACTTGGAAGTTATTCCACTACTTCACAAATGAATACTGCTATTGCAAATGCTATTAAAGGATTAGGTGGAGATAACTTAAGCGTTGCTCAAGTTAATGCTTTAATTGCTGCAGGGCAAATTGGTGTAGGAATTGGTCAAGTTTGGACTAGTGTAACATCCGCACGAGCATTAGGGGCAGATTTTGTGAACAATTCAAATAAACCAATTGCTGTAAAAATTTCAGTTGCTTCACAAAATATTGGATCCTTTTCTATTTATACATACATAAACGATGTATCGTTACCTCCTTTGACAGTATATACTCCAAATGCTGGTTTTCAAGCAGTGGCAGATTTAATTGTTCCAGCAGGAGCAACTTATAAATTTGTTGCACAACCTAGTTCAGGATCTGCTCCTACACTTTTTGCTTGGTGGGAATTAAGATAATGAATAAATATCTTATCATAATTGGTGCAGCACCTAATGTTGAAAATGAAATTGTTTCAGCACGTAATATGCTAATTTTTCTTGAAAAGAATTTTGATTATATGTGCATAGGACTTGATGCTGTTGATAAAATACATGACAATATAAAATATGTGGCAACATATCATGCTATTGATATTCCTTATATTAAGGAAAAAAGGCATAACTTAAAATTAAATACAGATTACAAATTAATTTGTAATGAGCAACCAGAATCAAATGTAGTTGATTTAGTTATTCCAAAGGCTATTAACAAAATTGAAAAATCAGGTTCTTCTTCATTACTTGGTGTGTATGCTGCACAAATATATGGTTACAACAAAATTATACTTTGTGGATGCCCACTTGAAGGAATAAGTAATTCTGTAAAAACGCCATATGCACAGTATCAGTCTGGGTGGGTGCAAAGTATAAAGCTTGAACGTGAAAAAGTTAGAAGCATGAGTGGTTGGACAAAGTCATTTCTTGGAGAAGTTACTCTTGATTGGTTAGAAAAGGAGTGGGAATGAAACTTAAACCTTATTTTATTTGGATGGGTAATTGGTCTGATATGTCTGGTGGAACGGCTGTATTAAATGTTCTTGCTGAGCGATTGCGAAGATTAGGAGCACAAGTTTACCTTTCTTCTGATGATCAAAATCCAAACTTTGGACGATTCCCTTTAATTAATTCTTTTGTAGACAATAAAGAAGATGTAATAGCAATTTACCCAGAAGTTGTTGGCGGTAGTAATCCTTTTGGATGTGGAATAGTTGTTCATTATATTTTAAATGCTCCTGGATTTTTTAATATCCCTTTTAATCCATCACTTAATGATATACTTTTTGTCCATAAGGGATTTGAACATTCTGTTAATCTTCCAAAAGAAAGAATACTTAGCCTTCATTTTATGACGCTACATAAATCATATGATATGAAAAAAGAACGTACAAAAGTATTTTGTTTTAGAGGAAAAGGTAGCCAACCAGATATTGAAAAATTAAAAGATATTGAAAGAATAGAACCTTATATTAAACAAGGGCAAGATGTATTATGTGAAGTATTAAATCAAACAAAAATATTATATTGTTACGATAATATTTCAGCCATAGTAGAGTCTGCAAGGTTATGTGGATGTCCTGTAGTAATTATTCCAGATAAAAAATACCCTGAATCATCTTTTAGAAACGGTATAACTTTTAATTTAGGTGGGTTGGGATACGGATTGGAAGAAGAAGAATATGCTACACAGTCAATTGATGCTGAAAGAATGAGAAAATTTTACGCAGAAGATTGGGAAGACGCTATGAATATTGACGTGCGTAGGTTTTTTAAAATAACTCAAAAAGGAAAATAAAATGAAAGTAGACGATGTAGTAACAGGAATTGTTGTTTGTCATAATACAAAGGATTTAATGGAAAGAGCATATTCTTCAATAAGAAAGTCTCATCCATTCATGGATATAATTATTATTGACTGTTCAAATATTGATGATGATTGTTACAAGTATGTTTCAACATTAGTTGATGATTACACAAGAGTATTTCATTCTGAAGACAATATAGGTCATGGGAGAGGTGTTGTTTATGGATTGCAGTTTGTAACTACCCCTTTTGTTCTTGTGTTTGATTCAGATATTGAAATGCTTAAATCACCTGTTCAACAAATGCTTGATATGGTTGATGATGATACATATGGTGTTGGTTACATTGAAAAGACGGCATTTGATGGGCATGAATGGGGATGTAAGCCACAACATTTAAATCAGAATTGGATGCGTTATCTTCATCCTTATTTCTGTTTGATTCAATTAAAAGAATATTATAAATATCAACCATTTTGTCATCATGGTGCTCCTGCAGTTAATACAATGCTTGATATTTACAGTAAAGGTATAAGCTGTCGTGTAATAAAAGAATTTGAAGGATTAGGTCATTCTTCTGGTAAAGGTTGGGTATGGGAAGGGGAACCACGTGAATTTATCAAGCATGATACAGCAGGGACTAGAAAAGATAGAACACAAAAGGGATTAGCAGAAATTGAAGGTACTTGGGATCCTGTCATTCAAGTTGTTGATAGAGGAGTTCCTGACATTACTTGTGAAAAGAATGGTATAACAGTTATAACGTGTACAGGAGATAGACCGGAAGTCTTTGAACTTTGTAAAAAGTGGATGGTTCAACAGCAAGTTAAACCAGAGCAATGGATAGTTGTTGATGATGGTAAAGTTCCTTTATTGATTCCAGATTGTAATTATGTTACATACATTAGGAGAGAACCAAAACAATCTGATCCAAAACATACCATGATTATAAATTTTAAAGAAGCGGTAAAATACATTACTGGTGATAAAGTAATAATTATGGAAGATGATGAATACTACTCTCCTGCGTATATTAAAACAATTTCAACCTTACTTAATAATTATGCAATTGTTGGTATTGGGAGGAATAGGTATTATCATTTATTTAATAATACATACTATGAACACGGTAATATGTTTCATGCTTCTCTAGCTGAAACATCTTTTACAAAAGAATTTCTTTCCAATGTAATTAATGTACTGAATAAAATGTCTGTAAATGATTCTTTTTTGGATATTAAAATTTGGGATATTATTTTTCCAGGAAAAACAATGCAACCACTACCTGTTGAAATAAAAGAAAATATTTCAAATAAATGGAATGCTATTATTTTTGATGACAATTCCCAACCATTATATGTAGGAATGAAAGGGTTACCTGGAAGAGAAGGAATAGGTTCTGGTCATAAAGGGACAGGTGCGTTAGATAATGGAAGAAATATTTTAAAGAGTTGGGTAAATACAAATGATTTCAATACTTACATAAGTTTTTTTGAAGGGTATAGGAGTAATTCAATTACTACACTGAACAACTTAAATGTTAGAAGACCATTACCAAAAATAATTACAAAGAAAAGATTTCAACCTGTAGTTCTTTCTAGAGAAAATAGAAGGTTTAGACGTATCTCAAGTTGACCATTTATGAAGAGTAGTTTGCTTCTTATTTGGGGGTGGCAGGGTTTTTGATTTTTCCTTTTTACCTGCCACCTTTTATTTTCTATCCTCTTTTTTTAAATTTCTATGCCATCATTCACAAGATGTATGGGTGAAGGTTCTTCAAACATAAATTCTAATGCCAGTTGCATCTCACCTGGTAGCTGTTGCAGTACATTTATTATTTCTTTACTTTTAACAATTTCATAATATTCAAATTCTATATCTTCTTTCAAAGCTGATTCTTTTGCTTCATTATTGTATTCTTCCATTTTTTCTTTTGGAATACCCTTACCCACTTTAGGGGTATATTCATATTTTTTAAGTAGTCCAAAAAAGCATCCTTCACTTATTACAAGAACTTTTTCATCAGGATTTTTTCTACTTTCTTCTTTCATACCTGCTAAAAGTTCTTTCTTAAAAGGTTGATAATTATCCCATGGAATAATAGGATCAGGTGCTAATTCAACTGTATACTTTGGTTGAATTTCTTCACTAAGTTTTTTAATCCATTTTTTAACATAAGGAAGTAAATGCTCTCTGTTCCTATTAAGCCAATGTACTTTCTTATTAGGTATTCCCGGAAATTGTAGGATCTGATCAATTGCATACTTCGCTTTCATAACTTGTTCAATACTCAATACAGCTTTTTTCATATTTTTTCTCCCCTTTTAAAGTCTTTACATTCTTGAAATAAGTAATCACTCAACATATCTATTTCTGTAAATATTCTATTTACATTAATACTATCAACATAAAAAGATGTTGTCCCATCTTTTCTCCTGTTTGATACTATATGGTGGTATGAATTTATCCATTCATCAATATTCACACACCCCAATTTCAAATGGTAGTCTTCACCAGTTATTCTTTTTTGATTTAGTATTTCACCCCACAGCCAATGCATAAATATATACCAACTAAGGCATAGTAATATAAATACACCTATAAACCAAGGAATAGCAATAAATATAATATCAAATATCATTCCAAAATGAGATACAATGTAATCAGCTATTTTAAATAGCATACTTCCTCCTTCCTATCTTGTAATTAAGAAACGGATTATTATTTTAAATATCTTTTTACTTTCTTGATACCGGACGTTAGTTAATGATGTTTCTGCCATCCTATTTATTTTGTCTTTATTGTGTGGAGATAAGGACATAAAGGCATCATCAAAAACAGTTACGTAATTAGTTGGTAATGTACTTCTAAAAGATTTAAGTTCTTCCAATTCTTCATATGTATCATCATCAAAACCAATCTCTGCTGTGGATAAATCTTCAAATGAAATTATTTCATGTTTTTTATTTATCTGCCTTTCTTTCTTAAGTTCATTTGTGATGTAAAAAAATGAATACTTATAGAAATGAACTGGTATAGGTATTTTTTTCTTATGTCTATAATTAGACATACAGTATTCAAAGCAATCCCAAGCTATTGAAAGTATTTCCTCATCTGAAATGTAAATACCTTTTCTATGCAAAACGCTTGTAACTGTTTTCTGCATAAAAGGTTTCATTTCAAGGTAAATATTATTTCGAATTTCATCCCTATTTTCTTTTCCCTGTACTGAATGAAGTTCTAATATCTTTTTTCGTACTTTAGTAATTAATTGTTTATCCATTTAGTATTCCTTAATTCTCCCACATCTGCAAAGTACGTATAACACAGATGTGGGAGAATTTCTTATTTATTTCTTTTTCTTCTTCACTACTTTGACTTTAGTCTTTTTTACTACTTTGAAACCCTTTTTGATTTCAATCGCCAGTTTGCGTCCGGCTTGCGCAAAATCTTTAACTTCCTTTAATGATTTACGAACACGTAACGCTGCTGCTTTTACTTCTTTCTCTTCAAGATTCTGGGCTTCTTCTTTTGCTACTTCCAAAGAAACTTTAATCTTTTCAATAAGAGCCAACACGGATTTTTCCTTTTTTGCCATAAGTTTTTCACCTCCTTTCATACTTTTTATTATGTTAAACACCATTGGAATGGTGGATGTTTTTCATTTGATCTAATTATTTCAACAGGTATTCCTTTTACTGTTTGTAAAAAACCAACATTATCTATTGACATATAATTATTTCTAATAGCATACAAATGTCTACCAAGAAAAAAATTAATCTGTTCATCACAAATAAACAAAGTGGGTTCAGTATGATACTTTTTAAATATGTAAACGTAATGTTGTTCAATCCTATTGATAAGATATTCTATATCTGTTTTCATTCTTTTCCAATCCCGTCGCTGAATTAAATGATGTTTAATGTTTTCAGGAGTTGGTTCAATTCCTTTAATTTCAAATTCATAAATTAACTTTTTTAATTCTTCATTTGAAGTTTCCCCACTATCAAAATTACCAATATCATTTTCAAATTCATACATAGATTGTGGTATTGCATTTATGTTTTGTTCATCATACGGAACAAAAATTTCAATAGCTTTTCTTACTAACATATTTATATACCTTCTCCGTAATACTTTAAATTTAAAAAAAGGACTTTTAAATTTATCTATCCAATTATTAAAATTAATTATTGCTTCTCTGTGTAGTAACAAAGCAATTTCTATTTCTTT
>Ga0187875_10002710_pt1 | contig 12915 bp, 10 predicted proteins | sample June2016WEW_17_1_2_FD_132978 | JGI IMG/M metagenome (GOLD analysis project Ga0187875, IMG submission 132978) | Peatland microbial communities from SPRUCE experiment site at the Marcell Experimental Forest, Minnesota, USA - June2016WEW_17_10 | ecosystem: Environmental > Terrestrial > Soil >... | reverse complement strand
CGCCCTCCAACCTGAATGATCTGGTGGCGCGCGCCGAACGTGATGGCTACGACCTGGTATCGTACATGGCACGGCTGAGCTGCCGCACCACAGCCGAGCGGGCGCTGATGCCGGCCTTCGTCTTCTTCTTTTTCCTGTTATACCCGCCGACCTGGATTCGCAATCCGCGGCGAGCCACGGCGGGCGCGGCGGGCGGATGCATGCTGGTGCGGCGCGAAGCGCTAGCTGCGGTTGGCGGCATCGGCGCCATCCGCGGGGCGTGGATCGACGACTGCGCCCTGGCGCGCGCCATCAAACGGCGCGGCGGGAAGGTGTGGTTGGGAGTCAGCGAGCAAACGCGCAGCCTCCGCGGCTACGCGGATTTTGGCGAAGCCGGCCGGATGATTTCGCGCAGCGCCTTCACCCAGCTCCACCACTCGGCGTGGCTGCTGGCGGCGACCGTTGCCGGGCTGCTGCTGACTTACGCGGCTCCGCCCGCGCTGGCGCTCGCGGGTACCGGCAGCGCGCGCTGGCTGGGCGCGGCGGCGTGGCTGGTCATGACGTTTTGCTATTGGCCGGCGCTGCGCTTCTTCGGCCGTCCCGCATACGAGGCACTGGGCCTTCCTTTGGTCGCGCTATTCTACCTGGCCGCCACCATGCACTCGGCGTGGCAATGGTGGCGCGGCGGAGGCGGGCGGTGGAAAGGGCGCAGCCAGCCGGTCAGCCACTCTCGGGCCGCGGCACGTGCAGGCCGAACAAGTTGATGAAGCGTTGGCAGCAACCGTAGCAGCGATACGTTTTCAAGTCCACCACCGCCAGCGCCTTTTCCAGAAGCGTGAGCTTATGGGCCGGGAAATACTCCGGCGATCCACAGGACGGACAACCGGACTTACGAGCGCGCGACGGCGCGGGTTGGGCGGGCGCCGCGGGGATGGCCGGTCGCTCCACCGCACGGTCTTCCGGGGCCGGCCCATCCATCTGGTCCGGGTCGAAGCTGTTGACCATGATCTGGAGCAGCCGCAACTCGGTGGACACATGCCGCAAGTCGGATTGGTCCGGCGCGCAGCAGCAGCGTTCCACCAGGCGCAGCGCCGCCGATCTGACCATCGCCGGAGACGGTTCCAAGTCGTCATCGGTGCAGGCCGGGGGGGAATAGTTCGCAGGATCCAGTCCAGTCAGCATCTGATGGAGCAGCAATCCAAAATCATGCAGATCCGACGACGGAGTGGCCAAGTGCGACATGCCGTTCGGCCGCGGCAGGATCGGCCCATGCGGTCCGACCGCGATGCGGGCCGGAGTCAGCGCACCGGAAGTGCGGCCGTCGCGGCGGAAGACCGCGGCGCCGGATGCGATCTCCTTGGCATAAGCCAAAGCCACCGGTAAAGGCAGCGGGCCCGCAGCCAGCAAATCCGCCAGCGTTCGCGGCCCGGCCGTTGTGGCGCCATGCTCTCGGTGCGCCGCCAGATTAGCCACACTCCGGGCAGCCATCTCAGTTCACACCCGCTGCCCCAGCTTCGGGCGGCTCGAGTACCGTGGATTGGAGCGATTCGAGCGCCTCAACCACGCGCTCCACCAGATCGTCGGTCTGGGCGACCGCCGTGCGGGAAGATGCAAGGGTCGCGGTATGTTCCGCCAGTTGGCTCTCGATCCGGCGGATATCCGCCTCCATCCGATCCCGCGATTCCGACGCCTGCTGGCCGAGGGTGGCGAGATTCTGTTCCAAGCTGCCAAGCCGGTCCGCAATGGCGGCCAAGCTCTGTTCGAGTTGCGCGAAACGCGCGGCGAACGATTCCATGTCTGGATCGAGGCGCGACCCGATTGTGTTGCTCACGGATTGAAACTCCTGTTCGGTTCAGGCTGACTGCTTGCGCGGGGCCGCCCGTCGCTCGATGCCACGGCGATCTGGTTCCGCGGAATACTCAGCCTCCGCTGGCGGCGGGTTGACAGATCCTTGTCCATCTCTTTGATGGGGCTCTCAGACAGCGTTCGGGAGCGCATTTTGGTCACTGTAACTGAAGAATCGTCAGACCGTTACGCAGCAAGTGTAGCGGTGTTATGGTCCCACAACAAGTCGCGCCGGTAACAGTTCTCTATGGCCGTACTCTCATTACTGCGCGGGAGTTAGAGCGCGCGTGTTAACCAAAGATGATGTTGCTGGATAATGGGCTCGAGGGCGTGTACAATAGACATTTCGGGCCGTGGCGCAGCCTGGCTAGCGCGCTTGCTTGGGGTGCAAGAGGTCCCGAGTTCAAATCTCGGCGGCCCGACCAAATTCCTCAAAGACTTACAACCGAGACAGTCATCGCAGACGGCGTTTTGGAGTCCAACTGGAGTCCAAAATGGGCGCCAGCCGAACGGCCTCCCGAGTATGCGAAAACGCTGCTCGAATTCCTGGCACCTCTCTCCTCTTATAAAAAACCCGACAAACCCGACATTTCTATCCTAAACTATTGATCCTGCTTGCGAAACTCATGTCGGGTTTCTAAAAAAAAACCCGACATTGACCCGACATTTCGGAGCAAAAACCCGACATTCGGCTGCTGGGAAGGCGCAAACGGTACCAGGCTACTCACAATCCTCACAATGCTCAGAATGCCAGCTTGGCTGCTCTTGACGATTAGCGGAAGCGACTCACCAATTCGTCTGTTGACGAATGAAATCCGCAACTGCTATTGAGCGGCTGGAATGATTACGGCTCCGCAACTGGCAATTCAATTCTGGTCGATTGAGCGCTCCGCACTCTACGCTTGGTGTAACCCGGTCGGAACCTCGCGTGTACTTGCAGCGTCGAGCCGCAGGCCAGCCTGTGGAGTTGGCTACCGATTCCAATTAACGTCCGCGCGTATTGGGCGCCGCTTCTGCCCTCCCCATGGCCGCAGGTCACCATCGGCGGCAATCACCATGGTTGTATAATCTAGAAGGCGTCCAGGAGACTAATCATGTCACCTAAGACGCTGAACCCTTCCCTCGTTCCCACCGGCGCCCGGAAACTTGTCCGGGCCCTGGTTCTCTTGTCTCTGGCCGCCGCGCCCGCGGCTGCCGCCAGCCCGATCTGGACCCAGCAGCAGGAGTTGACCGCTTCCAATGGCGCGGCGGGCGACTACTTCGGCGGCTGCATATCGGTGAGTGGGAACACGGTGGTGATCGGGGCTCCGGGCAAGAATGGCTTCCAGGGGGCCGCGTACGTGTTTGTGCAAAGCGGCGGAGTATGGAGCCTGCAGCAGGAGTTGACCGCTTCCGATGGCGCGGCTAACGACCAGTTCGGCGCCATCCCGTCCGTGAGCGGGGACACGGCGGTGATCGCGGCTATGGGCAAGAACGGCGGCCAGGGAGCCGCGTATGTGTTCGTGCGCAGCGGCGGAGTGTGGAAGCAGCAGCAGGAATTGACCGCTTCCGACGGTGCGGCGGGCGATAATTTCGGCTACTTCGTGTCGCTGAGCGGGAACACGGCGGTGATCGCGGCTCCGGGCAAGAATGCCTTCCAGGGGGCCGCGTACGTGTTCGTCGAGAGCGGCGGAGTATGGAGCCAACAGCAGAAGCTGACTGCTGCCGATGGCGCGGCGAACGACCAGTTCGGCGTTTCCGTCTCGGTGAGCGGGAACACGATGCTGATCGGGGCTCCCTTCAAAACCGTCGCTTCGAATTCCTTTGCCGCCCTCCAAGGAGCCGCGTACGTGTTCGTCGAGAGCGGCGGAGTATGGAGCCTGCAGCAGGAGCTGACCGCGTCCGATAGCGCAACCGGCGACTTCCTCGGCTACTCCGTGTCGGTGAGCGGGGACACGGCGCTGCTCGGGGCTATGAACAGGAATAGCGCTCAGGGAGCCGCGTACGTGTTCATGCGCAGCGGCACGGTATGGAGCCAGCAGCAGGAACTAACTGCTTCCGATGGCGCCGCGAGCGACCAGTTCGGCTACTTCGTGTCGCTGAGCGGAGGCATGGCGCTGATCGGGGCTCTCGGGAACACCGTCGGTTCGAATGCCAAGCAGGGAGCCGCGTACGTCTTCGCGCAAAACGGCGGATTGTGGGGCCGGCAGCAGGAGCTGACCGCATCCGATGGCCAGGCGGGGGACTATTTCGGCGGCTTCGCATCGGTGAGTGGGAACACGGCGGTGATCGGGGCCAATACCAGGAATAACCACCAGGGGGTCGCGTACGTGTTTACTTCGCCGCAGGCCGCCGCCACCGGCCTCAGCGTGTCGGGCGGGGGCGCCGACATGGCGCCCAATGCCTGGGTCGAAATCTACGGCGCAGCCTTGGCGCCGCCCAGCGTGCCCGCGGACGGCCTCCTTTGGAGCAACTCGCCCTCTTTCGCGTCCGGCCAAATGCCGACCCAGTTGCAAGGCGTCAGCGTCACCGTGAACGGCAAGCTGGCGTGCATCTCCTTCATCAGTGCCACGCAGGTGAATGTGCTGACGCCGCTCGATTCGACGACTGGCGCGGTCGCTGTGACGGTAAATAACGGAACCACCACCAGCCCCACGCTTACCGCGAACCTGCAACCGGTGTCGCCGGGATTCCTCCGCTTCAACGACGGCGTCCACATTGCCGCCGAGCACGCCGATTACAGCCTGCTGGGGCCGGCGTCCCTGGCGGTGCCAGGATCCACCTTCACGCCGGCCAAGCCAGGCGAAATCATCCTGCTGTATGGCGATGGCTTCGGCCTGCCGGTCTCGACAATAACAACGGGCTCGGATGTGCAGACCGGCCCGCTGCCCACCTGGCCGCAAGTCACCATCGGCGGCACCACGGCCACCGTGCTATACGCCGGGCTAATCAGCCCAGGCTTGTACCAGCTCAACGTGGTGGTGCCGACGACGGCGGCCAACGGCGATAACCAGGTGATTGCGACGTATGCCGGCGTCAGTTCGCCCACAGGCGCCATGATTCCGGTCTCGCAGTAGACAACGGCCACGCCGGGGCGCGTCTGTCAAGATCGTGCCGAACCACTGGCAGCCGCCGCAATTGTTCCCGCCCCATGATGGGCGCCGACAACTCGACGATTCCCATCTGTTGCAAATCGGCGGGATACATGGTCGCGTGTTTCAGAAACTGGTGCGCGGCGACGACATCCTGTACGTAGTCCCTGGGGTTGATATAGCCCGCCAAGCCCGAAAATGCGACGTTGACACAGGCCCCGAGTAGAAGGACGGCCAGCACGGCGCGCTGGGACAGAATCCGCGGCAAGAGCTCCCAAGCCGTATGCGCGCCGAGCATGCCGAACCTCGCGGCCCTGACCAAAGACCAGACCAGCAAGATTGTCAGGACGACCAGCGTCGAGTTGAGTGGCAGCGCTCGCATAGCGCATCAATATAGCACGCGGCGAAATCCGGCCAGTGGCAGATTCAGTTGGCAGATTCAGTTGGCGGTTTCGACGACCATGGCAACCACCATGGGAGGATTCGGCTCGCTCTTCCGCTTCGGGTGACAGACCGCCAGTTGCCTGACGATTTGGAACCCTCGTTGTTCCACCAGTGCGATCAATTCCCGCGGGCTGCGGAAGAGCGACACGTGATCCGACTGAGGGGCGTTGACCGCTCCCGTGAGATAGGCGAGTCCTCCCGGCCTCAATCCGCGGCGCATGCGATCCAACAACACTTCCGGCTCGGGCACGTGTTCCAGCAGTTCTCCGCATATGATGCGGTCCGCAGGCGGCGCCTCCGGCTCCTTGGTCACATCCCCGATGCGGGCAACGCAACGCCCCATGCAACCGGCGGCCGTCAGAATCGCCTCACTGAAACTCAGGCTGTGGCGGCTGATGTCGGCCAGCACCGCCCTCGCCCGCCTCCATCTGCGCAGCGCCAGCAAACTGAACAAACCGTGCCCAACGCCCCACTCGGACAATGTTTCCGGCTCCCGCCTGTCCGCGTTCAGAAACGCCTCGCGATAGAACGACAGTATCTCGTAATGGTGGGGCCACACAAAACAGCTGCAGTATAGTCCCACCAGATAGTAACGCTGCATCACGTCGGCGTTGTCGTAGGTGTCTTCCAGTATCCGGTCGAAGTCCTCCGGCCGGGCCGAATACTCCCCGCTTTGGCGAAACTGCTTCTCTTCCCGCAGTATCTCCCGGTTGAACCGGATGAAGCCCTCGGCGGCCCACGAAGGCCAGGGCCGATCCGGAAAAGCCCGGCGCAGCAAGCCGAGGTGCTCTTCGAAATCCTGGGAGAAGGTTTCCGGGAAACGGTTTTCCAGCTCCCCAATCGGCTCGCCGAGGCACCCGAAGATCGACTTCTTCAGTTCCTCGCGAAAGTCCCGAACCAGGTCGTTCATCCTGACGGCTAGTCTCCCATGCCACACGAGTAGCTTAAACTCGGAATCCGATTACCGATGGCGTCACCTTCACGACGAGCCGCGCCCCGCGCGTTCCACATAGGCCGACATGGCGTCGATGGTCCCCAGATTGGCGAGGGTCAGATGTTCCTGTGGAATCGCGATGCCGTTTTCGTCCTCGAACCACAGGATCAGTTCCATGATGGCGGCGGAATCGAGCAAGCCGGCCGCCGGTATTTCTTCGTCGAAGCTCAGGCGGCTTGCGTCGCGGCCAAGCTGGCGGGCGAGTTCGACCACTTTGGCGTGGATCTGCTGCCGTGAGGTTTGTGCCATTTCAAATCGAGTATCAGTTTATACTAACCGGCGTCGACAGCGTTTGCAAAACCTGAGCCACATCGAAGCCGGTGAGAAGCCGGTGATCGTAACTGGCGCCCAGGTACGCGACGCCATCGACGGTGGCTGAGTGAGCCACCATCAGGCTGGTCTGCGGCGCCAGAATCGGAATATGGCGGACCACCTTCCATCGCGCCATGCTGGTGAACGCGACGGTGACGCCGGCGGCTTGCTCCGCCTTGAGGGAATGTTTCATGGCCGCGCGCTGCAAGTCGCCCAGCTCGCGGACAAACGCGGCTTCGCTCATGGCGGCAGCGTCGCGCAGGCTCACCAGGTACAGGCTGGACCCCGCCTGGACGGTGAACCCGAGGTTCACCTGACGATACAGGTACGCGCCGCCGGCGACCGCGGTGGCATTGATGCGGGGCGTCTCCGCCGCCAGTTTCGCCAGCCGGCAGGCGACGAGCGGAAGCAGCGGACTCAGCAACAGGCCATGCGTCTTCTGGAACTCGGCCGCATACGCATCCCACGGTTGCGGATCGTATGCCAGCTCAATGTACCCGGCGACAGCCTCATCGCGATGCCAGGCGACGGTGCGCGCCATGCCTTTCTGTTCGGCAGTGAAGGGCTCGATATGTCCGGGAGTGGCGGGGGCGGCCCATTTTTCGCCCGCCGCAAGGTCAGCCGACGAGCGGCCACGGCCCGCCGCGTAGCGTTCCACATCGCTGGCGGTGAGCCGGCCGGTGTGGGGGACGTCCGATATTCTTAGGCCATGCGCCTTGAGCAGGAGAATCGCTTTCAAGGTAGGTTCGGCGCCGGACTCCTCGGCGGGGGCGGGCGCGATCGGTTCGGCCGCGATAGGCTCATCGGCCGTGGCGCCGATCCACCCGAGGACCGAGCCGACCTGCAGGGTATCACCCGGCTTGCCTGTCACGCCGAGCAGATAGCCCTCGGTGCTCGATTCCACGGTGAAGGTGGCCTTGTCGGTTTCGACATCGACGATCGGGTCGCCGGCGCGAATATGCGATCCGATGGCGACCAGCACGGCGGCCAGCCGGACGGTATCGTCGTTGTTGTTCACGCGCGGCGTGTAGATGGCTGTGGGCATGTGGGCTAGGCGTCGAGAACCCGCAACACGGCCTGCGCGATGCGGCGGCGGTCCGGCATGATGAGCGACTCCAGCGAGCGGGCGGCCGGGATGGGAACCGGCGGCGTAGCGACTCGCGCAAAACGGCCGCGGAAGCCAGCCTCGAGCAGAGCGGCGCCGAGCTCGGCGCTGAAACCACATCCGTGGTGGGTTTCTTCGAGCGTGACGATGCGCTCGCGGCCCGCCAGCAGGCGGGTGAGGGTGTGGCGCGGGAAGGGCGAAAGCAGCGAAGGCACGACGATCTCGACCGCCAGTTCCTCGAGGCGCAATTCGGCGGCCGCGGCTTCGGCCAACTCCACCATGCCGCCATACGCGATCAGCGTCAGATCCGGATCGGCGTCGCCGGCGGCCAGTGTGGGAAACAGGGTCGCGCCGGCATCCTCGAGCGCGGGCTCGCATACTCGATAGCCCGCCGGATCGACGGCCGCGCCGTACAACAGCTTATGTTCCAGAAAAACCGCCGGGTACGGCCAGCGGAAGACGGAACTCCACAGCAGGTCGCCGGGCACGTGCCGCGCACTGGGGAAAACCACCGTCAGGCCCGGCACCGCGCAGAGCAGCGTTTCCGGATTCTGGCTGTGGGTGGGGCCGTAGCCGCGGCGGCCGCCGGCGGGAGTGCGAATCACCAGCGGAGTCCGCGCTTCCGGGAACATCCCGGGGAACTTCACGGCGTGGTTCGAGATTTGGTCGAAGGCCAGCGTGATGAAGTCGGCGAACATGATTTCCACCACCGGCAGGTAGCCGTGCAGGGCCAGTCCGATGCCGGCGCCGACCACGCCGGCTTCGCTGATCGGCGTGGAGATGACACGCTCCGGAAACTCCGTGCTCAAACCAGACGTAACCTTGAAGGCGCCGCCGTAAGGGTCGTGCAGATCTTCGCCCAATAGAATCACTTTGGGCGAAGTTTTCAGCATCGTGCGCAGAGCCGCATTCAGGTTGGCGCGCACATTCGACCCGGCGGCGGGAACCGGCGGCGCTTCGGAGCACGCTTGCGGCGGAAGCACGAAGATGGAATCGCTCGCCAGCAGCCGCTGCGCGGGTGGGGCCGCCATCGCGCGCGCGCAGACCGAATCCACGAAATCGCGCGCCGCGCGGCGCAGTTCGTCGCGTTCCGGCTGGGGCAGGCGCCGTCCCATGCATTCGAGCGGATCCCGTTCGCGAATCGCCGCCATTTCCGCGCTGCCGCGAAGATCGTCGCCTTTGCTATGCGGGCCCATGCGCATGGTGTCGACGATGAGGAAGCCCGGCCGCCGGCGCGCGCGGACGGCCGCAACCACCGATTCGACACTTTCCAGGAAATCGGGCGCCGCGTCGTCCAGGCGCCAGTTCTCGATGCCGAACGCGGAGGCTCTGCCTGCAATGCTGCCGCCGGTTGTGGCCGACGTCGGGGTGGTCTGGGCGATCCGGTTGTTTTCCACTACGAACAGCATCGGCAGTTCCCAGACCGAGGCAAGGTTCAGGCTCTCGTAAAGCAGCCCCTGGCCCAGCGTGCCGTCGCCGACGATCACCGCGACAATTCCGGAGCCGCCGCCCATCCGCATCGCCAGGCCATGGCCCGCGCCGATGGCGGTCATTCCGCCCTGCACCCCGTTGCTGTGGAACCCGCGAAACGCGAGGTGCTGGCTGCCGCCGATGCCGGCGCAGACGCCGCCTTCGCGGCCCATGATTTCGGCTACCAGGCCGAAGAAATCGCCGCTATAAGCGAGGAAATGCCCGTGGTTCCGATGGTTCGAGAGAATGATGTCATTGGCATCGTTGAGAGCGCGCACCACCGACATCTGGCAAAGTTCCTGCCCCAGACAGGTGTGCGTGGTCCCCGAAAGGAGTCCTTCGCTAAACAGCCGCAGCAGCGCCTGTTCAGTTTCGCGAATCAACAGGCCGAAGGAGAAGATCGGCCGCGGGGCCGGGTCGAGAACAGGTTTCCCGCTGAAATTCCGGGTGAACAGCTCCTTTTCCGAAATCTCGAGGGCGGCGGGGGGATGCATCCAACCACTCAGTATAGTTGACGGCGCGAGCGGCCAATCGAGGTTGTCTGCGATCCACTCGCTGGCCATGCGCCAGCGCCCGATCCTGTTTCGCCTTACGAAAGCGGCTTGAGCACGACCGAGAAATTACGCGCGGGGTTGCCGGAGACGGTGGCGCCCTCGGGCACGGCCTGCGCGACCACGGAGCCCGGACCAATCGTCGCCTTGGCGCCAACGTCCGCCGCTACGACGGCCCCGGCGCCGATCCAACAGTGCGCTCCAATGGAAATCCGCCGGAAAACACGCCCCTCATCGGTAAGGTGTCCGGCTTCGTCCCGCAGATGTTGCCTCTGCCCACTCAAAACCTGCACCGAGCCGGCCAGTAGGGAGCCTTCGCCGATGTCGACCTGCCCCAGAACGCAGTAGGCGCCGATTCCGACGCGGTCCCCGAGCGATGCGCTGGAGTGAGCGAAGAACGATCCGAAAGCAATGTGACAGTCCCGGCCGACGCTGGTCAGGGTGAAAGAGTAATACGCCGCTCGAAGGTAATTGCCGGGAAGTCCGGGCAAGAGGGCCATCGCGTGAGCGAAGAACAAGTAAGGTTCGTGCCAGCGGCCGAAACCGGCGAGGCACGCCGGCGGGAAGACGAGGATACGCGCCACAGCGTTAGCCAGCCGTTTCGCGAGCGACCTCAGAGACAAGCCTCCTCCTTACCGATGGTACACCCTGAGATCCGGCGCCTGGCTATGTGGCGGAGAGGGGGGGATTCGAAACACGATTTGCAACAATCCTGTCTGCAACTTGCAGATTCTAGTTTGCCAAGGCGGCTATCGATGCCATCGTTGCCATGGCTACTTGGCCCATATTGGCCCATGGCGAGGTTCAACTAAATGCCGTACACCGCATTCGTGGGCAGATTCGGCGCCTCCTCCGTTCACGGGTCCCATCGAGTCCGTTTGTATTCGGACGGCAACTGAGCAAACCCTCATCTGCTTCCGCACCAGATGACGCGCCCTTCGCGGACAAGAAAATGTGAGCGACAGCCTGCTGTTCGCCTCACGGAAGGCGTAAGGGTTAGTCGGCCTTTTTCGGTCGAGGCGCCTTCCAACTCGGCCGTTCATCCTTCAGAAGGCTGAGTTGAATCAGCGCTCCGCAGCCGCAAGGACAGAGGAGCGCTGGTGCCCAGGGCGTCCCCTCCCCTATCGCATAAATGGTCCCCTGCTGCGGCTTCTCGGGGAGTTCTTCAAGATGTAAAAGCTTGAAGGGTTTGTCCCTGCGCCGTATGCCGCTGTCGTGGGTCGAATCGGCCCGCGTCTTCGCCATGTCGAGCAGTTTACCCGCCGTGCTGCTCATCGATTCCGTTATTGCCCGCAGTCGCCGCGACGAACGACAGTTCGCCGTCGGTGGGCCACAAATCAATGTGTGCGGAAGCATAACGGCCTCTTGGCAATTGCCGGAGCGCGCCGTTGCAGCGGACTGTTTGAGTGCACACATGGTTGCATTGCACGAGGGGATCAAGGTCGGCACACGGCCTGCACAAATCTGGTTTACCGGTAACGGCGGCTTCGCCTCGGAAAACTCAAAGCCTTCGGCTGACCACCAGTCAGTCGTTATCGGCCGAGGTCTGGCACACGGCGTATTATTATGAGTCCGCTGCTCTAACCAGGTGAGCTAAGGGCCCAAGCCTCTCTATTTTATTGCATTACGGCGATTTCGTCGAGCCGCATTTTGGCCTCCTATGCCCACTTCTTTCCTCGGAAAGGGCTGATTGGACATTTCCAGCTTTTCGAAGGGCTCTCGACAGACTCGGGCGAAGGACGCACGCAACGCTGTGAAATCCTAATGCTGCTATGACCGGCAATCTTCATGATCGTAAAGGCGTCCACGCCGAGCAAGCCGAGTCTCGGCAATATGGTATGTCGTAACGAATGTACCACGAAGTCTTCCGGCATCTTCAGGAGATCCCGCACTTTCGCATGCTGGTGGCATTCAGGTGGACCGGCTCCTGATCGTGGCTGAGCACGAATTCGCGCCTGCGTCTCGAATCTGAGAAAGGCACGGGTCGACCGGCTTACGATTCCAACAAGAAACATTAGAACGCCTCTGGTACCCTCCCGATATGCAGCAGTGAAGGCGATACGTCGGGCCTCCGAAATGTAGAACGGAACCTGAACATGGGGTGTGGGACGTATCGCAAGAGGATGTTAAAGCGCCAAGATTCTAACTTAGGGCTAACCACCTCAAAGGTAGTTGGATGACAACGGCGAGATTCCTACTGTCGGTCGCGTTATCTAAGGGCCTCCACTGCGGACACTACGCCCCTTTCATGAAAGCAGGGCACGTAAGATTTCGCTCTATCGTTTGGGCTGTCTGCCTTCTGGTCGTAGCTGAGAGTGCACAGGCCTGCCTCGTCCCGAGCCCGGTGACATGGACGTTCTCTAATGTGCAACTCGACGACGGCGCCAGCCTCTCTGGATCGTTCGAGTATAACACTTATGTTAAGTATGCCGACTGGAACATCACGACGGCCACTACAGAACTCTATACAGGGTACACCTATGACATTCAAAACAGCTATCTTGATGACGGCGATGGCGAAGAACTCATCCTGCAGGACGCCCCGGACTCTGCCACCCAGCTCATTGCCTTGTATTTCAGTACCCCGCTAACGAATGCCGGCGGAACTGTCGGCTTGTCGACGGCGAGCTTTGAGTGCGTACTAGATGCCGGTGGCTGCGTTGAGACACGCTATGTCACGGGCGGCTCCGTGATGACGGCGGACCCGCCCACTCCCGAGCCACCCAGCTTTGTTCTTTTTAGTGGCGCCCTGATCGCTCTGGCCAAGGGTCATCGCTATTCCCGGCGCCGCCTCTCGGCTAGACTAGAACGGCGTCTGGCCTGCACATTCCTCGACTCTGCGTCCTTACGCACTTCTGCCGAAATGACACCTTGGCCTACCGTAGTTCGACCATCAACCTGTTCTTTGGGGAAACGCCTAAGGAGCCTGTGAACTTGGGCGTTCCGTTTACCCGGATATCCACTGTTCCATCGAACTCTGGTCCCAACACAAAGACGTCACCAGGAGAAAGAGTCAAGAGGTTGCCCAGGCTTGCCCTCACACGTGAGAACTCGCATTCCAAGGTCATTTTCAAGTCACGAGCCAGCTTTCGCTTAATTGCGAGCTCGATGGCAGGGTTCTCCATTCGGTGGCTGGTCCACTGT
>Ga0187875_10002708_pt1 | contig 12919 bp, 9 predicted proteins | sample June2016WEW_17_1_2_FD_132978 | JGI IMG/M metagenome (GOLD analysis project Ga0187875, IMG submission 132978) | Peatland microbial communities from SPRUCE experiment site at the Marcell Experimental Forest, Minnesota, USA - June2016WEW_17_10 | ecosystem: Environmental > Terrestrial > Soil >... | reverse complement strand
GAGGGGGCCAAGGAGTTCGGCATCAACGTGAGCCGGCCCGCCGTCGAGTTCGCCATCAGCCAGGACCGGAAGAACCGGATCGTCGACCAGCTTTTCAAAGGGCTCTCGGGCCTGTTGCGCCAGCGCAAGGTCGCGGTCTTCGCGGGCGTAGGACGTCTGCTCCCCGGAAAGCTCGTCGAGGTCACCGGACCGGACGGAGCGGTGACGCTCTTGAGCGGGACCAACGTCGTGCTCGCTTCAGGCTCGGTCCCGAGAACTCTCCCCGGCTTCGAGGTGGACGGCCGCTTCGTTCAGACCTCGGACGAGTTGCTGGACCTGCGTGAGCTGCCGCGCTCGGCGGCGGTGATCGGCGGGGGAGCCATCGGTTGCGAGTTCGCCTCGATGCTGGCCGATCTCGGCGTGCGGGTCACACTGCTGGAGGCCTTGCCCAAGATCCTTCCCGGTTGCGACCAGGACGTGGCGAACGTGATCGTCCGGTCGTTCACCAAGCGCGGGATCACCGTGCGAACCGGTGTCGTGGTCACCGGGCACGAGCCCGATGCCGATCACACCGCGGTGGTCTTCGAGGGCGGGGAGAGGCTCGAGGTCGAGACGATCTTGATGTCCATCGGCCGCCGCCCGCTCTCCGACGGTCTGGTAGCCGAAGGCGCCGGCGTCGAGGTCGACGAGCGCGGTTATGTGCGCGTGGACGAGTGGATGAGGACGCGGGCGGCGGGGGTGTTCGCGGTCGGCGATCTCGTGGCGACTCCGCAGCTGGCCCATGTCGGTTTTGCGGAGGCGATCCTGGTCGTCAAGCAGATCCTCGGCGAAAGGGCGTTTCCTGTCGACTACGGCAAGGTCCCGTGGGCCATCTACTGCCATCCGGAGGTTGCTTTCGTGGGGATGACCGAGCAGGACGCTGCCGACGCGGGCATCGAGACCGTCACGAAACGAGACCCCTTCGGCGGCAACAGCCGCGCCCGCATCCTGGGCGAGACCGACGGGCTCGTGAAGGTAATTTGCGAGAAGAAGCCGGACGGACGCGCCGGCCGTCTGCTCGGTGTCCACATGGCCGGCCCATGGGTGACAGAGCAGCTGGGGCAGGCCTATCTGTCGGTGAACTGGGAAGACACACCCGACGAGATCTCTCCGTTCATGCAACCACATCCGTCGCTCTCCGAAACCTTTGGCGAGACTGTTCTGGCTCTCACGGGAAGGGGTCTTCACGTTGCCTGACATCACGATGCCGCAGCTCGGCGAGACGGTCACAGAGGGGACGATCATCCGCTGGATGAAGAAGGTGGGTGACGAGATCGCCTACGACGAGCCGTTGTTCGAGGTCTCGACCGACAAGGTCGACTCCGAGGTCCCCTCGCCCGCGTCGGGTTACCTCGCAGAGATCCTCGTGGCCGAGGGTGCCACGGTGGACGTCGGTACCAAGCTCGCCGTCGTCACCGACGAGGCTCCTTCGGGCGACGTCCCGGCATATTCGGCCGGGGCCCCGGCTGACTTGTCGCCTACGCCTGCGTCCGCGCCGCCCGAGCCCGAGCCTGCGTCCGCGCCGCCCGAGCCCGAGCCTGCGTCCGCGCCGCCCGAGCCCGAGCGAGACACCACCACGCCGGAAGAGGCGACTGGACCTGTCGGAACGGACTCGGACGGGAAGGGGCTGGTGTTGTCTCCAGTCGTCCGCAAGCTGGTTGCCGAGTACGGCATCGACCCGGTCTCGGTACCGGGCACCGGCAAAGGTGGCCGGATCACCCGGGCGGACGTGCTCTCGTTCATCGACCGTCGCGCGGCCGGGGGCGGACCGACGGTCGATGAGGCGACCGCACCGGCCCGGGGCGAGCCGGTACCGGGCGCGCCACGGTCGGTACCGGGCGCGGCCGACGCGCTGGTGGCCGGCTCGGCGAATGCCGCGACCCACTCGTACACGCCAGTCGCGGGAGCGCGCGACGAGGTCGTGCCGTTCACGAATATCCGGCGCCTCACCGCCGAGCACATGGTCCGGTCGAAGGCGACGTCAGCTCACGTCCTTGCAGTGATCGAAGCCGATTACGAGAGGATCGAGCGGGTTCGCAAGGCCCACAAGGACCGGTTCCGCGAGCAGGAGGGGATCGGTCTCACCTATCTCGCCTTCATCGCCCGCGCCGTGGTCGAGACCTTGCGCGACTACCCGCAGTTGAACGCGTCCGTCGGAGACGACGCGCTCATCATCCACCGGGACGTCCACCTCGGCATCGCAGTCGACCTGGGACAGCGCGGGCTCATCGTCCCCGTTGTCCGCCACGCCGAGGGTCAGTCGCTCATGGGGATAGCTCGCGCGATGGCTGATCTCGCCGAACGAGCCCGCGCGCGCAAGCTGTCGGCCGACGAGGTCGTGGGCGGGACCTTCACGATCACGAACCCGGGCCTGTTCGGCACGTTCATGACTGCGCCGATCATCAACCAGCCACAGGTGGCGATCCTCTCGACCGACGGGATCAAGCGCCGGCCCGTCGTGATCACCGCGCCCGACGGGACCGAGGCGGTCGGGATCCATTCGGTGGGCCTGCTCGCCCTCTCGTTCGACCACCGCGCCGTCGACGGGGCGTACGCGTCGGGGTTCCTTCACGAGCTGGCCCGAGTCATCGAGTCGCGCGACTGGGAAGCGGAGCTTTGACCGCTTCGCGCCGTGAGCTACGCGTCCGCTGGCTCGGACGTGTCCGGTACCGGGACGCCCACGTTCTGCAGCAAGCCTTGTACAAAGCGGGCGGAGCCGAGTACCTGCTCCTCCTCGAGCACCCGCACGTGTACACACTCGGGGTGCGCGCGATCCCCGCGCATGTCCTCGTCGACCCCGAGTCGGTCGGCGCGGAGCTCGTCCACGCCGACCGTGGCGGCGACGTCACCTACCACGGGCCCGGCCAGCTCGTCGGCTACCCGATCCTCAACGTCCCGATGGGGCTTCGCGCAGTGCCCGCACATGTTCACGCGATCGAGCAGCTCGTCATCGATGCCGTCGGTGACCTCGGGCTCGGGGGAGCGGGCCGGCTCGAGGGCTATCCAGGCGTCTGGATGGATCCCGAAGGCCCCGAGCCAAGGAAGATCTGTGCTGTCGGGGTGAGGATCGACCGGGGACGGTCCATGCACGGCTTTGCCTTGAACCTCGCGCCTGACCTTTCCATGTTCGGCCACATCGTTCCCTGCGGCCTGACTGATCTGGGGGTGACCTCGCTGGCCGCCGAGGGCGTGAACGTGACGATGCGCGACGTCGTCGAGGCGATCGTGCGCCGAGCACCCGATCGGCTTGCCCCGGGCGCGTCCATCGAGCGTCAGGACTCGTCGTGGTGGCCGGGTCCTTCCCGGACCGCGCTGGGCGTCGGCGCCGCGGTCGGAGCGTCGCGCTCGAAGCGTGCTCTTGATCGCCGGCTGGTCGACGCCGGAGTCGACCCCGAACAAGGGGTGGCGATCTCGAGCCCCAAGCCCGAGTGGGCGCGCGCTCAGGCCCGGATCGGCCCGGAGCTGATCCGGCTCCGTTCGACGATGCGCGAGCTCGACCTCGTGACCGTCTGCGAGGAGGCCGGGTGCCCGAACATCTTCGAATGTTGGGCCGAAGGCACCGCGACGTTCATGATCAACGGTGAGCGCTGCACGAGAGCTTGTGGTTTCTGCCTGATCGACACGAGGCGCCCGTTCCCGCTCGATCCGGGCGAGCCGGACCGCGTCGCCGAGGCGGTCGCCCGGATGAAGCTGACACACGCAGTGGTCACGGCCGTGGCGCGCGACGATCTCGCAGATGGCGGGGCGCTGGCCTTCGCCGAGACGATCGCCGCCATCCGTCGCCGCAGCCCCGGCACCACTGTCGAGGTCCTCATCCCGGACTGCAAGGGCGACCAAGCCGCCCTCGAGGTCATCTTCGACGCCCGTCCTGACGTCCTCAACCACAACCTCGAGACCGTCAACAGGCTCCAGCGTGCCGTACGTCCCTCGGCTTCCTACGCGCGAAGCCTGTCGGTGCTCGCCCGCTCGGTCTCGGCCGGGTGCACGACGAAGTCGGGCATCATCCTCGGCATGGGCGAGACCGTGCCCGAGGTGCTGGCGGCGCTCGGGGACCTTCGTGCAGTGGGGATCGAGATCGTGACGCTCGGCCAGTACCTGCGCCCGACGGCAGAGCACCTGCCGGTGGCCCGTTGGTGGGCTCCGGCCGAGTTCGAGGAGCTGGCCGCGGCGGCCCGGGCGATGGGCATCGCGCACGTCGAAGCGTCGCCGCTGACACGCTCGAGCTACCACGCAAAGCGCGCAGTCGTCGTATCGAGCGCTGCCACCGGCGCGTCGAAGACGGCGGGAGTGTCGTGAGCAGCGGCCACCCGCTCGGCCCGCCGATGGACCCTCGCCTCGCGAGGGCGGCGCGGCTGGCGCGCGTGCGGGATCGCATGAGGGAGATGGAGGTCGACGCCCTTCTCCTCTCGCTGGGGGCTGACCTTCCGTGGCTCACGGGCTACGAGGCCATGCCGCTCGAGCGCTTGACGATGCTCGTGCTCCCGGTCGACGACCAGGCAACCCTGGTCGTTCCCGAGCTCGAGGCATCACGAGTGGACCACGATCCGCGTCTGTTCTCCATGCGCGCCTGGGCAGAGCACGAACATCCCACCGAGGTCGTGGCAGCCCTGGTCGGTCGCAGGACGCGGCTCGCAGTCTCGGACCGGTGCTGGGCTTCGCACCTGCTCGAGCTGGAGCGTTCGATCCCTCGAGCGTATTGGCGCAGTGCGAGAGAGGTTGTCGGCCCGCTAAGGGCGGTGAAGGACGCTCACGAGGTCGCGGCACTTCGCGCCGCCGGGGCGGCTGCGGACGGCGTGGCGGCGGCGTTGCTGGGCGGCGAGATCGCCCTCATCGGGAGAACCGAGGCCGACGTCTCCGTTGAGATCTCGGCCCTGCTCCGCGCTGGAGGCCATGACCGGGTCAACTTCGCCATCGTCGGAAGCGGCCCGAACTCCGCCAGCCCGCACCACGAGGCGGGCCCGCGCGTCATCGGCAAGCGCGAGGTCGTCGTGTGCGACTTCGGCGGTTCTCTCCGCCTCGGCGACGGTGTCGGGTACTGCTCGGACATCACCCGCACCGTGGTGACCGGCGAGCCCGACGCGGAGCTCCTCGAGCTGTTCGGGGTCCTGCACTTCGCGCAAGCTGCCGCGGTCGCGGCCGCGGTGGTCGGCACTCCGTGCGAGCAGGTCGACCATGTCGGCCGGGAGCTGATCGCCGCCGCCGGCTACGGCAAGTCCTTCATCCACCGCATCGGGCACGGGATCGGGATCGACGAGCACGAGGACCCTTACATCGTGGCCGGGAACCCTACGCCGCTCGTCGCCGGCCACGCCTTCTCGGTCGAGCCAGGCATCTACCTGAGCGGACGTTTCGGGGCCCGCATCGAGGACGTCGTGATAGCGACCGACGACGGTCCGCTTGCCTGCAATCAAGCCGACCACCGCCTGGCGGTCGTCGAGGCCTGAGAGTGGTGGTCCGCCTGCCCGATCGGCCTCGTGATCTCCGCCCGCGGCGAAGAGACGCTCGCGAGCGCGGGAGTCTCTCGCCCTCCGAGTGCGGAGCAACTTTCATCCAACCTCGGGCGCGGACCGATAGCCTGCGGTTATGCAAGGCATCGACGTGGGAAGGGAACAGCAATGACTGGCCCATCGTCCCTCTACCGGCTCACGGGTGAGCCGGCTCCGCCTTCGCCCGTGCTCGTCGTAGCGCTCGATGGATGGGTCGACGCGGGTCTCGCCGGTGGGACTGCCATGGCGAGTCTGCTCGAGGCCGTCGAGACGTGGCCGTACGCGGTGTTCGACTCCGAGGAGCTGCTCGACCAGCGTGCCCGCCGGCCCAAGCTCAAGATCGCCGACGGGATCAACGAGGGGCTCGAATGGCCGCGGGTGATCCTCAGCGTCGGGGCTGACAGACTCGGCTCGGGCATCGCGATGCTCGCCGGTCCCGAGCCTGACATGCGTTGGCAGTCGTTCTCGGACGCCGTCGCCGAGCTTGCCACCGCGCTCGAGGTGAGGCTCATGGTGGGATTCGGCGGTTTTCCCGCCGCCGCCCCGCACACGCGACCGGTCAAGCTCGCGGCGACGTCATCGAGCAGTCAGCTGGCCCAGAAGATCGGGTTCATCCCGGGGGCCATCGACGTCCCGGCGGGGATTCAGGCGGTCATCGAGCTTGCTTGCTCGAAAGCGGGGATCCCCTCCGTCGGACTGTGGGCACGCGTGCCGCACTATGTCGCCGCGATGCCGTTTCCTGCGGCGTCGGTCGTCTTGCTCGACGGTCTCGCGAGCCTGTCCGGCCTGGTGATCGATTCCCACGTGCTCGCCGAAGCTGCCGACGCGGCACGCGAAAAGGTCGACGAGCTCATTGCCCAGAGCAGCGAGCACCAGGAGATGGTTCGCCAGCTCGAACAGCAGATCGACGAGCTCGAAGGCACACCGGCAATGCCAGACGACCGGACGGTCCCCTCCGGTGACGAGATCGCGGCAGAGCTCGAACGGTACCTGCGCGGCCAGTGAGGGAGCACCGTGGCCGTCCCGGTTGCTAAGTTACTAAAACGGATGATATAAGTCATCATTAGGGCTGTCTGCGACCAGGGGGGATTTTCATGACTGTGACCGACGAGCTTCTCCGCAACAACGAGGCCTACGCCTCGTCGTTCGACAAGGGGGACCTGCCTTTGCCGCCGGCCAAGAAGGTGGCGGTGCTGGCCTGCATGGACGCGAGGTTGAACCCGTACGGGGCGCTCGGCCTCAAAGAGGGCGATGCCCACGTCATACGCAACGCCGGTGGCGTCGTCACCGAAGACGAGGTCCGCTCGCTCGCGATCTCCCAGCGACTGCTCGGCACCGAGGAGATCATCCTCGTCCATCACACTGACTGCGGGATGCTCACCTTCACCGACGACCAGTTCAAGAAGCAGATCCAGGACGAGGTCGGCATCAAGCCGGGATGGGCGGCCGAAGCTTTCGGGGATCTCGACGAGGACGTTCGCCAGTCGATCGCCCGTATCAAGGCGAGCCCGTTCATCCCGAAGAAGCACTCGGTCCGGGGATTCGTCTACGACGTTTCGAACGGAAGGCTGCGGGAAATCAGCTAGGCACCGGTCGGTGCACGTCCTCTTCCCGTGCGGCGAGCACTCCGGACGCCTCGCGGACGAGGGCTTCGAACACGGACATGTCGTCGTCTGCTTCGGCGTGCCACTGCACGCCGACAAGGAAGGGCTTCGACGGGCTTTCGATCGCTTCGATCGTGCCGTCATCGGTCCACGCCACTGCCGAGAGGTCACCTGCGAGGCGCTCGACGGCTTGGTGATGGTGGGTCGGCACGAATCGCTCGTCCCAGCCGAGCACCTGGTGGAGCAAGCTGTCCGCCGCGATTCGGACAAGATGCCTCGACATCGTGCCCGGCGTCGGGCTGTGCTCCTCGTGGCCGACGACATCGGGGAGGTGCTGGATGAGCGTGCCGCCGTGAGCGACATTCAGAAGCTGCATTCCCCTGCAGATGGCGAGCACCGGCAGACCTGAACGCTCGGCCGCGCTCAAAAGCGCGACCTCACGTTCGTCGCGCGAAAAGCGCGGCGGCTGGGATCGAGGATGCGGTGCGGCCCGGTAACGCGCGGGGTCGACATCGGGGCCACCTGTCAGCATAAGGCCGTCGAGGCGCCGAACGAGCGAGTCGAGAGTCGCTTCGCGCTGTACGTGGACCGGGAGGATGACCGGGTTCGCGCCCGCTTCGACGAGCGATCGCACGTAGTCGGCCGGCACCAGCGAGGCCTTTGTATGCCACGAGCCCCACGACGCTTCCTCGTCGTAAGCGGTGATCCCGATGACGGGGCGTTCGCGGCCCCCGGAGCTTGTCAAAGCGGCGTCACATACGCGGCGTTGATGCCTCCGTCTACGAGGAAGGTGCTCGCCGTGATGAAAGAAGCGTCATCGGACGCGAGGAAGCAGGCCGCCGCCGCTATCTCTTCGGGCTCGGCAAAACGGCCCATCGGTATGTGCACGAGCCGTCGCGCCGCGCGCTCGGCGTCCTTGGCGAACAGCTCTTGGAGCAGCGGCGTGTTCACCGGTCCTGGGCACAGGGCGTTGATACGGATCGACTGCCGGGCGAACTGCACGCCGAGCTCGCGCGACAGCGAGAGCACGCCGCCTTTCGACGCGGTGTAGGAGATCTGGGATGTTGCTGCGCCCATGAGGGCGACGAACGAAGCGGTGTTGATGATGCTCCCGCCGCCGTGCTCGAGCAGTATCGGGATCGCCGCTTTGCAGCACAGGTAGACGCTGGTCAGGTTCACGTCTTGCACGCGGCGCCAGGCGTCGAGCTCGGTCTCGAGGATCGAGTCGTCGTCAGGAGGTGAGATCCCGGCGTTGTTGAAGCAGATATCGAGCGTGCCGAACCGGTCGAGTGCGGCCGCGTACATCGAAGCGACGCTGCCGGGGTCGGTCACGTCCGCGTGGACGTACAGCCCACCGATCTCCTCCGCGACGGCGTTGCCCGGATCGTCGGCGAGGTCCGCCACTACGACCCGTGCTCCTTCTCGAGCGAACCTGACGGCACTCGCCCGGCCGATGCCGCTCGCGGCACCCGTTATGACGGCTACCTTGCCTTCGAGCCTTCCCGACATGGTCTTTCCCCGATCGTAAGTGGTTTGGAGGGGCCGGAGCTCGGACGATCAGCTTCCGGTGGCGATGAACACGTTCTTCAGCTCGGTGAACGCCTCGAGGGCATCGGGCCCGAGCTCGCGCCCGATGCCGGAGCGCTTGAAGCCGCCGAACGGTGTCCAGTATCGGACAGAAGAGTTCGAGTTCACCGAGATCGTGCCGGTCTCGACCGCCCGCGCGACCCGGAAGGCGCGCCCGAGGTCACGGGTCCAGATCGAGCCCGAGAGCCCGTATGGCGTGTCGTTCGCGATGCGGACCGCATCCGCCTCGTCTTCGAACCGGAGCACAGCGACAACTGGGCCGAAGATCTCCTCTCGGACCGCCGGCGAGTCCGGCGGAACCGGGGCCAAGACAGTGGGCGGATACCAGAAGCCGGCGCCCTCGGGGGCGCTTCCCCGGAAGGCGACAGGGGCGTTGTCGGGCACGAAGCAAGAAACGGCCGACCGTTGCTCGGCACTGATGAGCGGCCCCATCTCGCTTCGTTCATCGGAGGGGTCGATGACACGCACCGCTTTGACCGCCGCCTCGAAGTGCTCCATGAAGCGCTCGTACGCGCTTGCCTCCACGAGGATGCGTGAGCGCGCGCAACAGTCCTGGCCCGCGTTGTCGAACACCGCGTAGGGCGCCGCTGCCGCCGCGGCTTCGATGTCAGAGTCGGCGAAGATGATGTTCGCACTCTTGCCACCGAGCTCGAGGGTCAATCGTTTCACCTGCTCGGCGCATCCGGCCATGATCCTTCGGCCGACCTCGGTCGAGCCGGTGAAGCAGATCTTGCCTACAGAAGGATGGGTGACGAAGCGCCAACCCACGACTGAGCCGCGGCCCGGCAACACCTGGAACACGTGCTCCGGGATTCCGGCTTCGAGAGCCAGCTCGCCGATGCGCATCGCCGTGAGCGGAGTCAGGTCGGCCGGCTTCAGGACAACCGTATTGCCTGCCGCAAGCGCCGGGCCGAAGCCCCAGGAGGCGATCGGCATCGGGAAATTCCAGGGCACGATTATCCCGACGACCCCGATCGGTTCACGGAAGGTGACATCCACGCCACCGGGCACGGGGATCTGGCGCCCGAACAGCCGCTCGGGTGCTCCTGCGTAGTACGCGAGCACGTCGCGGACGTTGCCCGCCTCCCAGCGGGCGTTCGAGATCGTGTGACCCGAGTTCGCGACCTCGAGCCGTGCCAGGTCCTCGTTGGCCCCGTCCACTGCCTCGGCAAAACGCCGGAGCAACCGGGCGCGATCGCCCGGCGAGACGGCCCGCCAGGCCGGGAGCACGGCCGCAGAGCGGGCGATCGCCTCGTCGGCGGCCTCCGCGCCGGTCTGGCTTATCGTGGCGATCGTCTCCTCGGTGGCCGGGTTGACAACCGCACGTTCAGTGGTCACAGGCGTTCGAACCCCCTGTAGCGTTCCCAGTCGGTGACGGCTGAGTCGAACGCGTCGAGCTCGACTCGTGCCATGTTCGTGTAGTGGTCGACAACCTCGGCACCGAAGGCCTCGCGGGCGATCGGACTCGTGGCGAACAGATCGGCTGCTTCTCGGAGCGTGGTCGCCAGCCGCGGCTTGTCCGAGTCGTAGGCGTTGCCTACGAGCTCGGGCTCGAGCTCCAGGCCCTTGTCGACCCCGTACAGGCCACCGGCGACAATCGCAGCCAGTGCCAGGTAGGGGTTCACGTCCCCACCGGGCACACGGCACTCGACGCGCAGTGAGGACGGCTCATGGCCGACGACGCGAAGCGCGCAGGACCGGTTGTCACGGCCCCAGGCTACTGCGGTCGGCGCAAACAGCCCGGGGGCAAAGCGCTTGTAGCTGTTGACGTTCGGCGCGACCAACAGGGTCAGCTCGCGCAGCGAGGCGAGCAGCCCCGCGATGAACTGCTCGAATACCTTCGAGAACCCGTGGCCCTTGTCACCGGAGAACACGGGTTGATCAGAGTCGTCCCGCAGCGAGATGTGGATGTGACACGAGCTGCCCTCACGGGCGTCGTACTTTGCCATGAAGGTGAGACTGCAGCCCTCCTGGGCCGCGATCTCCTTGGCTCCGGTCTTGAACAGTGAGTGCTCGTCGGCCTTGGTGACGAGACCGGTGTAGCGGAAGGCGATCTCATGCTGGCCGAGGTTGCATTCTCCCTTTGCCGACTCGACCCACATGCCGGCCCCGCCCATCTCGTTGCGGATCCGTCGCAAGAGAGGCTCCACCCGGCCCGTGCCGAGGAGCGAGTAGTCGACGTTGTACAGGTTCGCCGGGGTGAGGTTCCGGTATCCGGTTTGCCAGGCATGTTCGAAAGTGTCGTTGAAGACGATGAACTCGAGCTCGGTGGCTGCCAGAGCGTGCCAGCCGTGCGCCGCCAGGCGCTCGGACTGGTGCTGGAGGACCTGGCGCGGTGACGCGACGACTGGGGTCCGGTCAGCCCACTCCGCGTCAGCCACGCAAAAGGCAGTGCCGGGATGCCATGGGAGCAGCCGTATTGTCGACAGATCGGGCGCCATGACGAAGTCGCCGTATCCAAGCTCCCACGAGGCCATTGCATAGCCGGGGACCGTGTTCATATCGACATCGACCGCGAGCAGGTAGCTGCACCCCTCGGTTCCGCGGGTCACCACTTCCTCTAAGAAGTGGGCAGCAGCAAACCGCTTTCCCTGCAGTCGTCCCTGCATGTCGGTGATCCCTACCACCACCGTGTCGATGTCATGCGAAGCGACAAGTGTCGCCAGCCGGTCGAGCGTAAGGCCTGGCGGAGCATCGCTCAATCGATTCCCTCCCATTTGTGAACGCCGTTCGTGAGGTTGGCGCACTTGAACGTGTCGCCGTTGACCGAGCCGACGGTTGGAAACGTGTACAACAGACAAGGGGCGCCAAGGATGAAGGCGAACATGACCTAGAACCATATGCCGCTCACTGGTGTCCTCGCACACAGGTTGAAGTGGCGACTCGGCGGACGGCCTGGCTCTCGGCAGATGGCGACTGTCCCATGAGCACCAGGGCGAGCTCCTGGGTGGCGGAGCCGACTGCGGGCTGTCGGTCTCAGGGGATGATGTTGACCAGCCGCGGTGGTCTTGCGATGACTCGTGCCGGCGAGGCGCCGCCCAGGGCCTCCTGGACTCTCGGTGACGCCAGGGCAATCTCGGTCGCGGCTCTCTCTGAGATGTCGCGCTCGACCTCGATCCGGTCCTTCACCTTGCCGCTTACCTGCACGACCATCGTCATCTTCTGCTCGGTAAGAAGGCGCACGTCCGCGACCGGCCACGGTCGGGTGTGCACGTTGTCACTGTGGCGGTGCTCGTAGGCCTCGGCCGCGAGGTGCGGGGCAAATGGGGCGAGAAGCTCCAGCAACGTGTCGATCGACTCTTCGATGACGGCCCGGTCCGTACCTGATCGGGCGTGGCGGGAGATCGTGTTGGTGAGCTCCATGCATGCCGCGACCGCGGTGTTGAACGCGTAGCGCTCGATGTCGGCGGTCACGCGCGCAATGGTGTGGTGAACGGCCCGCTTCAGTTCGTGACTGTCGCCTGTAGCTGCGGCACTGTCTTCGGCTGGATGACCTCGCTGTTCTGGAGAGTCGGTCGCGAGTCGCCAGACCCTGCCGAGGTAACGTGAGCAACCTTCGAGGATCTCCTCGGTCTGCTCATTCCAGTCGACGTCGTCAACGGGAGGGCCGACGAACAGGTGGAGCAGCCGTAGCGAGTCAGCTCCGACCTTCGCGAAGTAATCGTCGGGGGACACGACGTTGCCCTTGGATTTCGACATCGCCCGGCCGCCGAGGCGGATCATGCCCTGGCAGAACAACTGCGCGAAAGGCTCGCGGACCTCCTTCGGACCAAGGCCGGTGTCGGCCAAAGCCCGCGTGAAGAAACGGGCGTACAGCAGGTGCAAGATCGCATGGGTGATCCCGCCGATGTACTGGTCGACCGGCATGAAGTGGCGGGCCGCCCCGAGGTCGACAGGGCCTGTCTCATCGCGGGGATTGCAAAAACGCAGGAAGTACCACGACGAGTCCACGAAGGTGTCCATCGTGTCGGTCTCCCGGAGCGCCGGGCCCCCGCAGGTGGGGCAGGTCGTTTGCAGGAACTCCTCGTCGAAGCGGAGTGGGGACTCGCCTGTGGGCCGGAACTCGACATCGTCAGGCAGAAGGATCGGGAGCTCTTCGGCGGGAACCGGCACGATCCCGTGAGTGGGGCAGTACATCACCGGGATCGGGCAGCCCCAATAGCGCTGCCGACTGATAAGCCAGTCGCGCAGCCGGTAGTTGACCTTGCGTGAGCCGATGCCGAG
>Ga0187875_10002707_pt1 | contig 12921 bp, 7 predicted proteins | sample June2016WEW_17_1_2_FD_132978 | JGI IMG/M metagenome (GOLD analysis project Ga0187875, IMG submission 132978) | Peatland microbial communities from SPRUCE experiment site at the Marcell Experimental Forest, Minnesota, USA - June2016WEW_17_10 | ecosystem: Environmental > Terrestrial > Soil >... | reverse complement strand
GGTGGAGTGCTTTGATCTGCTTCCCGTCGTAAACGATTACGCCATCCTTCTCGGTGCCGAGCAGCACCTGGCCGGTGGAGAGCGGCAAAACCGAAGTGAGCTTACGGTATCCCGGCTCGACAGGCCGGATCTGACGGAAGCCGCCCTCGCCGAGGATCACCAATCCTTCGCCCGCGGTTGTAATATATAGCTCCGGTTGGCCGCTGCCGGCGCCCACCGCCAGCGTCCCCAGCGGCGCGGGAGGCAGTTCCAGGCCTGGCCGGAAGCGGCGCTTGAGCGCGCCCTGCGAATCGTATTCGAAGAGTCCGGCCGGACCGCAGATGTACAACCGGTCGCGAAACGAAACCGCGTCGGCAAACACGGCGGGAGTCGAGAACCATTCGAAACCACCGCCCGATGGACGATCGAGCCGTGCGGTTGTGAAGCGGATTTCCGAGGCCGCCTGGAGCTCGAGCGCAGATTCCGTGGTGGCGCGCGATGCCCGCCACAGGACGGCGGCCGCGTATGCCGCTATCGCCAGTACGCCGGCAGCGCCGCCAATCAGGAGGATTTTATTCCTTCCGGGCCTCATAATCCGAAGACTCTCCAATTATCCACCAATTGGTAGGGCGTGCTTAAACTGGCCGGTTGTTCTTCCCGAACCAGCGCCTGCAAAGACGACAGTGCAAGTGGCGCGCCACACCGGGATCGAACCACTGCAGCTTCTTTTCTTGGGTTTCGATCCAGCGCGGGAGTGTCAGCCGGGACACCCGTGTCTGGCGCGACACAAGACCGCACCGTCCAGCGCTGCGGTTACTCCAGTCACTCGGAAATCAGTTAGTGTAGGAGTTGGCCGTCAACGTGAACACTGCCCTGAATCCTATGCCGACAAAACTCACCAACGATATCATCACCGCCGCCATTGAAGGCTTCGAGTCCGAAAAGGCGCAAATAGACGCTCAGATCGCGGAGCTCCGCCAGATGCTCTCCGGCCGTCCTGCCGGGACCGTTGTCACGCAGGCACCCGCAAAACGCAAACGCCGCGGTATCAGCGCGGCTGGCCGTGCCCGGATCGCCGAGGCGCAGCGAAAGAGGTGGGCTGAATCCAAGAAGGCGCCAGAACCTTCAGCCCCTAAGGCCGCCCCAAAGCCGAAACGGAAGCTTTCGGCGGCTGGCAGGCGGGCAATCGTTGCCGCAGCCAAAAAGCGCTGGGCCGCCAAGCGAGCGGAAGCCGCAAAGTAGACGGGCGCTCGACCGTAACTGAAAGCTTCGCGGCACAGAGCACGCCACGAAAGGAAGCAAGAACAATGAGACTCCCTATCTCCGCTCGGCGCGCGACGGCAGTGTGCTTCGTCCTCTGCCTGAGCGCTTTGCCGGCGATTTGCCAGGCGCCGAAAATCGAGCGTATCCGGAACGGCGTTCAACTGACGACCGGCGATCTGAACGTCAAGGTGCAATTCTATTCGGAAGGCACGGTTCGCGTCGTGAAATGGCCGGCCGGCGGCACGTCTGACAAAGTCAGCCTCTCGGTGGTTCAGAAGGAAGTGCCCGATCTGAGCGTACAGTTTCAGGAGAGCGCCGCGGCCATCACGCTGAGCTCGGGACAGGTCAAAGTTCAGTTGAGCAAGAGCGATGGGGCGATTCAGTATCTCGCCAAGGACGACCAGGCGCTTTTGAAAGAGCAAGGGCGGGCTGTCTTCACTCCCTGTCAGATCGAGAAGGAAAAGGCCGCGTTCAGCGTTCAGCAGAACTTCACGCTGACTCCCGACGAAGGTGTGTACGGGCTCGGACAGCACCAGTCCGGTTACATGAACTATCGCGGACGGACTGTGAAGCTGGTGCAGTCCAACACCGACGCGGTCACGCCCATGCTGGTTTCCACAGGCGGATACGGAATATTCTGGGACAACTATTCCAAGACGATCTTCGACGACAGCCGTGGAGCGACGTCGTTCTGGTCCGAAGTGGCGGACAACATCGATTACTACTTCTTTTTCGGCCCGACGATAGACCAGGCCATCGCCGGATACCGGCAACTCACGGGGCCGGCTCCCATGTACGGCAAGTGGGCCTACGGCTACTGGCAGAGCAAGGAACATTACGCGACCCGCGACGAGCTGCTTGGCATCGCACAGGAATACCGCAAGCGGCGGATTCCCATCGATAACATCGTCCAGGACTGGAATTACTGGGGCGGGAACGATATGTGGGGCGGTATGTTCTTCAACGAAACCACCTACCCACGGCCAAAGGAAATGATCGACCTGCTGCACAAAGAAAACTTCCACCTGATGATTTCCATCTGGGGTGGGCTCGGGCCCGCCGCGCCGATCTACAAGGACATGGAGCGCCACGGGTATCTGTATTCGCCGGTAGGATGGGCCGGATTCCGGTACTACGATGCGTACAATCCTGCGGCGAACGATTTGTATTGGAAATACGCGAGCAACGGACTCTTCTCCAAGGGAGTTGACGCCTGGTGGATGGACTCGACTGAGCCCGACATCGTCAACGCGCTCACCAAGGAATCGGAAGAGTATGAGATGAAGAGGGTCGAGAACAATTATCTCGGCTCGTTCGCCCGGTATCTCAATCCTTACTCGCTCGTCATCACGGAAGGCGTTTACCAGAACCAGCGGAAAGAGACCGACCAGAAGCGGGTGTTCATTCTCACGCGGTCGACCTTCGCCGGCCAGCAGAGGGCCGCGGCAGCCACCTGGTCGGGAGATATCGGCGCGGACTGGGGCGTTTACCGGAAGCAAATCTCCGCGGGGATCAATCACAGCATGGCCGGCATACCTTATTGGACCTTCGATATCGGCGCGTACTCGCTGGGGTGTCAGGGCGGCGTGTTCTCGAACGGCGGTAAGGACCCGGCGTATCAGGAACTGTATGCACGCATGTTCCAGTTAGGCGCCTTCTCGCCCATTTTCCGCTCGCACGGCTCGGAGACTCCGCGCGAGATCTGGGAGTTTGGCGACTACAGCGACACGCTGGTCAAGTTCGACAACCTGCGATACCGGCTGTTGCCCTACATCTATTCGCTGGGCTGGCGGGTCACTCACGATGGGTATTCCATCATGCGCGGCCTCCCGATGGACTTCGCGAACGACCGGAAGACCCATTCGATCGACGACCAGTTCATGTTCGGCCCCGCGATCATGGTCTCTCCAGTGACGGAGTATATGGACCATCGCCCGCCCGAGCAGACCGTTCCTATGCCGCCCGAGGTCTTTAGGACGAAGGACGGGAAGCCAGGCCTGACCGCCAGATACTACTGCGATGCGGACTTCAAGAAGCTGTGTCACGAAGCTGTGGAGCCGGTGATCGATCTCTATTGGTACACGGGCTGGCCGAGCTTCATTACCGACCCCCGATTTTCGATGCGCTGGGAAGGCAAGCTGGTTCCTACCTCGACCGGAGAATACCGGTTCAACATGAAGAGTTTCGGACCGAAGCGAGTGTATCTGGATGGCAAGGAGGTGGCTCATAACTACGACTCGATGGAGTCCCACACCGTGCCCGTTGAGTTAGTGGCCGGCAAGGAATATGACTTCGCATTCGAGACATCGAACGCGGTGCTCGGCGCGTTCCGTGCCCAGATGTTCTGGAAGACTCCGGAGATTTTCGCCCGTGAGGCGAAGCCAGCCGGGCCGAGACAGAAGACACGAACCGTTTATCTGCCGGCCGGGGATCAGTGGATCGATTTCTGGACGGGGGAGGCGCTGGCCGGCGGCAAAAGCTTAGTTGCGGATGCTCCCGTCGACAAGATTCCGCTCATGGTCAGGTCAGGATCCATCATACCGATGGGTCCCTTTGTTCAATATTCCACGGAAAAGCCGGCTGACCCGATTGAGTTACGCATCTACCCAGGAGCCAATGGCAGCTTCACCCTGTATGAGGACGAGAACGATAACTATAACTACGAAAAAGGCGCCTATTCGACGATTGATTTCAACTGGGATGACGCGCAGCGCCAGCTTAGAATCGATGCCAGGAAGGGAAGTTTCCCAGGCATGTTGCAAGCGCGCTCTTTTCATGTTGTTATTGTGCGAAAGGGCCATGGCACGGGAATCGAGGTTACGGACACACCGGACAAGGTGATTTCGTACCACGGCGAGCAACAGACCGTTCCCATACGTTTTTGACCGCCGGACCTGTCAGCAAGGTCCCGGACGGCCTCTGGCGGCCGGTACGCTGCGGATCAATCCGCCTTACGAGGCTTGAGGCCGAATTCCATGTGCAGGCGCACCGCAGGAATCCAGACCGGGCCGCGATCGTGGTTGAAGGCCAGGTTGGTGTCGTGCTGCAGATCGAAGGTCGCGTATAGGCCGGGGCACACGCGGGCGCTGTAGTACGATTCCCAAACGTACTCGGGAGCGTAGTTCAGGCGGCCATCGCCGATCAGGAAGTCCAGCCCGCCGCGTGACAGATAGAGGGCGTGCACGCCGGAGATGCCGCCGGCCGTGAACGAGCTGGCCACTACATCGTTCTTGCGCTTCCAACGTGTGCCTTTGACCGACACGCCGCCGGTCGCCAGCCGGTCGATAGCGGTGAAGGCGAAGCTCTCAGTCTTGCCATCGTTCCAGCCGAGCCGCATGAAGACGCCGACATCGTGCGTGATCTCCTGCTCCAGGTTCACTCCCAGCCCGTACTTCAGCGTTCCGGGACGGCGTGTCGCAATCACATCGGGCGCGGTGCCAGTCTCCGCACCCAGGCGCAGCGCGGCGGCGTAGGTGCCGGAGTCGGCGCGGTTCGCGAATCCCATCGCGCGCAGCGTACCGGCGTGATCGCCGAGTGAGTAGCGGCGCTCCGCTTCGAACGTGTGGCCGTGGTCCCGAAACGGACGGCGGTCGAATTGAGATCCGTTGGCTACCCGCGGCTCCGCTGCGATGCCGTAGCGGAACGCCCAGTGGTGCGTGTGCAGTTCCTGCACCAGGCCCCAGGTGTAGCCGCGCGTATCGGCAGGATAATCCCACGCGCCGTTGTACATCACGCCCCACGCCATGAACTGCTCGCGCGGATCGTGCGTGTACTCATTGTTATCGAAGTAGTCGGTGAGCGAGAAGCGGCCCGCGTAGATGGAGTAGCGCGTCATCGGACGCTGGCCCGCGAGCTGGTTGGCATCGCTTTCCACCTGCTCCTGGTCGGCGCCAAAGCCGAAATCGTGGGCCACGAAAAGACGCGCCAGGTATGGTTTGGGAGTCGCGGTGGCCACGCGCGGGAGCTCGCCGTTGGGCGGATTGGCAATTCCGCTCACACCGCTGAATCCTCGGCCTCCCGCGATCTCCGGATTGAAAACGAACTGCGTGTTGGTGGCGAGGAGGGCCGTGAAAAACAGCGTCGACGTCAGCGAGACATCGTGCTCGGGATAGTCTCGAAGGCTCAACGGGCCTGTGTATGGCGCGTAGAATGTACCGTGTTCGTCGCCGATGGCAGTTGCCTGGAAATACAGGTTCCAGCGCTCGGGCACAACGGGACTGGCGCCGCTCGCCGCGTCGCTCGACTGGTCGCCGGTCTGTTGAGCGCTCGCCGCGGCTGGCGATATTAACACCAGAGTGGCCGCGATCAACGCTTTCCATGGATTCATCACGATTCCCGACTCACTCGACATCGGATCGACACAGCTCGGGCCGAGTGTAACAACACTGAAACATTGTATGCCGCGTGCTTAACGAGAATGATCGCGCGAAACTGATTCACGCGAAGCGGCACAGGAACGCCACTTCAGGATACCATCGACAAGAAGGAGTGCGCGGCGCGCGGCTCTTTCTTCGGACGGGCAAGCTAAAAAGCATGCCCTGCCAGCACTTACTCGACTTCGAGCGTCACCGTTGCTACCGACATCGCCGGCAGCGTGATCCGCATCCGGTCCGGTTCCACGGCAACGTCGTGCGGTCGGATCGTCACGCGGTCCGGATGGTCGAAGCTGTTGTACGCGTTCAGATCCGAATCATGCAGGATCTGCGCCCGGCCCTGCTTGGCCCTGGCGCCGCGCAGCCTGCACTCGACTTCCATGTCCAGATCGGTTCGCGGGTTCACCAGGCTCACGACCAGCTCGGAGCCTTTTCGAGACGCGGAGATGGAAGGCACCGGCATCACTTCGCTATCCAGAATATTGGGCCCACTCTCGGACACACCGCCGCCGTCCACGCGCACGGCGGTCTTGCCGCGATGCGCCTTGAACAGCATGAAGGCGTAGTAGGTGGTGGTGCGCACGCAGTTCCTGCCTTCCGGCCCATCGGTGAGCAGCACCGATTGCAGCACGTTGACCATCTGCGCGATGTTGCACATGTACAGCTTGTCGGCCTGGCGGTTGAAGATGTTCAAACCTAGTCCCGCGGCGACCGCGCTGCGCATTGTCGATTGCTGCCACAAGGCGCCGTTGCGTTCCTGGTCCGCTTTGGGAATGCGGTCCCAGACGCCCCATTCATCGAGAAACAGCCCTATGCCGCGGCCACGGTCGTAGCTATCGAGCAAGTCACGTTGGTCGATAATTGCTTGCTCCACGGCCCGGAAGGTATTCATCTGCGCCATCGCCGCGTGCGGCGTGTACTCCAGCGGGGGATGATCTCCGTTTTCGTAATAATGGAACGAGTAGCCGTCTGGCAGGCGGCTGCCGGCCAGCGCGTCCATGAACCCGCGCGTCCATTTGGCGTCGTTGCCGCCAGGGCCGCAGCCAATCAGGTATGGCTTGGTGTCGCCGAACGCGCGCGCGTAACTGGCGTAGCGGCGGAACTCGGCCCCGGCGCCATCCGGCCGGTAATTGCCGCCGCAGCCCCACGCCTCGTTGCCCACGCCCCAGTACTTCACGCGGAATGGCTCGGGCGATCCGTTGGCGGCGCGCTCGTCGGCCAGCGCACTGCCGGAGGGAAAGTTGCAATACTCGATCCAGTCGCGCATCTCCCGCGGCGATCCCGACCCGACGTTGGCGGCGAAATACGGCTCGGCGCCGATCAGCCGGCAAAACCGGATGAACTCATGCGTGCCGAAGCTATTGTCTTCGACGTAGTTGCCCCACCAGATGTTCACGCGCTTGGGCCGCTTGGCCGCGGGACCGATGCCTTCCCGCCAATGATAATCGTCCGCGTAGCAGCCGCCGGGCCAGCGCAGCACGGGCACTCCCAACTCCTTCAGGTAATCCACCGCCGCCTTGCGGAAGCCCTCCACATTTTCGATGGGCGACTTCGGGCCTACCCAAATGCCGCCATACACGCACGAGCCCAAGTGCTCGGCGAAGTGAGAATGAAACTCCGGACGCACCAGGCCGATTTCGTCATCGGCGCGGATGACGGCTGTGCGATTGGGCGCGGGTGAGCCGAACATGCGTCGTGGCAGCACAGCCGCCAAGCCCGCTGCGGCGCCGGCGCGGGCGAATTGTCGCCGTGTATAGCCAGTGGTCATGAGCTGGTCTCCTCGGACCGCATATGATAGCGCAGCGGCGTTTTTGTGGGGATGTGAAGGCGGGGGCGTTTAGTTAGTAGGTCGCGGACGTTACCAAACCTGCCCCACGAGTATTTTCGGGCAGAATCTGCCCGAATTCTTTTCGAAAACAAAGCACTTAGCCGCTGTTTTTGGGCAGATTCTGCCGGAAACCGCCCGCTCATCCGAGGGCTGTGTGAAAGCGCGCCCGCAGGCGGGCGTTGGCTCGCCGGGGACAGCCGGAGACCTGCCCGCTTATCCCGAATTCCGAAGTTTGCTGAAGCTTCCACGCCTTTCGAGCTTCCGCTTTCAAAATGTCGTCTGTGAACTGGTCCTCGCTCGCGCCAGGAACTTCTTTTTCCAGCGCCAGGATCTTCATGCGTCATTCCCCGGATTTCCTCTTCCTCATCAAGCAAACCCAAGCTCTCGGCGGGGCTGGAAGGTGAGTCTCGAATTGGGTTGAAACCAGAGACAAGATCTCGAAGTACGGTTCGACAGCGCCAACAATGTCTCTGGCAGTCCGCTTTGGAGGGCCTTCGTTGAGGCGTTCGTCATCGGCATTTCCAATAAGACTGAGCCATAGGCCGTTCTCGCCTAAGTGACGGTTGACCTGCTTGGCGAAAGTCTGCTGTTCACTGGCGGAATCCAGCGTATGGAAGCAGCCCCGATCAAAGGCGAAAGCAAATGGTGCTCCCTCAACGTGGCTCTTGAGGAAGTTCAGCACGGCATACTTACAAGTGACATTCGCATTGGCAGCTTTCTCCCTGGCCTTCTCAATCGCAATCTCCGATGCATCAACTCCGATAACAGTGAAGTTCTCTTCCGAGAGCCAAATTGTGTTATCTCCAGTTCCGCATCCGATTTCCAGAGTCTTGCAGGGAGCAATGGGGGTAGCGGTCACAACTTGAATCAGGTTGAAATCCGGCTTGCCAATGTCCCAAGGGGCCGAGCCTTCTTTGTAGTGTTCATTGAAACGATCTTCGACCGTCATATTGGGCTTCCTCCGTGGTTCGTGCCGCCCCTCTTTCCGAGCATTCCCTTTAGGGTTTCACTCCTAATAATAAACAGCGCCGCCAAATCCAGGAGTTGGACGCCTTGTATCAGGGCACGGCTTGAGCCCCGTGCCGCCGACAGCGCGCTTGCTGAGGGCAGGCCCCTGTCTGCCGCCCAGGGTCTAAAACCCATCAGGTTCACCCCGTTCCGGCACGGCTATTATAAAGCCGTGCCCTGATACACGACCTGCCGCTTCATGGTGCTCCGCAATGGGAATGCGACTTCGCCGAAGTTAACTTCGGAATCCCCCGTTTATCCCTGCCGCGCGGCGTTGAGCGCCAGGCGCTGCTGTTTCATCCAGCGCAGGCGGCCCTGCTGCTCCTGATAAAGCGTGCCAAAGCCGGCCCAGTAATAGCCGAACACGAACAGCAGCAGGAAAGGAACCGCAAGGAGGTTGTAAGTCTGAATGGCAAAGACCACCATACCCAGGAAATACGTGCCCACCAGAATCTCGGCGTAGGGCAGCCAGCCGCTGCGGCCGCGATATTTCTTGACTTCCAGCTTCACCGGGCGATCGGCGATGGCGTATTTCGGCGTGCGGGCAAAGGCGGTCTCCACGCCGAACAGCGCTTCGAGCACCGCGCGCGTGTTGATGATCGTCAGTCCCACTCCCACCGCCATCAGCATGGGCAGCATCAGGATGGACCGCTTCCAGGTCTTCGGGTGCAGCTCGCGCTGCGCGATCACGTAGAACGCCGAAATCGACCAGAACGAGGCCGCAATCAGCGGCAGGTCGATGAACACCATCTGCCAAACTCCCATGTAGAAGCGGACGATCATCACCGGCAGCATCAGCGCCGAAACCACGATCATCAGCGGGTAGGAGATGTTGGGCGTGAGATGGAGAATCGCCTCGGCCTTGACGCGCTTGGGAATATCGGCGCGCAGCAGCCGCGGCAGCAGTTTCTTGGCAACCTGCGTCAGGCCCTTGGCCCACCGCGATTGTTGCACCTGGAAACCGTGTATGTCCACGGGCAGCTCGGACGGGCAATCGAGGCCCGGCAGATAGACAAACCGCCAGCCCTTGAGCTGCGCCCGGTAGCTGAGGTCGGAATCTTCCGTCAGCGTGTCGTGCTGCCAGCCGCCCGCATCGTCGATCATGGCGCGCCGCAGGATGCCCGCCGTACCGTTGAAGTTGAAGAAGTAGCCCGCCCGCGACCGCGCGCCATGCTCCAGAATGAAATGCCCGTCGAGCAGCATGGCTTCCACTTCGGAGAGGAAGTTGTAATCGCGATTGATGTAGCTCCAGCGTGTCTGCACCACGCCCACCTTGGGGTCGGCGAAGTGATGGATGGTGCGCATCAGGAAGTCGGCCGGCGGGCAGAAGTCGGCGTCGAACACGGCCACGAATTCGCCGGTAGCGGATTCGAGGCCTTCCTGCAACGCTCCCGCCTTGAACCCATGGCGGTTGGTGCGGTGATGATATTCGATCGGGTAGCCGAGCGCGCGATAGCGCTCCACCAGGGCGCCGGCGAAGGGCGCGGTGTCGTCGGTGGAATCGTCCAGCACCTGAATTTGCAGCAGCTCCTTCGGGTACTCGATCTTGACGATTTCCTCCACCAGGCGCTCGACGACATAGCGCTCGTTGAAAAGCGGCAACTGGATGGTCACCGGCGGCAGCTTCTCAAAGTGGTGCGCGGAAGGCTCTCCGGTGGCGTTCTTGCGGTACTTGAAATAGGTGCGGATGATGTCGTACCGGTGAATCCCGTACACCGAGAGAACCACCAGCACGCTGAAGTAGGGAATCAGCATGGCCCAATCGAACCACGCCAGTTGGTGGATGCCTGCGAACGGCGTCTTGACGAACATCTGGCTCAACCGGCCGGAAGCAGACGGAGTGATGAGCAGGGCCCAATAAAGACCGGACATATGAGGACACGGATTCCGCAGCGTCTTGCCGAGCGGACCTTTTTATCTTAGCACCGAAGAAATGCGAGGTGCTGCAGCGGGCGATTCCAAGAAACCGAAGCCGTATAATAGGTGTTTTCGCTCACAGGAGAGATTTTTGTCGCTGGAAGACGATCTACTCAAGCAGCGCCTGGCGCGCGTTCGCGAAATCGAGGCGCTGGGCTACCGCGCCTACGGCCGGCGCTTCGACTTCACCCACACCATTCCGGAGATCCTGGGCGCATATGGCTCCAAGACCGCCGAGGAACTCACGCCCGAGGTGCGCGTGCGCGTAGCCGGACGCATGATGACGGTTCGCCACATGGGCAAGGCGGGCTTCGCCCACCTCCAACAGAACGGCGAGCGGCTGCAGATTTACGCGAAGAAAGACGCGGTCGGCGAGCGCGATTTTCAGCTTTTCAAGATGCTGGATATCGGCGATATCATCGGCGTGGAGGGCTACCTCTTCCGCACCCGCACCGGCGAGCTGAGCATCCACGCTGAGAAACTGGAGTTCCTTTCCAAAACGCTGCTTTCGATGCCCGAAAAGTGGCACGGCCTGGAGGACGTGGAAACGCGCTACCGCCAGCGCTACCTGGACCTGATCGCCAACCCGGAAGTGCGCAAGGTGTTCGTCACGCGGGCGCGCATCATCTCGTCGCTGCGGCGGCAATTGGAGGCGCGCGATTTCATCGAAGTGGAAACACCCATGATGCAGCCGCTTTATGGCGGGGCTGCCGCGCGACCGTTCGTCACCCATCACAACACGCTCGATATCGACCTGTATCTGCGCATCGCGCCGGAGCTGTACCTGAAGCGCCTCGTGGTGGGCGGCCTGGAGCGCGTGTACGAAATCAATCGCAATTTCCGCAACGAAGGTCTCTCCACGCATCACAACCCGGAGTTCACCATGCTGGAGTTCTACCAGGCCTACACCGATTACCTCGGTCTGATGGACTTTTCCGAAGCTCTGCTGAAGCAGGCCGCGCTCGATGCGATTGGCTCGACCGATGTGGAGTTTGACGGTCATAAGCTCGATTTCAGCCGCCTGGAACGCTACACCATGCGCGAAGCGGTAGTGCGGTTTTGGGAAGGCGAAGGCGGGCCGGCGATCGAGGACGTGGCCAATCCCGAGTGGCTGCGGCGCCATTCCGGCAGACCCACGGCTGGGGAGGCGCTGACCGACATCTTCGAACAGCGCGTGGAGAGCAAGCTCATTCAGCCGACCATCATCTACGATTACCCGGTCGAAACATCGCCGCTTTCCAAGAACAAGCCCGACGATCCAGCGTTTGTCGAGCGCTTCGAGATCTACGCCGCGGGGATGGAAATCGGCAACGCTTACACCGAGCTGAACGATCCGCAGGAGCAGCGGCGGCGATTTGAAATGCAGATTGCCATGCGCGAACGCGGTGACGAAGAGGCGCACCAGATGGACGAAGATTACGTCCGCGCACTGGCCTACGCCATGCCGCCCGCCGGCGGCGAAGGCATCGGCATCGACCGTCTCACCATGATCCTGACCGGCTCCCGCTCCATCCGCGACGTGATTCTCTTCCCGCTGCTGCGGCCGGAAGGCCCGATTGACTTAGTCCGCGCGATGCGAGAGCTCGATGAGGGAGGCGGGCCGGCATAGAGCCTGTTGGGAAACGGATTGTTCAATGCCGGCAGGACCGCTCCCTTTGGTCGCGGCTCCGAAGACGGTCGCGATGCACGACGCAATCGGAGCCGCGACCAAAGGGAGCGGTCCTGCCGCGGTTGTTACTGAAACTGAATCATGACCCGATACCGCTTTGAACTTTTCGTCGCCACGCGCTATTTACGGGCGCACCGCGGCGCATCGGTCATCTCCGTCATCACCGCCATCTCGGTGCTCGGCGTGGCCGTGGGAGTGATGGCGCTGGTGATCGCCATCGCCGTCACCACCGGCTTCCGTAACACGCTGGAGCGCAACCTGCTGGGCGCGATGGCGCACATCAACGTGTCCGAGAAGCTGAATAACGGCATCGACGGCTGGCGCGATCTTTCCGCGCGTTTGCGGGCCACGCCGCACGTGACCGCGGTTTCGCCCGCGCTCTACACGCCGGTGTTTCTGGAGGGCGCCATCCAGTCGCACGGCGCGGTGTTGAAGGGGGTCGAGGTCGATTCCGAACTGGCCATCAGCGATGCGCTGCGCCATCTCAAAGCCGGCTCCACAAACCGGCTGCTCGACACCAATGCTTCGCCGCCGGGCATCATTCTCGGCGCGCGGCTGGCCGAAGATACCGGAATGCGGGTCAACGACAACATCACGCTCGTCAGCCCGGAAGGCGAGCTCACGCCCTTCGGCCCGCGCCCGGCCATCCGCCGCTTCAAGGTGTGCGCGATTTACGAGACCGGCTTTTTCGATATCGACGATACCTGGGCGTTCACTTCCATTGCCGCCGCGCAGAAGGCGCTGTCGCTGGAGGATGTCATCAACCAGATCGAGCTCAAAGTGGACGACCTCGACCGCGCGCCGGAGATCGCCCGCGACGTGGAACGCGTGGCCGGCAGCCGCTACACCACCACCACCTGGCAGGAGCGCAACAAGCAACTGCT
>Ga0187875_10002705_pt1 | contig 12923 bp, 10 predicted proteins | sample June2016WEW_17_1_2_FD_132978 | JGI IMG/M metagenome (GOLD analysis project Ga0187875, IMG submission 132978) | Peatland microbial communities from SPRUCE experiment site at the Marcell Experimental Forest, Minnesota, USA - June2016WEW_17_10 | ecosystem: Environmental > Terrestrial > Soil >... | reverse complement strand
GGCATGTGCCCGAACTGCAACGGCCTCGGCCGCAAAATGGGCGTGGACCTGGATCGGTTCCTCGATAAATCCAAAACACTGAACCAAGGCGCGATCCTGTTCCACGAATATGCCGTCGACAGTTGGGGCTGGAACTTCCTCGGCCGGTCGAAACTCTTCGACATGGACAAGAAGCTTTCGAAGTTCAGCGAAAAGGAAATGGAACTGCTTTTATACAGCAAACCATACAAGTTGAAAACAAATGTCGGAGGCAAGACCTTCAATTTGACGTGCGAAGGCATCATCAGCAGATTTACCGCCAAGTACATCACTCGCGACGTGAAGACCATGTCGGAACGTACACAAAAGGCGGTGGCGCCTTACATAGCTATGGCGCCGGGAACGGTGGGAAAGGACGCGCGCTGAAGTAAGGAAGTGCTGTAGTGCAGGATGGGCGGATACAACATCGCCGAGCTGGCCGCGATGGAAGTGGACCGGTTGATCGGCGTGATCCAGGCGATCGCGGAACCGAAAGTCGCACCCATTTTGAAAACACTGATCCAGCGCCTGCAATATCTGGTGGATATCGGCCTCGAATATCTCGCCTTAAATCGTGAAACGGACACGCTCTCCGGCGGCGAATCGCAGCGCGTGAAGATCGTCAAGCACCTGAGCAGCAGCCTGGTGGACGCGATGTATGTGTTCGACGAGCCCAGCGTGGGTCTGCACCCGCGCGATGTGCATCGTTTGAATGAACTGCTTCAACAATTGCGCGATCGGGGAAATACGGTACTCGTGGTGGAACACGATCCCGATGTCATTAAAGTGGCCGACCATATCGTGGACCTGGGCCCGCATGCGGGAAGCCGGGGCGGCCAGGTCATGTACGAAGGTCCGTTCAAGAACCTGTTGAGCGCGGACACACTGACCGGAAAATATCTGAAACAGTCGGTTTCAATCAAAAGCGATTTCCGTTCCCCCAGTGGAAAACTGCCCATCAAGAATGCAAAAGCCAACAACTTGCAGAACGTGAGCGTGGACATCCCGAAGGGCGTACTCACGGCGATCACAGGTGTGGCAGGTTCGGGGAAGAGCTCGCTAATTCATCAGACCTTTCTCCGTCAACACCCGGACTCCATTGTGATCGACCAGTCCCCCGTGGGTGTCTCGATCCGGTCCAATCCCGGCACCTATACCGGCATCATGGACGAGGTGCGCAAGGCCTTCGCGGCCGCGAACAAGGTGAGCCCGTCGCTGTTCAGCTTCAATTCGGAAGGCGCCTGCGAGAACTGCCAGGGACTGGGCGTGATCTACACGGAGATCCCCGCGATGGGCGAGGTCAAGTCGCCATGTGAGATCTGCGAGGGCAAACGATTTAAAGATGAAGTGCTGGCATACAAGCTCAACGGAAAATCGATCAACGATGTGCTGGAAATGACTGTCAGCCAGGCGCTCGAGTACTTCAAGATCGACAAGATCGCGAGCAAGCTACAGGCCATGAGCGACGTCGGCCTCGATTACCTGACCCTGGGTCAGCCGTTGAGCACGCTCTCCGGTGGCGAATGCCAGCGCATCAAACTGGCGAGTGAGCTGCACAAACAAGGCAGCATCTATGTGCTGGACGAGCCCACCACCGGTTTACACATGTCGGATCTCAGTCACCTGCTGGAGATCATGAACCGGCTGGTGGACGCCGGCAACACGGTGATTGTGATCGAACACAACACCAGGGTGATCAAAAATGCAGACTGGATCGTCGATATGGGCCCCGAAGGCGGTACAAAAGGCGGCAGGGTCATGTTCGAAGGCACGCCCAAGCAGTTGCTCACTGCAAAGAATTCGCTGACCAGTGAGTATATACGGAATTAACCTGATGCAAAGCGAATCGTCGGATTCACTGTGTCATAGGACGAGTGTGGAGCCGGCCGGCAGGCGCTAGCCGACTCAGCACATATGCGCGAGTGGGCTCCCTTTGAAGCCGATGGGAGCCAGGGTACAGTTGTAACCGTCTTTCCGAACGGCTATCGAACCAGAAGAGGCTTCCACTTGCGGAGGGTGCAGGTTACGCTGAGCGCAGCTAAAATAGGCGCGAGAGTTGGAGGTGTACATGAAAAGGCCCGTCCCGGTGGAATCCGCCTCTGCACTAATCGACCGGAAGATCAAGGAACTTGGGGACTGGCGCGGGAAGACGCTCGCGATAGTGCGGGAAATCATACACGAGGCAGACCCTGAGATCGTAGAAGAGTGGAAGTGGATGGGGACTCCCGTCTGGTCCCACGGCGGCATCGTCTCGACGGGAGAGACGTACAAGAACGTGGTCAAGATGACATTTGCCAAGGGAGCTCGGTTGCAGGACCCTTCAGGTTTATTCAACTCCAGCCTCGACGGGAATGCCAGGCGCGCCATCGACATCCACGAAGGCGACCAGGTCGATGAAGTGGCCCTGAAGGATCTCATCCGCGCCGCAGTGGCGCTCAATCTCAAGGGCAAGCCGAAGCCCCGGCGAGCGAGCGGCAAGCGGGCCGACTAGCTTCATCGCAGGCCAGGTGTTGGCCGCCGAAGGGCGCTCGGTCTTGATCGCGGAGGAGACTGCCATCTCTATGAAGCGTCCCTATGGCGGTCAAGCGTGAGTCGTGCCGATGAAATCGGCGGGCGCCGGCGACAGACTTGGGCGCTACGTGGTTTTCGGCCATCGGTTGGCTGGCAGGGTGCCGGGCGCGAAGTTCCTGCCGCTGTCAATCCGCGACAGGGCGGTATGACCGATTATGTACGGAGGGCGCGAACCGGGTCGGTTTGCGAGGCACGCCAGGCCGGCACAAGACACGCCGCCAGGGAGGCGATCGCCATGACCGCGCCCGCCGCTGCAAAGGTTAACGGATCGCGCGGGCTTACATGGTACAGAAGATTGGCGACGAGCTGTGTGACCACCATCGCGAGGGCGATACCCAGGAGGATGCCGGCGGCGGTGAGCTTCAGTCCATGCCGGACGACGCCGCGCAAGAGGTCCGCGGTGTCCGCGCCCAACGCCATGCGCAGTCCGAACTCGCGCATACGCTGCGAAACCGTGTAGGACATCACGCCGTATAGGCCGATCGCAGCCAGCAGAAGGGCCAATCCACCGAACAGGGCGAACATGCCGAGGGCGGTCCTCCGGAACGCGGTGGTGCGATCCACCTGTTCGCGCATGGTGATTACTTCACCGAGAATCAGATTGGCATCGAGTTTTTGGATTTCGCTGCGCAACGCCTTCGTCAAGGTTTCGGGCGGAAGAGCCGTACGCACCTCCAATCCGGACCCCCCGCCGGTCTGGAGCAGCGGCGTGTAATAAAATGGCTGGGGGATTTCGGTGAGGTTCCGGTACTTCGACATCCGCGCAATCCCTACCACCCGCAGCCATTGGCCTTTGGCTTGAAAGCGGCGGCCGACCGGATCGAGGCCCTTCCAGTACTGCGACGCCATCATCTCATTGACGACCGCCACGGGGGGAGCGGCGCCGGTATCGGTGCGGGCGAACTCCCGGCCCGCGACCAGAGGGATTCCCATCGTGGCGAAGTAGGAGGGGCCCACCCCGACGGATTCGACGGTAATCTGTCGATCCGGCGGCGCCTCATAACCTTCCACCGCGATCGATGCGGACTGATAGCTGCGCACGGTGAAGGGCGCGAGACCGGTGAAGGCCGCCGATTGCACTCCTGCCAGCGATTGAAGGCGATCGACGAGCAGTTCCTGAAAGTTTCGCGTGCGATCGCGGTTGTATCCCGCCGCCGCAAAGTCGATGGTGGTTGCCAGCACGTTCGCAGTTGAGAAGCCAGGGTTGGTGGCCTCGACAGCGCGGAGACTCCGCATCAGTAGGCCGGTTCCCACGAGCAGCACGAAGCTGAGCGCCACCTGCACCTGCACCAAACTGGAGCGCAGCAGCGCCCGCCGTCCTCCGCCAACCACGCCGCCGGATTCGGCCCGCATGGCGCCGGCCAGATCGATATCGCTCGCCTGAAGGGCGGGAACCAGCGCGAACAGCAGCGTGGAGACCGCGCAAACTCCGGCGCTCAGTGCGAGGACGCGCCAATCCAACCCGCCGGGCAGATACATGGAAACGCCGCCCCGGGCCGGAAGGAGCAGCACCAAAAGGTTGCGGCACGTGTATGCCAGAGCGAATCCGCTGGCCGCGGCGAAAGCCGCCAGAATAAATCCCTCCGTGAAAAGCTGTGCGAAGAGACGGCGGCGCGCGGAGCCGATGGCCAGACGCACGGCCATTTCATGCCGGCGCCGAAAGGATCGGAGCAGCAGCAGGTTACTGACGTTGGCGCAGGCGATCAGCAGCACCGCGATGGCGACAGCCAGCGAGATTTTGAGCGTCGGAAGCAGCGTGCCGGCATTGTTGAACGGTGTTTGCCAGAGGGGATAAAGCCGAACGCCGCGGCCGCGGTTGGTGGCCGGATAGGCGTCCTCCAGGCGCTTGGCCACGGCGGAGATCTCGGACTGCGCCCTCGTGGGACTGACGCCGGGCTTGAGGCGCACAAAACCCTCGATCCAGCGCGCGCCGCGGTCTTCGAGCTTGTACCCGCCTGGGTCGAACAGTTCCTGCATGGAGAGTGGCAGCCAGAATTGCATCGCCCAACCGACGAACGTACCGTGAAAATTTTCCGGAGCCACTCCGACGATGGTGTGCGGCAGGCCGTTCAGCATCAGGGCCTTCCCGACGATGCGCGGGTCGCCGTGGTAGCGCTCCCGCCACACCTGGTAGCCGATCACCGTAACGGGATGCGCATTGCGCCCGATGTCCTCGGCCGGTTCGAAGCCGCGGCCCAGGATCGGATGGACACCCAAGGCGTCGAAGTAGTTCGATGAGACAATGCTGGCTGGAGCACGCTCCGCGCGGTCGCCGACGCTGAGCGCGATGCCGGTGATGCGATCGACGATGAATGCGTCGAACAGCGTGCAATTTTTCGCGAAATCCTGGTAATCGGGCCAAGAGACATCGTCGTGCCCAGCCACGCCGCGATTGGTTCCCGTGACTGCCATCATGCGCTCCTGCTGGGTGACGAGAGGAAACGGACGCAAGAGAATGCCTTCGATCCAACTGAAGACAGTGGCATTGGCGCCGATGCCCAACGTGAGGCAAAGAATCGCCAACAGAGAAAAGCCCGGATTGCGCCGCAGCATCCTTAAAGCAAACCGCACATCCCGCCAAAACACTTCGATCATGGGAAATCCCCCGGTTTCGCGATAGATTTCTTTGGTGCGCGCGATACCTCCGAACCGGCGTAGGGCCGAGCAGCGCGCTTCTTCCGGCGGCATGCCGCGGCGAATCAATTCGGCGGTTTCCATTTGGAGATGGAAGGCGAGTTCGTCCTCCAGGTCGCGCTCCACACGGTTTTTCGAAAGCATTCCGGCGAACCGGCGCCACAGAACCCGCAAATGCCTCATGACGCCACGCCGCCAGGCCGGAGAAAGCGGCCGATTATGCCGGAGATGCGCTCCCAGTTTTCGGTTTCCGCGGCCAGTTGTTTCTTGCCTGCGCGGGTGATGGAGTAGAATTTGGCCCGCCGGTTGTTTTCCGAAGTGCCCCATTGGGAGGCGATCCAACCCAACTGTTCGAGACGCAGCAGCGCGGGATAGAGCGAACCCTGGTTCAACTCCAGGACATCCCCGCTGGTCTGCTCGATGCGGCGGGCGATTCCCCAGCCGTGTTGCGGACCCAGGCTGTCGAGCGTCCGCAGCACCATCAGCACCAGCGAGCCGTGTAGGACGTCCGGTTTATCCGGGGGCATTTTCGTTCCTTTTGGTAGCCTACAGAAGTGTACAACGGGAAGGGCATCTGCGTCAAGAGAGGAGCTATCTGGAGAGGGGCTATCTGGTGGCGCATGCCCCCGGAACGCAACGCAGCTAGTCCGCCAACGGCCCGCCGGGAGGATCAGAGACGGCTTTCCCCGATACAATCGAACCTCCGGCGCCCGGTAAATCACGGCGTTGCCAATAACCGTGGCGGGATTCCTAACGCCGAAGCCCGGCGACGTCTTCGTTGGCAGGTTGACAGGCGCCGCGGAGACCAAAGTGCACCCGGCCGTGGTGATTGCCAGCGCAGACTTACCTCGTTGAACGGCCAGACGTTTTGATCGGATTACTCACCACGAAGCTGGCCCGAACCGCTACGTCGACGGACTACGCACTTGTGGATTGGCAGGCCGCCGGGTGCGCGCCGCCTCGTGCTTCCGAGCGGCTGCGGCTTGGCGCAGCTCGATGAACCTCGATCCCTTGCAAAACCTAAGCAATGCCTGAACGCAGCCCACTACACCATCACGGCTTCCGTCTCCTCACTCGCCGTGAAATACGCGCAGTCGGGATGATGGAACACCAGCGCGCTGACGCTGGCTTCCGGGTCCATCATCATACCTTCGGTGAGCCGCACGCCGATGTCTTCCGGCCGCAGCAGTTTCCAGATGGCCTGCTGATCGTCGAGGTTGGGGCAGGCGGCATAGCCGAAGCTATAGCGCTTGCCGCGATACCGCGACGTGAAACGCTCCTGCATGGTCATGGTGGGTGGATCGGGGAAACCCCAATCTTCCCGGATGCGGCGGTGCAGCCATTCGGCGCAACCTTCCGCCGTCTCGATAGCCAGCGCCTGCAAGCCGTGCGACTTGAAGTACAGCCCGGCTTGTTTCCACTCCTCCGACCTGTCCCGAATGCCAGCGCCCGCCGTAACTACGAACATAGCGATGTGATCGCGCTTGCCGTCCTCCGGATCCAGGATGTAATCGCTCAGACACAATCCTTCGTCGCGATGCTGCCGGCCAAAACGGAACGTATGCAGCGGGGCCAGCGCTCCCGGCGCGAACAACTGGATGGCGTTGCCATCGCGCTCGGCCTCGAAGAACTGCCACACGGTCTTCACACGCATGAACTGGGCGGCCTCGTGTTTTAGTCCCTCCATCTTATGGAACAGGTCGAGCGCCTTAGGATCGTGCTCCGCCAGGTTCTTCTCGAAGTTGCCCTTGTATCCCAGATGCTTGCCGTAGAGCATGTGCGGGTTGATGTAGCTCCATATCTCGGCCAGATGCGGCACGTCGCGCACCTTGCGGTCCAGGTTGGGTGCAGCGGGAATCGGAATATCCGGGCGCACCTTGCGGCTGCGGGCCTCGGTCACGCGCACGGGCGCCTCTTCGGCGGCCTCGACCGGCGCGGGCGCCTCGGCGTAAGTGTGGTCTTGCATGGTGGCATTGCGCGCGGCGGGGTCCATCAGACGGTTCATCAGATCCAGGCCGGTCATGGCGTCTTTGGCGTAGCAGACGGCTTCGCCATAAGCCGGCGCGATGCGTGTACGCGTGAAGCGGTCGGAAAGCGCCGCGCCACCCACCAGCAGCGGCACGCGGATGCCGGCATCTTTCAAATCGCCCGCGGTGACGATCATCTGCTGGGCGCTCTTCACCAGCAGCCCGGAAAGCCCGATGGCATCCGGCGTGTGCTCCTGATAAGCGCGGATCAGAATATCGGGCGGCACCTTGATGCCCAGGTTGATCACCAGGTATCCGTTATTACTCAGGATGATCTCGACCAGGTTCTTGCCGATATCGTGCACGTCGCCCTTCACCGTGGCTAGCACGATCTTGCCGCGCGTCGCCGAATCGGCCTTTTCCATGAACTGCTCAAGATGCGTCACGGCCGCCTTCATGGCTTCAGCGGATTGCAGCACTTCGGCTACGATCAGCTCGTTGTTGTTGAACAGCCGGCCCACTTCGGCCATGCCCGTCATGAGCGGGCCATTGATGATTTCGAGCGGCGATGCGCCTTCCGCGCGCTTGCGGTCGAGGTCGGGAATCAGCCCGTCCTTAGTGCCTTCGATAATATAGTTAGCCAGGCGCTGGTCGAGCGGCAGGTCTTCGGCGCGGACTTTAACGCGGGCGCCGGTCTTGCGGAAATGATCGCTGATAGCCCCGATGTGGAACTGGTTGATGGCGGCGCGCTGGGCGAGAGTTTGTTGGCGCCAGTCTTCGGGCGCCAGATGCAGATCCGCGGGGCCGTCGGCGGGCGGGGTGTTGAACAGCAGGCTCTCCGCCAGCCGCCGCTCGTGTTCCGGAATCGACGCGAAGCGCTCCAGCTTCTCGGCGTTGACAATGGCCAAGTCCAGGCCCGCTTTGGTGCAGTAATACAGGAAGACCGAGTTCACCACCTCGCGCGCGGCGGCGGGCAGGCCGAATGAGACGTTGGAGATGCCCAGCACGGTTTTCACATAAGGGATGTTTTCCTTGACGAGCCTCACCGCTTCGATGGTTTCCACCGCACCGCCGATATAGTTGGCGTCGCCGGTGGCGCAGGGAAACACCAACGGATCGATGACGATATCTTCCGGCGCGACGCCGTACTTCTCAGTAAGCAGCTTGACAGACCGCTGGGCCACCGCCAGCTTACGCTCGCGCGTGAAAGCTTGCGCCTGCTGCTTGTCTTCGTCGATGCAGCCGACAATTAGCGCCGCGCCGTACGCTTTCGCGATCGGACACGTGCGCTCGAACTTCTCTTCGCCGTCTTCCAGGTTGATCGAGTTGACGATCGACTTACCCTGGCAATAAGTCAGAGCCAGTTCCATGGCGCGCGGATCGGTGGTGTCGATCATCACCGGCGCTTTGATCTTGCGAATCAGCTTCTCGTAGAACGGCGGAATATCCTTGATCTCGTCGCGGTCGGTGCTTTGCAGGCAGACATCCACAATGTGCGCGCCGTTCTTCACCTGGCGGCGGCCGATTTCGGTGGCCTCTTCCCACTTCTCCTCGGCCATCAGGTTCTTGAACAGCCGGGAGCCGATCACATTGGTGCGCTCGCCCACGATCAGCGGACGGTTGCTGTCTTCGGCCTCCACCAGCTCGATGCCGGAATAATAGGCGCGATGCGATGGCGCCTTCAGCGGGCGCGGTTTCCTGCCTTCGGCCATCTGCGCGACCAGCTTGATGTGCGCCGCCGTGGTGCCGCAGCATCCGCCCACCAGGTTGAGCCAGCCGTGCGCCACGAAGCGGTCGAGTTGCTCGGCGAACGATTGCGGCGTTTCGTTGTACTCGCCTTCCACGTTCGGCAGGCCGGCGTTCGGGTAGCAGGAGACGCGCGTGGAGGCCATCTCGCTCAGCGTGCGCAGGTGGTCGGTCATGAATTCGGGGCCGGTGCCGCAATTCAACCCCGCGGCGAGCAGATCGGCGTGCTCGATGGATGCGTAGAGCGCGTCGGCCGTCTGGCCCGCCAGCATGGTCCCCATGGTTTCGATGGTGCCCGAGACCATCACGGGAATGCGGCGGCCGAGCTCGCGCGCGAGCCGCCGGATGGCCAGCAGACCGGCCTTGATATTACGCGTATCCTGGCAGGTTTCCAGCAGCAGAATATCGGCGCCGCCATCGATCAGCGGCTTGGCGAGATCGTAGTAATCCTGCTGTAGATGGTCAAAGGTAATGGTGCGGCTGATGGTGATGCTCTTGCGTGTCGGACCCATGGAACCGGCTACGAAGCGCGGCTTGCGCGAGGTCGAGAATTCGTCCGCCGCCTGACGCGCCAGCCGCGCCGCCGCCACCATCAGGTCGTAGGATTCGCCATCCACGCCGTAATCCACCAGGTCGCTTTTGGTGCCGTTGAACGAATTGGTCTCGATGATATCGGCGCCGGCTTCCAGGTACGCGCGGTGGATGCCCAGCACCACGTCGGGCCGCGTGTTCACCAGGATTTCGTTGCAACCCTCCAGCACCGGCCCGCCGAAATCCGCGGCCGTGAGGTGCTGCTGTTGCAGCATGGTGCCCATGGCGCCGTCGACGACCAAGATACGGCTCTCGAGTGCGTCCAGCAGGGCTTGGCGGCGTTGGTCACTGGCGGTCATGGCAGAGAGGGTGTATCTTATGATTCTAACAGTTATGACCCGAAGAACCGCATTCCAACTGGCGGGCGCGGCGGCGGCCCTGCCGTCTTTGAGCGCCCAACCGGCTCCGTTGAAGGGCCGTCTGAAGCAATCCGCGGCGCGCTGGTGCTACGGGAAGATGAGCCTCGACGATCTGGCGCGCGAGGCGGCGCGCATCGGCTTGCGGGGCATCGACCTGATCGATTACAAGGAATGGCCCACCGTGCAGAAGTACGGGCTGGTGCCGGCCATGACGCCGGGCGCCGGCAAGATCGGCGATGGGTTCAACCGCAAGGAAAGTCACGACCGGCTGGTGGCCGAGATGGAGGAAAACATCGGGCGCGCGGCGGCCGCCAAGGCGCCCAACGTGATCACGTTCTCGGGCAACCGGCGCGGCCAGGCGGACGCGGAAGGGTTGGACAATTGCACGATCGGGCTGAATCGCGTGAAGAAGCTGGCCGAGGACAAGGGCGTTACTATCTGCGTGGAGCTGCTCAACAGCAAGATCGACCATCACGACTATCAGTGCGATCACACGGTTTGGGGCGTAGAGTTGATGAAGCGCGTGGATTCGCCGCGCGTGAAACTGTTGTACGACATTTATCACATGCAGATTATGGAAGGCGACATTATTCGCACAATCCGGGAAAACATTCAGTACATCGCGCACTTCCATACGGGCGGCGTGCCGGGGCGGCACGAGTTGGATGGCACGCAGGAACTGCAGTGGCGGGCGGTGGCGGAGGCGATTGTGGGCGCCGGCTTCACGGGTTACTTTGCGCACGAGTTTGTGCCGACGCGGGACCCGATGACGTCGCTCGAAGAAGCGGCGAAGTTGTGCGACGTTTGATACAGTGAGCGGCCATGGCTTGCCCCCACAAATGGCGCGCTGACGCGCTGGCGGCCTGAGAGGCCGCCGGCAGGCCACGGGCCTGCGCCACGAGGCTCGCATTTCCTATTCGGCCTTTTCCCGCCCGTCTGCCTCCAGCGTGGCCATTGCCTTCACCGCCGCTCCGTGCGCGATCACCACATCGGGATCGCGCTGCAACGCATCGAAATATTGCCCGCGAAAGCCCTGTCCCGCTTCGGCCGGTGTCAGTAACGTGCGCGCCTGCGCCAGCAGACGCGCGGCCTCCGCGGCGGTGGCCGGCTCGTCGGCGTCCAGCGTCTCGTCGATCAGCACGATCAGCTCGGAGAGCTCGTGCAGCCAGGCGAAGAAGGGATCGCGCAGCACCAGGTTCAGCAGTTGTCCGCTGGACTTGATGCGCTCGACGTCGTGGTCGTAACGCGCGCGTTCGGAATCGAGCAGGGTCTTGTGATGTGCCAGCAGGAGATGCCGGAGTCCGGTGAGGAGGCTGTGCGCGGCGTCGGCCATGCAGCTATGGTAGCGCGGGTGTACGCGGGTCGCCGTCAAACGCCCGCGGCCAGCCGCAGCTTGCATTCGTCCAGCATAGCCGCCGTGCGCGTAGCCCCCACGCGCGTGACGCCCAGCGCGCGCACCCGCAACAACGCATCCAGGTCGCGCACTCCGCCCGCCGCTTTCACTTGTACGTAGTCCGGCGAGTGCCGCCGCATCAGCGCCAGATCCTCCATGGTGGCCCCGCCCGTGCCATAGCCTGTGGATGTCTTCACCCAATCCGCCCGCAACTCGCCGCAGATTTCGCAGAGGCGGATCTTCTGCGCGTCGTGCAGACAGCAATTCTCGAAGATCACTTTCACCCTCTGCCCGGCCTCGTGCGCCGCCTCGATCACCGCGCCGATGTCCGCGCGCACGTAGCCCCAGTCGCCGCTGAGGACCTTGCTGACGTTCACCACCAGGTCGAGTTCCTGGCCGCCGTCCGCCAGCGCCTGGCGCGCCTCCGCCAGTTTGACAGCCGTGGTGTGGCCGCCATGCGGAAAGCCGATGGTGGTGCTGGCATTCACGCGGCTGCCGCGCAGCGCCTCCGCGCAACGCTGCAAGTAAAACGGCATGATGCAGACGCTGGCCACGTCGTATTCCAGCGCCAGTTGTATGCCCCGCTCCAGATCGTCCTCGGTCAGCGTGGGATTCAGCAGGGAATGGTCGATCATTTTGGCCATATCTTCGTAGGTGTAGTCCATGATGTACCGCCGCGCTCCAGTGTATCGCGCAGCGTTATGCTGGAATACAACCGTAACGGAGGATACATGCCTACTCTAAAATCGCAAGTTAGTGCGGCAGCCGCATTCGCGCTGGCCGCGGTTGTCGCGATGCCCATCCCCGCCTGGGCGCAAGGCGGATTCAACGGGCCGGGCCGGTACGAAATCGGCAATGTCCGATCCGGCAAAGTAATCGACCTGGACCGCAACGACCAGACCAGCGTCATCCAGTTCTCGGCGCGCAACACCGATAACCAGCAATGGGACATCGTGCCCGCCGAGCCTGGATTCTGGGTTCTGCGCAATGCCATGAACGGGGCTGCGCTGGAGGCCATGGGCGCGGGCAACAGCACGCCCGTACGCGGCATGCCATTCACCGGCAGCCCCAGCCAGCAATGGCGCATCGCGCCGGCCAATGACGGCAATGCGCTCATCACCAACCGTCTCGGCAAGACCTTGGACATCCCGAACTCGTCGACCCGCGACGGCGCCAGAGTCCAGACTTACGAGGTGAACGGCGAAGCCAATCAACGGTTCGTCTTCCGCCGCCTGGCGGATCTGGCGCGCCGCGACGACGCGGGACGCGACGGCGACGACTGGGACCGTGAGCACCGTTGGCAGCGCTACTACGGCCGCTTCGACGACCGCGAGCATCGCTGGGGCATGGATGGCGATGGCGTCTGCTTTTATCGCGAAGCGGGCTATCGCGGCCGGGCGTTTTGCGTGGTTGTGGGAGAAGAAGTACGCCGCCTGCCGGACCCGTTGATCGAGCGCTTTGCCTCGGTGAAGTTTTTCGGACGCGCGCGGGGAGTGGAGGTGTTCGCCGAGGAGGAGTTTGGCGGCCGGCGCGCCCGCATCGAGCACGATCAGCCCGACCTGGCGGGTTTCCGCAATGAGCGTGGCGACGACATGCGCCGCATCATATCCGTCCGCGTCTTCTGAGCCGCCGGCGTTTGGTGGG
>Ga0187875_10002694_pt1 | contig 12984 bp, 10 predicted proteins | sample June2016WEW_17_1_2_FD_132978 | JGI IMG/M metagenome (GOLD analysis project Ga0187875, IMG submission 132978) | Peatland microbial communities from SPRUCE experiment site at the Marcell Experimental Forest, Minnesota, USA - June2016WEW_17_10 | ecosystem: Environmental > Terrestrial > Soil >... | reverse complement strand
TGCCTGCGAATAGAAGGGAAACCTAGTGGAGGTGCAAGTGATGAGCGACAAGAAGCCGAACATCGTGTTCTTCTTCTGGGACAACTTCGGGTGGGGTGAGCTTGGCTGCTATGGCGGCGGAGTGCTGCGTGGCGCGCCCACACCGCGGATCGATGCCCTGGCGGGCGAGGGCCTCAAGCTGCTGAATTTCAACGTCGAGGCGCAGTGCACGCCAAGCCGGTCGGCCCTGATGACTGGGCGGCACGCGATCCGCTCGGGCACCGGATCGGTGGCGTATACGGGCGGCCCGGACGGCATGACCCGCTGGGAGGTCACGATCGCCCAGGCGCTGTCCGACGCCGGGTACGCCACAGCGATGTGGGGCAAATGGCATCTGGGCGGCGATCCCGAGCAGCGCAGCCCGGTCGACTTCGGATTTGACGAAGCGGTGTGGTCGCCGCGCACGGCAGATGAGGTCCTGTGGACGATGCAGTCGTACTTCCCCAACCGGGAGGTAACGGCCAAGCCTTACGCGGGGGACGCGGAAATCCCGCTCGAGTACCAGACGATCTACTCGCGGAAGAAGGGCGCCAACGCCGAGCCGCTCGGCCCCTACAACGCCGAGTTCCGGGCCGGCTTTGACCGCAAGATCACTGAATGGGCGTGTGATTTCATGACACGCTCCAAGGAGGCAGACAAGCCCTTCTACATCTACCTGCCCTACACTCAGGTCCACAACCCGACGATCCCCGACCCCGAGTACGTGGGTAGGACCAGGCGAGGGAACTGGGCCGACATCCTCACCCAGATGGACGACTTCACCGGCACGATCCTCGACAAGCTCGACGAGCTCGGCATCGCCGACGACACCATCGTCGTGTGGACCTCCGACAACGGCGCTGACACCACCTACCGCCTCCCCGTCATTGACCCGGATCCGGCGGGCGCCCAATGGCCCGGGTTCTCCGGGCCCTGGCGGGGCGGCTTGTTCTCCTCCCTTGAGGGCTCCAACCGGACGCCGTGCCTGGTCCGCTGGCCCGGGAAGGTGCCCGCCGGGAAGGTCAGCAACGAGCTCGTCCACGAGGTCGACTTCTTCACCACGCTGGTAACGGCGGCCGGGGGTACGGTGCCGACCGACCGGCAGATCGACGGCATGGACATGGCCGACTTCCTGCTGGGCGGTGCCGGGGAATCAGGCCGCGACGTCATCTTGTGCCTTCAGGGCAATCGGCTGCAGGCGGTGAAGTGGCATCAGTGGAAACTCCATCTCTTCAAGCAAGACGACATGTACTCGACCTGGAGCCCGTACAACCTTCCGCACGTCCACAACCTGGAGTGGGACCCGCGCGAGGAGCACCAAATCGACTTCGGCCACATCTGGGTGACGCAACCCGTCATGGCGGCCGCGAGTGCCTTCCTGAAATCGCTCGCGATCGAGCCCCCGATCAAACCGGGGACACCCGATCCTTACACCCCACCTCCGCCGGGCCAGTGGCAGCCCCAGACCATCCTCCAGCTCGGTCCCATCACGCAGTACGTCACAGCGCTGGTCAAGCCAGAGGACCTGGTGCCGCAGCCCCCTCACGGCATCGAGCACCAGACTGGATGAGCATCCACCCGGGCAGATATCGGGAGCATGGATCTGGATAACCAAGACGATTGACGCTGAAGCATCAACGGCTGAAGCGGTAGTGACAAGGTTAAGTGCAGCAACCGCGCTCTTCCTCGCTCCCGACTTTCCAGCTAGCGTCTACCGCCTCAAGCCCGCGCCCTCGCGGGAGCCGCTACGCGGTTGCTGCGCGGTGCCTTCGCCAGCCTTGACCCGGCTGCCACTCGCACGGAGTTGGCACCTGCGAGAAGGACCGGCCAGCCTAGCTAGAAGCCGATGGCTTGAAGCCGGGCGGGGAGCCTGAGCGCAGCAGATTCCACCTAGGTGAGACCGGTTGGCGGTGACGCCGCCTCGCCTGCCTGTGCCTTAGCGTCGGATGGTGTGGGCAGCAACCGTGCGCAAGACCCGCGGCAGACCTGCAGTTCCGCTCTGCGGACGTCAGGGCCGAACAAATGGGGAGGAAGAGGTGGCTGCTTCAGGGCGCGGCCTTTCTGCGGAGACGCTGAGGTCAATCTCGACGCCTGACCGCGTTGAAAGTCGTCTGGGCACGCTCGAGTTCGATGATGGCGCACCAACGAAGGCGACAGCCGAGTTGCTGTACGACAACCTTGATTTCGCCCGTGGAGTCGAGGCGTTCCTGGGGGCATTTCCGGCCGCGTCGCTGGCAGCCATGCGCGAGGGGCTTCAATCGGTCGGAGCCGAAGACAACTCGTTCATTCTTTTCTCCGATTTGGCAGACTCCGCCTCACTGTTCCTGACCATGAACAGTGACACCCTGTACTTCGGCGGCTTTGCCGATCTGACCGATGGGCCGATGGTCTTCGAGGTTCCGGCGCTCGCAGCGCCGTCGGGCATCCTTGGATGCATCGACGATATGTGGTTCGGATGGGTCATCGACTTCGGTCTTCCGGGTCCCGACCGGGGCGAAGGCGGTCGTTACCTCATCGTGGGGCCCGGCTACGACGGTCCGTTGCCGGACTCAGGCTTCCACGTGACGAAATCGCGAACGAAACACGTACTGGTGATGGGCCGGGCGTTCATGATCGGCAACGATCCCGCTCCCGCAGCTGCAGCGATCCGCGCCGGTGTCCGGATCTCGCGCTACCAGCCGGGGGCACAGGGCACGGCGATTGCGACCTTCCTGGCGGGCGAGGCGCCGCTGGCGCCATTGCCGCCGGAACCCGAGATCCGCTTCGTCGAGTGCTCAGGCATGTCGTTCAACACTGTCCCGCCGAACGACTTCACCTACTGGAAGATGGTCAACGGCCTGGTCCAGCAGGAGCCGGCGGGCGCCGGTGACCCCGAGATCCTTGGTCAGCTGGCGGCAGTGGGGATCGTCAAGGGCCAGCCGTTCAAGCCCGACGCGCGGATGCGCAAGATCCTCGAAGACGCCGCCGCCGTCGGCAACGCCACCGCGCGCACGATCTCGTTCGCGCCCCGGCCAGAAGAAGGCTTCGCCTACTACCCCGGCTCAGCGTGGCTCAACCCGCTGTTTGCCGGCGGCTACGACTTCCTCGACCCGCCCCCGCAGATCACCGCGAAGGGTGTCGTCCCCAGCCCGAGCGACGGCGCGCGCAAGCTGAACGCTCGTATCGCCTGGTTCTACCCCTACACCGGTGTCACCCCAGCGATGTGCATGCGCCTGACTGGCATCGGCTCGCAATACCTCGTGGCCATGCGCGACGGCGGCGACCAGTTCCTCGACGGGGCCCGCAGCTACCGGCTCACCCTGCCGCCCGGCATCCCGCAGAGCCGCTTCTGGTCGGTGATGGTCTACGACCGCCAGACCCGTTCCATGCTCCAGACCGGTCAGCCGAAGCCGGACATCGGCAGCCAGTCAGGCACTGTCGAAACCAACCCGGACGGCACGACCGACATCTACTTCGGGCCCGCGGCCCCCGGCGGCAGGGCCAGCAACTGGCTCCAGACCGTCCCGGGCAAAGGCTTCTTCGTGATCCTGCGGCTCTACAACCCGCTCCAGCCGTTCTTCGACAAGACCTGGCGCCCGGGCGAGATCGAAACCATCACATAGTGAGGAAGACACCATGGCGAGCCAGGCATCTGCGGCGGCGACGGCAGCAGCCATCCGGCCCGAGATCACCACGCCCGACTCCGTCGAGACGCGCCTCGGCACGCTCGAATACAACGACGGCGCGCCCAGCACGAAGACCATTGCCAAGGTGTATGACAACCTCGACTTGATGCACGCCGTCGAGGCGTTCCTGCATGCGTACCAGGGCGCATCAACCTCGGCGATCAGGGACGGCCTGATCAGCGCGGGCGTCCCGGATAACGCGGTGCTGATCTTCTCGAAGCTGATGGACGCGCAGTCGCTGTTCCTGACCGCCAACGCGGACACGATCTACTTCTGGTCCGTCTTGGACCTGACGGGGGGCCCGATCGTCGTCGAGACACCGCCGATGTCACTCGGCGTCATCGACGACATGTGGTTCCACTGGGTGACTGACTTCGGCCTGCCGGGACCCGACCGGGGCGCGGGCGGAAAGTACCTCCTGCTCCCGCCCGGCTATACCGGCGACCTGCCCGATGGCGGATTCATCGTGGAGCGAGTCCGCACGACCCGGGCGATCATGCTGGGGCGGGCGTTCCTCGACGAGAACGATGAGCCGGGGCCGCCCGTCGAGCTGATCAAGAAGACGCTCAAGATCTACCCATACCAGCCGGGCGGCTACGGCACGAGCATCGGCACCGCGCTGGCGGGAACAGCCTCCCTACGGCGAACCCCACAGGGTCACCTGGACTGGTCATTTCTCAGGCCGCAGCCAGCCGCGGCGTTTATCGAGGGCAGTGGCCTGGTGATGGACACGATCCCGCCGAACGACGCTAGCTACTACGAGCTGATCAACGAGCTCGTGCAGCAAGAGCCGGCGGGCGCGCTCGATCCCGAGATCATGGGGTCACTTGCCGCCATCGGCATCGTGAAGGGCAAGCCGTTCAAGCCCGATGCGCGGATGCGAAAAATCCTGACCGAGGCCGCGGCGATAGCGACCGCCACCACACGAACACTGAACTGGCGCGCCCGCGAGTCCGAGGGATTCGCCTACTACCCCGGCTCCGCCTGGCTCAACTACCTGTTCGTCGGCGGCTACACATTCGAGACACCGCCAGCGCAGGTAAGCCCGGACGGAGTGGTAACGCCTTGCCCGCCGACCGGCTACCGCACACTCCACCCGCGGACCGCGATGTTCTTCTACGCGACCGGGATCACACCCGCGATGATCATGCGGCTGACCGAGATCGGCTCGGAATACCTCGGCGCGTTCACCGACTCCACCGGCGAATACCTGCACGGCAGCCAGACCTACAAGCTCACGCTCCCGCCGGACATCCCGGCAGCCAGGTTCTGGTCGCTGACCATCTACGACAACCAGACCCGCTCTATGCTGCGGACGAGCCAGCGCTACCCCAGGGCGGGCAGCCAGAGCTACCCCACACCGGCCGCGGCCGCGGACCCCGAGGGCTCCACCACCGTGTACTTCGGCCCGGCCAAACCCGAAGGCGTCGAAGACGGCAACTGGATCCAGACCATCCCCGACAAGGGCTGGAACACCCTCTTCCGCCTCTACAGCCCGCTCCAGCCGTTCTTCGACAAAACCTGGCGCCCGGGCGAAATCGAACCGATCTGACAGAAGCCCAGGAATGTCGGGGGCCCACATCGGCCAGGGACTGGCGACCAATCAGGATCTGGTTTACAGAGCTCGGCGTCTTTGTCCCTCTGGCAGCCTGGCAGACGGGAGGCGGGGTTGTTGTGGGCGGTCAGAGCACTGCGTTGATTGTTTCCCAAAACCTGCTCGCTGTCGGCGAAGGTCTACTGAAGTAGCGAGACGGCGTCGGCCGCCGCGCTCTTGAGGAGGCCGCGTACCAGAGTTGTCCCGCAGAGACAGCGAAGGCGTTATTCAGGCTGGTAGACGGGGCGAAGAGGACTCCCTCCGGAGCCGTTGGCCCGCGTCCCGATGAGAGCATCATGCGCCGCGGAAACCGGCGGGACATCACCCATTTAGGGCGAGTTCACCGTAACGTCGCTGCTTTATCATCGAATATGACCACAGAGCGAATATGACCACAGAGCGAAGGCCGGCCCACGAGCCCGCGGTTGAGCTCCCGCCAGCCGACCCGGCCGAGCGGGGCGAGCGGTGGTGGCCGGTCGTCCTGGCCATCATTGTCGCGGCCGGCCTGCATGTGGCGCTGCCCGCCCGCTACCGGGTCCAGCCCACCTGGGTGGTCCCGGCCGTACTGCTCGGGCTGGTGGCCGTGCTGATCGTTGGGGACCCAGGCCGCATCGACCGGCAGAAAACCTGGCTGCGGGTTGTCACCGGCGTCGTCATCGCGCTCCTGACCCTGGCGAACCTGGTCGCCGCCGGCCGGCTCGTCGTGGAGATCCTGACCAACAACAAGGTCTTCGCCGCTCACCCTGGCGGTCTGCTCGCCGCTGGCGGCGTGGTCTGGGCGACGAATGTGATCGCCTTCGGGCTCTGGTACTGGGACCTCGATCGCGGTGGTGCCGCGTCCCGGGCCCATCATCCGGACCGGAACCCGGCGTTCGTCTTCCCGGAGATGCAGCACACGGCGTACGTGCCCGCCACCTGGGTACCCCGGTTCGTGGACTACCTGTCGCTGGCCTTCTGGACCGCGACCGCGATCAGCCCCACCGATATCTCAGCGATCAAGCCCTGGGCCAAGCTGCTCATGATGCTCGAGGCGGCCTGCTCGATCGTCCTGGCCGCACTCGTCATCGCCCGCGCGATCAACGTGCTCTAGCGTCCGGACGTGTGCGAGCGCCCGGAGGCGGTCTCCGGCGGCTCGTGCCGCCGGTGTGCCCCGCCGGGTGACAGGGCACACCCCGGCGCGCTGACCGCGGCGAACCCCCGTTAAGAGGCGCTAAATTTAAAAAATTTAGTCCGCCCGCCCCGGCCAGCCCTGCACCTTCCCGGGCGCCCAGGGCCGGCGAGCCCCGCTGACCGATGGCGCTGGCTGTGTTCGGCGCCGGGGCGCTCCGCGCCATCCTGCCGGCTCAGCTGACGCCCGCCGGTTCCTCGGCCCGGTCCTGCTGGCACTGCTCGCGGTACTCGTCGTGGGCGACCCAGGCCGCATCGACCGCGACTCCACCTGGTTGCGGGTGATGACGGGCACGCTGATCGGCGTGATCTCCCTGATGAATGCGATCGCGGTGTTTCGCCTGGTGGCCGCCATCACGCTCGGCGAGGCCAAATTCACCAATGACGCCAACGTGCTGCTGGCGAGCGGCGCCGCGGTGTGGCTCACGAGCGTGATTGCCCTTCGGGCTGTGGTACTGGGACCTGGATCGCGGCGGGGCGGCGGCCCGCGCGCGCAGAACTGGCTGCGCGCCCGCCTTCGTCTTCCCCGAGATGGCCAACGCCCAATACGTCGGGCCCGGCTGGTATCCGAAGTTCCTTGACTACCTGCATCTGTCGTTCATGACTTCGATGGCATTCAGCCCAACGGATGTCTCGGCGATCCGGCCGTGGGCCAAGCTGTTGATGATGCCCAGTCCACGATCTCGCTTCTGGTAGCGATCCTGGTGATCGCCCGCGCCATCAACATCCTCAAATAGCCCCATAGCGTCGTGGGCCGCGGCGGGGGAGATGCGACCTCCCCGCCGGAATTGTCTAGGAGCATTTGCCGGATGCGGCACTCTCCAGGTTGCTGGCTGAGCTCATGCACGCCTTTGGGCTTGCCCGAGCCGGTTGCCCGGAAAGCGGGCACGGCCGGTTTCGAGGGGGCGGCGGCGCGGCAACGCGCCGCCGCTACCCGACTGGCGGATCTGGTTCTTCGTGCTGGAGGCGTGCGGGCTGGCCGTGCAACTGGTCAACGCGGCCCAGGCCAGGAACCTGCCCGGCCGGCCTAAAACAGACCTGTTAACCGAACTACGGGGAGAAGTTCCTCAGGTCAGCGTGCGGGTCGTGGGCCGGATGGCTACGTTCCCTGATCATGATCACAGACGGGGAGGCGCCACGGGATCTGGCGCGGTTGGTGGTGCCGCAGTCCGGGTCGCTTTGAGGCGACGGGGATCTGTTCCAGCCGTACCGGCTGATTGATGCCGTGGGCGTCGAGGTCGTCCCGGCGGCGGCCTGGTTCCCGGAGGATTCACTTCACCGATTACAGAAGGCTGCTGAAGACCTTCTTGTCGACGTTCCGTGCTGCGATTGGGCTGTACTTCTTTAAAGAGAGTTTTGCCTAAGCCTCCGTGCGTAAGCTTTATGTGCTGATGTAGGCTGATACAATTGGGTATGAACTCCCCCGACCCATCCGACGATGATCTCACTAACATCCTGAGCGAGATCCGGCTGCTGCTTCCCGGCACCCAGATCCTGGTGGCTTTCCTGATTATTCTGCCGTTCAACTCCGGCTATACCCGGGTGAGCTCGCTCGACAATGCAGTTTATGTGGTGACGTTCGTGTGCGCATTGACAAGCCTCTTGATGTTCATCGCCCCAGCGGCCCAGCACCGGCTGATGCGGCCTCTGCGTGACCGGGCGGCCTTCAAGCGGTCGGTGAACCGCCAGGTGATCATTGGGCTGATCCCCCTCTCGTTGGCCATCACTTTGGCCACGTTCTTTACGATCTCCAATGTGGTAAGCAACCTGGCCGCGGGAATTTTGGCCGGCATTGTGGGGCTAGCCATCGCGCTATTGTGGTGGATTATTCCGATGCGGAACCGGCGCGTGGCGCAATCTAGTAGCTAACAGCTGCGCCGGTTGGCACGATCTCGTACCAAGTGTTGCCGCGATTTAGCGAGACGGGTTTGCCAGGCGGAGTCGAGAAGATATGTGGGGGTACCGTCTGCGGCCTTGCTCCAGGAGGCCGTGGTCGCCCCGCCATCTGTAAATGCCACCGCCTGCCCACTCCCGATGAGGTGATAGTCGGTCTCGGGCTTGCCGTCGTCTTTCGCGCCGTAGGTGGTGGGCACGTATTCCAGTACTATGTGTACCGTGACAAGTCTCGCCGTTTTACTGTGAACAAATTGTTGACAGTACCAGCCATGATGCCGGCCACTTCGCTTTGACGCTTAAGCGTCAGTACATATGGACTGGATGGCGCTGGGGAGTGGACCCTGCGGCGATGCGCCCCCGGGCGTCCGTGCTCAACCGCTGAATTCCGGTGAGAAGCTCTTCTTTGGTCGAGGCAATTACTTTACCTTTCCAGATATCCATCCTAATGGCAGGATGGACTGTCCGGAAGCCTCGGGGCACCCCAGTGGTTGTTGAACCGGATGCCTTCGTTGGTGAGCTGGTCGATCCGCGGCGTTGGGGTGTTCCCGCCGTAGCAGGAGAAGTCACCCCAGCCGATGTTGTCGCACAAGACGAATATGATGTTCGGCTGCTTACCGGGCATGTTTAACACCTTCCCGGGACACGAAGGCGGTCTGACCGCCTGCGCAGGACCTACCGCATTACGTTTGACCCTGCACTGCTACACGTGGCCGGGGAGAGTGAAAATGCTGATCGGTGGCTGGCTCTCGAGTGAGCCTCCGCTGCGGCGCTGCTAGACGGCAGCAAATAGGAGCGTTCTATCCGGACGCTGAGACGAGCTTGCCGTGTTTTTCCTTTTGTGGATCTTGTGTGCTCTCATTTGGATCGCAATCGCGTTCTGGCCCGCACGTATTGCTGGCCGAAAGGGTCACAGCGTCATCGGGTACTTCATCTTTAGCTTGTTCTTCTTCCCGGCCGCGCTTATCGTCGCGTACCTGGTGCCACCGAGCGTGATGGCCGTCAGGTAGTTCTGAGAGCGCTGGGCCCAGGATAAACGACCAGAGCATACCTTGCCGGGTTCATCACAATGATCGAGGACACCGGGGAGAGGCAAACCGTTGAACCCCGCGGGAGCCAAACGGGGAGCCGAAGAGGGTGCCAACGCAGTGCGACGCTGAACGACCCAAGCCGACTCACTACGACGTTCGTGCAGCTAGGTAGGCTTTCCACTCGATTGCACGCGACGGCACCAGACGTACCGCTGCGCTTTACCCTTCCGCGGCGGCGCTAAACGATCCGCCGGATGGCGACAGTGTTCTGCTGCCAGTACCCCGCCAGAGGCGTAATCATGACCGGCTCACCGGTCTCCGGGGCCTCAATAACGAGCCCAGCGCCGATGTACATCCCCACATGCCCCGGATTGGAAGCAGTCCCTTCGCTTCCCGCGCTGAACAGCAGATCCCCGGGCGCGAGCTGACTAATGCCATAGACGGGAGTGCCTACGAGCACCTGCTGGAACGTCGTCCGCGGTATCGAGATCCCGGCCGCGCGATACGCCATCATCACCAGCCCGGAGCAGTCGAAGGCCGCCGGGCCCGTGCCGCCCCAGAGGTACGGCTTACCGAGCTGGGCGACCGCATAAGCGATGGCGGTCTGGACGGTGGCTGGTGTGCCCGGCGGGAGAGCAAAACCGGCCGGCAGCCGTGTAGCCCCCGAGGCAGGCACGTGCCCGCCGTCGTCGGTCAGGCAGGCGGTGGCGGTGCCCGAGAAGGTGCCGACCAACGCATCGGCCAGAGACTCCCACGTCGCATAAGCGCCAGGGAAGCCAGAGTGCTGCACATCCTGGGCCGCGACGGTCAGCGGCAGTGTCTGCCAGCCCACGACCTGGACGAGGCGTGCGTAGAACGCCGACGCCGCGTACACGGGATTCAGGATGTCGGCCGGGCTGCCCCAGCCCTGTGACGGCCTTTGCTGGAACAGGCCCAGCGAATCAGCAGTACCGCCGGTGAGGTTCCGCAGCCGTGGTCGAGGTAAAGACCGGCCGTAACGAGCTGCGGGCTGCTCAGATCGAGTCGTACCTTGACCTGGCACGCCAGGAGGGTTTCGAGGCGGTGCTGACGATCTCCAACCAGCTGGTCACCGCTGCAGGGGAACATCCGGTGGCGGTCGACGGGCGGAAGACGAGGAAGGTCGGTCTCCATCACCTGTCGTGGAGCCAGGTCTATACCGAGGCGCTCATCGAGCAGGGTAGCCGGTCGGTTGCTGACCCGGATCAGGCATGGATTCTGGCGGAGTTCGTCCGGTATCTGGGCCATCCGCGGTCCGGCGCCGTCGATTTTGACGACATGGGCCCCTCGTGGGTGGCGGTGCGTGACGCTGCGCGGGCCGGGACGCTGACGCAGAACGACAAGGGCACCGTGGAGGTCACGAACCGGTTCGGTCAGCTCATCTCCTTCGCCGCCATGGGGCTGTCCCGCCAGCTCGGCGTCCAGGTCGCTCCCGTGCTCTCCCCAGCGGACGCCAAAGACCCGGTCCGCCGCCTGAAGCCCGCTATCGTGACCTTCACCGAGACAGGCTGCCTGCACGGTGCGCTATCCGTACCGCATGCTGTGGCCCCGATCGAGATCACCGCTGACCTGCGGATCCCGACCCAGCCGGACCACACTGCCGCTGCGGCTGGGGCGGCCAGGACCAGGACGGGCCACGATCGGGCCGGCCTACGAGGCGCGCACAGGCCGGGGGACTGGTCCGCCCCGGGGTCCGCTACTGGTATGGATGGTCCGTTGTGGTCCGCGGTCCAGTCCGGACCAGAGGCCTCAACGCGAGGACCATGGGGATCGCGGACCGGCGTCTCGCGAGTGTCATCGCGCTGATCCAGCTCGGGGCCGGTGCCAGCGGTCGCGGATGCGGTGGTCATCGTCTTCGCTCCCGGGCCAGTCAGTACAGGTCGCCACGGCGGCGCTTGGACTGCAGGGCGCGCTGGTCCGCGACGTCTTCGGTGTAGCGGTCGATCATGGCCCTGGTCTTCCAGCCGTTGAGGCGCATGAGGTCGCCCTCGGAGCCGCCGGAGACGAGCCAGTCGTGGCTGAAGGTGTGCCGGAATTGGTGCGGGGTCACCTGCCCGTAGCCTGCTTCAGCGGCGCGGCGGATGAGCATCTTACGGATGCCCGTCGTGCTGAACTGGCCGCGGTTGCGCGTGCCCCGCCACACCCAGTCAGAATCGGCGAACCGGTGGCTGCGGCGTACCCGCAGATAGACGGCGAACGCCCGGGCGCTGGACGGCGTGAGCAGCACCAGCCGCCCCTGGCCGGAAGCCCGGGCGCCTTTCAGCGGTACGACCCGGATGACCGGATTCCTGATCAGGTCGTCCGGCAGGGCGGACATGGTCATGCCAAGCAGTTCACCGCGGCGGATGCCCTCGGTAAGGACCCGGATCATGGCGTGGTCGCGTGCGCCCTCGAAGTCGCGGGCCCGCCCGTTGCCGGTGACCTCGAGCAGGTCCTGGATGAAGTCCGCGGACAGGGTCGCCGGGCGGCGCTGCTTCTGCTCGCTGTAGCGGTGCAGGGCGTCGGTGTAGGGGTGAGGGTGGCCCGCCTCCCGGGCGAGGTAGCTGAATGGGTGGCGCATGTTGCGCTGCTGAGAATGCGTGCCGCCCTGGCCGTGCTGGCGGAAGTAGTCCCGCAGGAAGCGGTTGCGCATGTCAGTATCGGCGACGGTGAAGTCCCCGTCGATGCCCTCCGCGCTCATCCATCGGTCCGGCGCCCGGGCCGCGAAGACATAGTTTTCCACCGTGGCCTCCTCGTACGGGCGGCCGGTGCGGCTGTTCGCCGTCCGCAGGTAGTCGCAGAAATCAGCGATCGAAGCCGCCCGTGGCGACTTCGACGTGCCGGGCGTGTCCATCCGCGTCCGCGCGACGGTGGTGGTCCCGTGGCTGTGCGCGGCGAGCGGGCTCTTCACCGGGCGGCTGGCCGGTCGGTGGGCGGGGGGGCTGTCTGTACGGTGGCCGGTCCTCCACAAGGCTCGCTAGGACACCTCATGACTGGGAACCTAGCGGTCTAGCACCGGGATGCTTCCCAGACGACCGCGCCGGCAGGTGCCTCCGGCGCGACGGGGACGCCCGCCAGACCGTATGCTGTCTGCGGTTCTGTGGTTCCGCACACCCGCCACGGTCCCGGGCGCATAGCTCAGCGGTAGAGCACTCGCCTTACAAGCGAAACGTCCCAATCGGGATCCTATCGCAAGAAAGACCAGCATTCGCGCTAATTCGCCATTTCCGGGATGCTTATTGGCAAGTGACCTAGCGACCCAAAGGCAAGCGTCCTAACTGGTGTCGAGATTGGTCGGCCAAAGCTTCTGCTGCCTGGGGCGATACGCTGGTCTCGAGTGCAGTTACGCCGTGATTACTGGACAGTGGTTGCACTTTAAAAGACCCACATGGCTGGATGCGGTCGGCGATGGCGCGCCCGGCGGCGGTGGTGTTGAAGGCGATGAAGTCGAATTCGTGCGGGGCGCCGGGGTGAAGGTGGAACTCGACGGGTACGTCGGCCTGGCCGAGGCGCAGGGCGTAGGCGAGGTCTTCGTCGCGGAACATGTCGAGCTGGGCGACCTCGATGTAGGCGGGCGGACGCCTGGCCGGGTCGGCGACGCCGGCCAGGGCGGCGTAGG
>Ga0187875_10002693_pt1 | contig 12985 bp, 10 predicted proteins | sample June2016WEW_17_1_2_FD_132978 | JGI IMG/M metagenome (GOLD analysis project Ga0187875, IMG submission 132978) | Peatland microbial communities from SPRUCE experiment site at the Marcell Experimental Forest, Minnesota, USA - June2016WEW_17_10 | ecosystem: Environmental > Terrestrial > Soil >... | reverse complement strand
TTCTTTGCTGCTTTCTTAGCCGGAGCCTTCTTCTTTGCGGCCTTACGGGGGGCCGGCTTCGATGCTGGTTTTTCCATGCCCACGATCACCGACTCCGCAACTACTCCCTCGTCGTCGTCCGAGGAGGTAAGCACGCTATAGGATTCAACCTCTTCATCCTCTTCAAAGTCGTTGTGATCAGACTCAAACGCGAGCGGCTTATAATTCGGATCGCCGTCGCTCATCGCGCACATCCTGAACACTTCTTCCATCCCATTGCCTCCAGCGGCCTGCCGCTGCATAAATTTTTCATTTTCATTTTTGCGTGGCGGAGAAACCCAGGGTCCGTCCACAAAAGTATTCTAGCTATAGATTGCACGCAAAGGCCAACGATTGACAAGCACGAAATGCAATTTTTGAAAATAATTATTTCACCGTGTGAGCCTTGGCGGGGGCGGCGGATTTCTTCGCGGGGGATTTTCCTGCGCTTGCGGTTCCGTTTTTCCTTGCGGCGGCAGAGGCGGCGGGGTGATTCACGGGCGCTTTTTTCGCTGCAGGCGCATTGCTCTTCCCTTGCGTGGCCGGGGGGGCAGAGTTTTTCGGAGCGCTATTTGCCGGCGTGGATTGGCGCGGACCAGCGCCCGCTTGAGAGCCAGGGGCGTGATGAGCATGAGCCGTGGCGCGGGGAACAGTGGCGGGGTCAGCCACATACAGCCGCTGACCGGGCTGCACTTTGATGCCGGTAATCTTGTTCCAGCGGCGCAACTGGTTCAGCGAGACGCCGAAGCGGTCGGAGATGGTGACCAGCGTGTCGCCCTTGCGCGCGGTGTAAAGCCGCGGATGCGTCACGGGCTCAGCGACCGGCGGCGTGGGCACAAGCAGAGCCTCGATGCCCTCGACGCCATCGCGCACGCGCAGGTGATTGGCCGCAGCCAGCGCCGACTCCGTCACGCGGTACTTGAGCGCTACCGTGGCCAGCGTATCGTCAGGCGCAACGTGATGGTAACGCCATGCATTGCGCTTGCCTTCCGGAATCAAAGCGATGCGCTGTTCGAAGAGCGCCGATGTACCGCCGGGCAGATGCAGATCAAACGAGGCGTCAGGCGGCGTAACGAGCCGCAACAGGCTGGGGTTCAAAGCCGTCAATTCATCCACCGGCACACCCACAATATCCGACACCAGCCGGAGGCTCACCGGGTAGTTGATGGTTACCGTGTCAGTCAACACCGGCGGATCGAGTGTTACATCGTCGAAGCCGTACTGTGTGGGATGATTGGCGATGATGATGGCGGCCAAAATCTCTGGAACGTAGTTACTGGTTTCCCGGGGCAGATTGTTGCGCTTGTAGAGTTCCCAAAAGTCAGCGTAGCCAGTCTTCTCGACGGCACGCTGCACATTGCCGGCGCCCCAGTCGTAGCCGGCCATGGACAAATACCAGTCGCCAAGTTGGTCGTAGATGAACTTCATGTAGCGGGCGTAGGCGCGGGTGGATTTTTCCGGATCGAAGCGCTCGTCCACATAGGTGTTGCGGACCAACCCGTAGTTTCCGTGGGGCATGAACTGCCACATGCCTCCGGCGTGGGAGCGGCGATTGAGGGCCCGGGGCTGAAAGCCCGACTCGGCCACCGCCAGGTAGATGAGATCCTGGGGCACGCCCTCTTCGGCCATGATGCGCTGGATCATGGCCTTGTAGCGGCCAGAGCGCTCAAACGAATGAAGCAGGGTGTTATGACCCTTCTGGGTGTTGGAAAAGAATTTGATGTAGGTGGCCACATAGTCGTTGACTACCAGCGGCAGATCGGATTTTGTGGTAGCCAGATCGGCGCGGGCCTTGGCAACAATGTTGGGGTCCACCTCGAAGGTAACATCCTCGGCAACGTCGGCCGGTGTCTCCTCTTCCTTTTGGACAAAGCCGTTTCCCTGCTTGAGCACTTCCATCTCAAGGGCATTGACCGCGTCCACAATGCGGTCAAACTCATCCTGCAACTCGGGAGTACTCTTGATGTCGATGCCGCAGGTGAGCATCAGGTCCACGGCGCGATCGAACTCCTGCTTGGCCTCGCGCAAACGTCCTTTGTGATATTCGGCCTCGCCGCTGGCGTAGGCTTCCTCCACCTGCTGAATCAGCAAGCGCACCCGCTGCTGCTCACGGGCGGAGCCATGCGGCGCTGGAGCGGTTGCCTGAAGGGCTTGCAGGGGCGCTGACGAGTTCGCGCCCAACGTGAGCGCCGGGGCAGTGGCTTGCGGTTGCGCGCCCGGGGAAGCGCCCGTGGGTGCGGTGGGGGCGCAACCCGCCAGCGAGAGAGCCAGCACGGAGCCGCCGAAGAATCGATAACCCATTCCATTAAGGCGCATGAGAGGTGCACTTAGCTTGCTGCCGAAAAGCCGCAAGAGGCGCTATGCCGATGATAAGCTATGGCCTGGAGGTGTGCGCGCCGCAAGGGCGCGAAAAGCCTCTTTTACCAAGCCAAAATGGACGTACGCTTCCTCAGAAATTTTGCGATTATTGCCCACATCGACCACGGCAAGTCGACATTGAGCGACCGTCTGCTGGAGTTTACCGGCTCGGTGACCGGCCGGGAGATGCAGGCGCAGATTCTGGACGACATGGATCTGGAGCGGGAACGCGGCATCACCATCAAGGCCCACGCGGTGCGCATGATGTACAAGGCGCACGACGGCAATACCTACCAGCTGAACCTGATTGATACGCCGGGCCACGTGGATTTCAGCTACGAGGTATCGCGCTCGCTGGCCTCGTGCGAGGGCGCGCTGCTGGTGGTGGACGCCAGCCAGGGCGTGGAGGCGCAGACGCTGGCCAACGCGTATCTGGCCATCAACCACGGGCTGGAAATTATTCCGGTCATCAACAAAATAGATCTGCCCTCGGCGGACATCCTGCGCACCCAGGAGGCAATCGAGAAGGCTGTGGGGCTGGATGCCACGGACGCCATCCCGGTGAGCGCCAAGACCGGCCAGGGCGTGGACGAGGTGCTGGAGGCTATCGTTCACAGGCTGCCTCCACCCACCGGCGACCCCGACGCGCCGTTGCAGGCGCTGATCTTCGACTCCTGGTTTGATGCCTATAGGGGCGTGATTGTGCTGGTGCGCGTGATGCAGGGCACGATGCGCAAGGGGCAGCGCATCCGGCTGATGTCCAACGGGAAGGCATTTGAAGTCGAGTCCATGGGCGTGCTTTGCCCTAAGCCGGTGGAGATTGGCGAACTGCTGGCAGGCGAAGTGGGATTTTTTGCGGCGACCATCAAGACCGTCAGCGACACCAAAATCGGCGACACCGTTACGGACGATACCCGGCCCGCGGCAGCGCAGTTGCCGGGCTTCGAAGACATCAAGCCGATGGTCTTTGCCGGCCTCTACACGGTGGACTCGCACGAGCACACACTGCTGCGCGACGCTCTGGAGAAACTGCGGCTGAATGATTCGTCGTTCTTTTTTGAGCCGGAGAGTTCGGTTGCTTTGGGCTTCGGCTTCCGCTGCGGCTTTCTGGGCCTGCTGCACATGGAGATCATTCAGGAGCGGCTGGAGCGGGAGTACGAGCTGGACCTGATCACCACCGCTCCCGGCGTGCGCTACCACATTACGATGACCGACGGCAGCGTGATGGAGGTGGACAATCCTTCGCGCTGGCCGGAGCCGACCAACATCGACTGTATCCACGAGCCGGTGATCACGGCCAAGATTCTCACCAATGAGGAATATGTGGGCGGCATCTTCAAGCTGGTGGAAGAAAAGCGCGGCAAGCAGTTGAACTTTGAGTACGTGACGAGCACGCGCGCGCTGCTGACCTATGAGCTGCCGCTCAACGAGATTGTTCTTGATTTTTACGACCGTTTGAAGTCGATCTCGCGCGGCTATGCATCGCTGGATTATCAATTGGCTGGGGAGTGGGAGTCGCCCATGGTCAAGCTGGACATTTTGGTCAGCGGCGAGCCGGTGGATGCGCTCTCGGTGATTGTGCACAAGGACTTTGCCTACGAGCGGGGCCGGGCGCTGGTCTCGAAGATGCGCGAACTGATTCCTCGACAGCAGTTCGAAGTGGCCATCCAGGCCGCCATCGGAGCCAAGGTTATCTCCCGCGAGACAGTGAGCCCACTGCGCAAAAATGTGATAGCCAAATGCTACGGCGGGGACATCAGCCGCAAGCGCAAGTTGTTGGAAAAACAGAAGGAAGGCAAGAAACGGATGAAGCGGATCGGCAAGGTGGACATCCCGCAGGAAGCCTTCCTGGCCATTCTGCGGATTGGCGAAGATTCGCAGAAGTAGGGGTTGATTTGTGATTTAATTCACAATTTGTTGACCTTGATTTGTGGATAACCGAGACAAGCACTCAGACATGCATGTGCCCCCGGCCGCTGCACTCAAAGCAGTGTCATTCTCTTGATATTGATTGATAAATAAGGAGTTACCTTGCCTATCAGAAAGGAACAGTTTCTGGCAAGAGAATTAATCTGGATATTTTGACGGGATTCACAAAAGAAATCCACAGATTTATCCACAAGAAAGTGCAGGAATAAGCCAAGAATAACAGGGCTGGGGAACATCCGTTGTGGACCAGATGAATGGCAATACAGAACATCAAGAGCCCCGCGCGATGCGGGGCTCTTGCCGTTGGGCGACAAAGCTTATTGGTGAGCGGGAGGCTTGACGGAGGTCGGCCGGGCCGGCGCCGGTGCGGCCGTTGCCGGCTGAGCCGGAGGAGCGGGCACACCCGACTTCAGGTTGTAGGCGTCAATGATCTGCTTGGTGATGTTGGTGGACTCGCTGGCGTAGAGCACGATGGGTGCCTGTTGCTGGCTGCCGGTCACGTCAAAGACGATCGTGAATCCCTGCTGCTGCGCGTAGTTGGCCAGGACATCGTAGACCTTGGCTGCCAAGCCGTTGTAGAGCTCCGACATCTCCGACTGAAAGTCGTTTTGGGCGTCCTCGGCGGAGCGTTCCAACAGCTTCTTCTTATCGTCGATGGTCTTGGCGCGGGACTGCTGTTCAGTGGGGCTCAGCTTGTCTCCCTGCGCCTGTAGCTGCTTGGTCAGGCTTTCGACCTCATCGTTCAGGGCCTTGAGCTGCTGGCGCTTGGGGTCGTACTTCTTTTGCAGGTCAGAGAAGTTGCGCTGGCCTTCGTTGGTTTGGGCGACGGCCACCTGAAAGGCGATTACGGCAATCTTGGTTGGACCGGCAGGCGCCGCGGTGGCGGAAGTTTGGGCTGCGGCGCTCAGGACAAAACCAGAGGCCAGAATAGCGATAAGTGCAAGCGAGCGCTTCATGCGAGTGTAAAACTCCTTCGGAATTCCTGTGTGTCTATTCGCGCTTCAGCGCGAAAACAGACTGGCGCCTCCTGAGCAACATCGCGGCCAATTCTTAAACTCTGCGCCGGAAGAAGCAGAGGCATGAATAGACGCGGACGAAGACGTCAGCAGGAACTATATGGATTATAGGAGCCGGGCGGGGGAGCGTCAAACCGGTTAATCCCATTGTGCAGGCCTGCCACCCTTTCCATCTGCGCCTGGGAGCGGCCTCGCAGACGGCAAAAGGAACCTGGCGGCGATGACCAGGGCGGATTAGTGGACCCCGGGAAGAAGCAGAATCCGCATCCGTATCAGCATCATGACGATCAAGCCTAGAAGGCTCAAAATCAGCCAGAACACAGCCAGGATATAGAAGGAAATCTGTAGCCGGGGCCAAAGTTTGCGCGGCCAGGCATCCACTAGTTTGTCGCGCAGCGAATCATTGAATCGCAGGGGCATGTCTTCACCCTCGGCGGCCGGCTTCCATTCCGAGGCGATGAAGGTGGCGCGCAGATTGGTCAACAGCAGTCCGAGGAAAATAATTCTCAGCAGTCCGCCCGGGGAGAGGATCAGGCCGAAAAACATCGAGGTAAGCGTATCCACAAAAAAGCAGGCAAAGATCAAGGCTGCCGCCTGCCAGCATTTCTCCCTGACGCCCATGCCGCCCGTAAAGTAAATTAAGCCAATCAAAAAGCCCAGGACGATGAGCAGAAGGCTTCCAGTGAACAGGGAGACGCCAAACTGAAAGACAGCAATCAAAAAGCAGATCCAAAAGCCCTGTTGGCCTAGGTAATCCACATCCCAGGCATTCTCGACGACAGGCCAGAAGATGCTCTTCAGCCAGCCGTCCGAGCGATTGCTGTTCCCAGATAATCCAAGAGATTGCATGGCAGCCAGATTGCCAGAGCATGAGACCAGTGTCAAGGTGCCTATTGGTCGTTGACGGGGCAGTAATTATGTTCTGCGCCGGCAAAAGGGCCGCTCATAAGGAGCGGCCCAGAGATTTCGTATTGAATGCTGCGGCTAGAAGGTGGTAGAGACGGTCAGGCGGAAGGTTTTGCGCGGTTCACGGAAGGAGTCGCGCGCGCCGTAAGCCTGGATGGCCTCGTTGTAGGTGTAGTCACCGGCGCCGCCCTGCGGGAACATATCGCGCGTAATCAGCTCTGCCGAGCAGCTCTGATTCTTGCTGCCAATTCCGAGGTCGCAGTATGGCCTCTCATTGAGCCTCAACGGGTTGTAGGCATAGTAGAGGCGGAAGGGGGCGTTGATAATCGGCATGATGACGGAGAGTTCGGCGCCGGTGGACATGCGGGGGACGAAGTTGGTGCCGGCGATGGGGTGAATATCGCGCTGGAAGCCGACCAGCGCGCCGGGAATTCCGCCCTGGCAGGCGCCGTTATTCCACACCGGGCAGCCATAGAGGGGCGCGGTGAGCGAGGCAAAACCTTCCGGACTCTGCTTCAACTGGCTTTTGTTGAGGGCCACGTTGACGCCGAAGTCGTTGAAGAAGGAGAAGGTGACCGGTCCGGCGATGGGAATGCGGTACTCTGCATTGGCGGTAAAGTTGGTATCGCCGCCGATGGAGGCGATGCCGTAAACCGGCAAGGGCACCATGATGCACTGATTGAGCTGCGGATTTGTGGGATCGCGAGGCACGCATGTAGCGTCCGGATTGGTCAACTGCAGAGTGACGCGCGTGGGCACATAGCCGTAAGGAGTGGCGGCGCGAACGTCAAATCCACGCAAGTCGCCCTCGCCGCCGGCGTAGAAGCGGTTGTTGGGCGGGGCCACGTCGCCGCCGTATCCCATCACATAGCCCAACTGCGCGCGTACGCCGAGCACGTTGCGTCCGGTGGGCGTGGGTTTCAGGTAGTGCATGGGCATGAACTGCTTGTAAGCCACCAAGGGCGCGATATAGCGCACGTTGCCCCAGATGCCGGAGGCCTGGAGCACGGCGGTGTATTCCTTGCCGGTACGCGGGCGCATGGGGTTGTTGATGGTGTTGTACATGTAGCTGAAGGAGGCCATGCTATTGACGATGCCGGCCAGCGCGTTGGACCCTTGAATGCCGGAGCGGAAGCTCATGGTCTGGAAAAAGGTCTGTGAGGCGGTGGAGAAGGCGGTAATCGTCGATCTACTCCACGCATAGGTGAAGCCGACGCGCTGGAAGGCGTGGCGCTTGAGCGGATAGCTGATCGAGAAGTTCATGCCCTTGGCGGCCTGGTTGTAGTTCTGGGTCATTGATTGCTGGGCCGCGGACAGGTTGGGCGACGTGCCGGTGGTGGCCTGGTAGTTCTTGGCTGCGTTGAAATCCTGTTTGTTGTCGTAAACCTGGAAGCCCAGGTTGAGCGGGCGGTTGTGGACGTATGGCTGTGTGAAGGCGAACATGAAGGTGCGGCTGACGTTGCCCAGATTGCCCTGCAGGCTGAGGGTTTCACCCAGGCCGAGGAAGTTGTTGGTCTGATAGTTGATGCCCAGGAAGGCGCCGGAGAGACCGCTCAAGCCGCCGTTCATGCCGATGGAGTTCTTGCCCTTCTCCTTGACCTTGAGCAGCAGATCGACGGTGCCGGCCTCGGCATCCTGGTGGGCCTCCGAATCCTGATCCACTTTGAGCGGTTCAAAGTATTCCAGTTGGTTGAGGCGGAGCAGGCTGTATTCCCATAGTTGCGAATTGTAGACGTGGCCTTCCTCAAGCATCAGTTCGCGGCGAATGACTTTGTCACGCGTGATGCGGTTGCCCTGGAACTCAATGCGCGAGACGTAGAAGGGCTTGCCCTCGTCGATGTCGATGTTGAGCGAGACGGTCTTTTTCTGGTCGTCAAAAACGGGTTTGGGGATGGCGCCGAAGTTGATGTATCCCAATTGCCCGTATGCTTTTTTGAGGTTCTCCAGGCCCTTGCCGATTAGCGTGGCGTTAAACCACTCGCCATCCTTGACGGCAAAGGTGGCGCGCAGGGCCTTGACGTTGGTAACCGCCTTGTTGCCGGTGAAGGTGATGGTGCCGAGCCTGTAGCGCGCGCCCTCTTCAATAGGCATGAGGATGTCGATGCGCTTGCCTTTGTTGGGCCGGAAGGTGAGCCAGTTCAGTCCTCCCTGGTCGCGAATCTGCGTCTTGGGTTCCTCGATGGCTGCGTTGTAATAGCCCTTGTCGCGATAGGCCTGGCGCACTCGCTCGGTATCTTCCTCGAGCTTGGAGGCGTCGAAGGTCTGAGAAAACAGATTCTCGAAGATGATCGAATAGGGAATGCCGATGGGCTTGAGGTTTTTCATCGAGCGGCGCAGCACAATCGAACTGATGTGCTGGTTGCCGGTGAACTTGATCTGTCCAACCTTGACCGTGGGGCCTTCTTTGATGTTGAAGTTGATCTGCACCGAGGCCGGAGGAATCGTCTTGATCTCTTCCTTGACGGTGGCAAACTGGTGGCCGTGCTCGGCGAGGATATCCTTGAGGACGGTCTCGGCACGCTTGATCTTGGTCGGGTCGTACTGACTCTCGACGGTGAGGCCGACCTTTTCCTTTTTGAAGCGGTCAAGCACATCGGACTGCGAGACGGCGTTGAGCCCTTTGTAGTTAATCTCGCGGATGGTGGGCCTCTCCCGGACGAAAACGTTCAGGATGATGCCTTTCTCGGAGTCCTCACGCTCGATGCGCACATCGTCGAAATAGGAGGTGTTCCATAGCGAGTTAAAGTCGCGTTCGATGGAGATCGGGTCGAAGGTGTCACCGGGGTGGGTAAAGAGACGTGCCAGGATGGTCTCTTTGGGAATGCGCCGATTGCCGATGACCCGAATCGATTCGATGGTCTGCGACTGCTGGGCCAGGGCTGCGGCCGCGGAGAGCGCCAGCGCGAGCACGAGCACGATGCGCGCCAGACGGTTCGAGGTCCGCAAGGCGCGGGAGATGGAAATGTGCTTGATCTTCACCGGGCGGGAGCCCTGCGTTGAGCACACGTACTGGTGCGGTCCATAGTTCGCCATCACGTTCGGCTTTACGGGAAGAATATCGACACCCTCGCTGCTGAAAATCTGGTCCTGCCTAATGGAAAGACCAATTTTACCACCCCAACGACAAGACTCGCCGCCGGCATCCGGCAACCGCACCAGCATCTCTGCCACCCAGGATGCAAAGACCGCTTCCTGGGGAACCCGTCGCTGGGGACCCCGGTATAACCACCCCACGGACAAAGACCTGTCCGCGGGGACCCCGGTAAATATCGGGACCTATCCCACAGTCTACCGGACGCAGGCGGGTTGGGAGGCTTAACCCTGCCGCAGGAGAGCACAATTCCATTTTTAGACGCAAGCCAGGCGCGCAGGACACCCTCACCCGTATACGGATCTGCGGCGGTTAAGGAGGCGCGATGAGGGGAGATGAGGTTTCAGCAGCGGGCAAAACGGCAGCAGGGGCAGGAGCCTGGGCTTTCTGGAACGGTACAAGGGCGTACATTCTCCCCAAAATGAACCGTAATTCCAGGAATATATTCGAGATTTCTTTCTTTTTCCCCGTTCCGATTGGCCCCTGCGGTATGCTTTTCCATATCCGGCCTTAACCCGGCTTTGTCCCGGGAGGGCACTAGCATGGCCGGAGGAGGCCGGTGCATGGAGTTGGAGACAGAGGAACGCCGAAATTATTCCATGATCCTGATCCGGGTGGTGATGGGGCTGATCTTTCTGCTGGAAGGCAGCCTCAAGTTTCTCCGTCCCGATAATCTGGGCTCGGGGCGCTTCGAAGCGCTCGGTGTGCCCTTACCGCATTATCTGGCACCTCTGGTGGGCGGAATCGAGATTGTCGGCGGCGCGGCCATCCTGGTGAACATCTACGCCGGCGATGCGGCATTCGCGATGCTGGTGGTTGTCATCGCGGCTCTGATTGCCACCAAGTTCCCTATTCTGCTGGGCAGGCCGCTGGGCCCGTTCCCGCTGGAAGTGCTCAAGGATTATGGCTGGCTAAGCTTTTTCCACCAGGCGCGCCTGGAATTTTGTCAGGTCTTCTGCCTGCTGGCCATTGTGATCGACTCCGGCCTCAAGGTGGGCAAAAAAAGGCGCTGGTACCAGACCGGACCGAACTAGTTGCCCCGAGTCACTATTACAAGTCCCGCTCGTCTCAATCAAATCTGTAGGCGCTGATGGCCGCGCCCATCGGCTCGTCGGCGAAGATTCGGGTTCCGGGCGCGTCTCCTCCGGCTCCGGCAGCCACCATGAGTGGAATCAGGTGCTCTTCGCGGGGATGAGCGTAAGCGGCAAACGGCGCTTCTCGCCAACCGGTCAACAAAGCATCACGCTCCGCCGCGGGTGACTCGACGGCGTGCGTCAGCCATGTGTCGAAGGCCTTGGCGCGCTCCGGCGTCTGCGGTTGAAAGTAGCCTCTCAAGTTGTGAAAGCTCATGCCGCTGCCAACGATCAGTACGCCCTCGTCGCGCAGGGGATTGAGAGCCCTGCCGGCCGCGATATGCAGTGCCGGATCGAGAGAAGCTGCCAGAGAGAGCGAGACCACTGGAATCCGCGCATCGGGGAAGACCACCTTGAGCGGCACAAAGACGCCATGGTCGAAGCCGCGGCCGGCGTTTACCGCCGTGGGCAACCCGGCATTCTTCAGCAGTTCCGCCACGCGCGCTGCCAGTGCAGGCTCGCCCGGAGCCGGCCAGGTCAGCTGGTAGGTGTGTTCAGGGAAGCCGGAGTAGTCGAAGATCAGTTCTGGCCTGGCAGCGGCGCTGGCCGTGAAGGCCGGCTCATCCCAGTGGCCGCTCACGACCACGACGGCCTTGGGTGTCGTTGGCAGTGTTTGGGCGAGACCTTCCAGAAAGCGCCGAGTCTTATCCCAGGTGTCCGCAGGCCCCCAGGTCCAATCCATGAAGAAGCAGGGTCCGCCGCCGTGGGGCAAGAAGATGGCAGGCTGGCGTTTCGGGGGCATAGGGGAATCTCTCCAGGCAGCTCTGGCCGGTTGGCATCCAGCTGGAATCTAGTTGATCAAACAACTACCTAAGAGATGTCCCCGCTCCCCGATAGATTCAACCTGGCGCCGGCTCTTACTCGACCGGCCCGGCCAGAAAGTACACATAAACCAGTAGCGCTACGCCGACCAAGCCGGGAATCAAACCGACAAAAATGGGAGCTTCAGGATCAGTTTTGGCCAGGCCCCACATAAAGATCATCAGCGCCACTCCTACGGCAACGCAGACCAGGCCGCCGATCTTCATGCCCTCGCGGGACTTGATTTGCCTCAACCGCTCCTCTTCCTTCAGCAGTTCGATGGCCGCCTTGGCGCCCTCGCTGGAGGATTCGGTGATTCGCCGGAGGCTCTCCGCCCTGTAAAAGGCCTCGCGCTCCTTTTTCCTTGTGCCAAACCAAATGGCGAAGATGATCATCACAAACGTTGACACAATGGCGACGATCGGTACCATCATGACTAATTGACCTTCATTCATATCTTCCTCCGCGCTGGGAATTTCCCCATGCGGTTGGTAAGACAGGCGACATGCGAATCCGGTTGCATAATTTCAAAAAAAGCGAGTTGGAGAAAAAATGCAACCAGTGCGAAAGAGAACGGGTCATACTATACGCAGAGGCATGACCTCCAAATGAACGCCGCAACCAGCGCCGAAAACAATCAGGCCGACCTTGCCGACATCGAGCAAGTGCTGGCCGGCGACGCGAAGGCCTTCGAGGGAATCGTTCGCCGCTGGCAGGGACCGCTGATCAATATGGCCTGGCGCTACTGTCGCGATCGAAGCCGTGCGGAGGAGATGGCCCAGGAGGCTTTTCTGCGGGCCTGGCGCGGGTTGAGCCACTGGCGGCGGGAGTCGAGTTTTTCCACCTGGCTGTTTGCGCTGGCCGCCAATGTCTATCGCTCGGAGTTGAAGCGATTCCCTGTGGAGACGCTGCCGCTGGAAGCCGCACCCGAGCCTGCAGGGCTGGCCACGCAGCACAACGAACTGGCCGCGCAGTTGAGCCAGGATGCGGTTCGTCGCGCTGTGTTGGCTTTGCCATTGCGCTACCGTGAGCCGGTGGTTCTGTTTTATTTTCACGAGATGGACGTGGCTGCGGCAGCGCGCACGCTGGGGATGCCCGAAGGAACATTGAAGGCTCGACTCTCCAGAGCAAGGACGCTGTTGCGACAACGATTTCCGCGGCTGGAAGAGGAGCAAGACTCCCACCCTAGCCGCAAAGACAAGAACGCGGCGAGGATGGGGCACCCGGATTTTTACAACGATGTACATGCTCAAGAAGCAAGAAAGGAGGCCGCACGATGAATCGAGAGAAAAAAGTTGGCAGCGAAGCCGAGCACGCGAGGATCGAATCGGAGATCGGCCACATTCTGGCGACGGAAGAGGAACTGATGCCCTCCTCGGGCTTTGTGACCTCGGTGATGGAATGCGTGCGGCACGAGGCCGCGTTGCCCGCGCCGCTTCCCTTCCCATGGATCAAGGCTATTGTCCTAATTTTGCTGGTCTCGGGAGTCGTCAGCTGGGGCGTGGTCGAGCTGGTTCGTTTGGGCATGCCGGGGTTCGGCCTGAACGGACTCAATCAATTTGGGCAGAGTTGGCTGACGATCTTCCCGCAGCATCTTTCCGCTGACCTTATGCGTTCCCTGGAGCTTGCTGGCTGGGTGGCGCTGGCCCTGGGGTCCTCGCTTCTTTCATGGCTGATTTCGCGCCGCCTGGCTGGGCGCGGAGGGCTGCTGTAAAGCGTCTTCGCAGGAGGCA
>Ga0187875_10002689_pt1 | contig 12991 bp, 8 predicted proteins | sample June2016WEW_17_1_2_FD_132978 | JGI IMG/M metagenome (GOLD analysis project Ga0187875, IMG submission 132978) | Peatland microbial communities from SPRUCE experiment site at the Marcell Experimental Forest, Minnesota, USA - June2016WEW_17_10 | ecosystem: Environmental > Terrestrial > Soil >... | reverse complement strand
TTCCACTGGATCAACAACACCTGGTCGTTCTACGGAATGGACAACTGGCGTGTCTCGCACAAACTAACGGTGAACCTGGGGCTGCGCTATGACGCTCTCCCGCACGTCTACAACAAAGAAAACCAGGCGGGGAATTTTGTGCCCGCGGACTTCAGCGTAGCCAACGAGCAGGTCCCTAGTGCGGTGGATGGCACGATGAATCCGCTTGGTCTGGGCTTCTCGAATCCGACGAATGCGGCAGTTCCGTTCTATCTCAACGGCATTCAGCTTGCGGGCGTGGCCGGCTTCCCGCGCGGCGTCGTCCAGAACGACTACAAGACGTATCAGCCTCGTATCGGCTTCGCCTACGACCTCACCGGTAACGGCAAAACGGTTCTGCGCGGCGGCTTCGGAACATTCTATGAGCGCGTGCAGGGCAACGACATCTACGGAACAGACACTAATCCTCCTTTCGCTTACCAGCCCTCGGCGTCCGACGTGTTCTTCGCCAATCCCCACACGAGCGTCACCACCGGGGCGACTGCCTCGATTCCCATCTTCCCAGCCGGCATGGGAACCCTTGCCTATCACTATCCGAATCCGGGCACAGCACAATACAGCCTGGGGATTCAGCAACAGATTGCGCCTGCCTTTGTTGCCGCGGTTCAGTACGTAGGTACCGCTGCCTGGAACCAGGACGTCAAGCGCGAGGTCAATACGATGCCGCTTGCCAGTACCCACCGCCAGGCGGTCGCAACCGCGGGCGCCAACCCCAACCTCTACAGAAACTACCCTGGCTTCGCCGGCATCGACGAAGACGACAACTCCACCAACTCCCACTACAACTCTCTGCAGGCGGCTCTGAGCCTGGAAAACAAGCACGGTTTCACTTTGCACCTGGGCTATACCTGGGCGCATGAGATCGATATTCAAAGCGACGATCTGCAGGGCGACTTGTCCAACCCGTACAACATTGCGTACGACAAAGGTTCGGGAACCTTCGACCGGCGTCACATTTTCACCGCCAACTACATCTACAACTCTCCGTTCTTCCAACATTCCAGCAATGTGGCGGCACGCGAGCTATTGGGAGGCTGGACCATTTCCGGCGTGACCGTAGCAGAGTCCGGGCTCCCGGCGACCATCACCTGGGGTGGTGGGGACACGATCGGGCTCGGCGGCGGGACAACCAATCGGCCGACCCAGACGGGCAGTGTGTCCTACTCCCACACTGCTAAGTCCTGGTGGAACACAAGTGCGTTCTCTGCTCCTGTGGCTCCCTGGGCTGGAGGCACGAACCAGGGTTGGGGCGTTTCCGGCAAGTCCCAGATCAGGCTAAATGATCTTCAAGACACGAATCTGAGCCTGTTCAAGACGTTTGACTTGTCGCAAAGCGGCCGGGTAAAGCTGCAGATCCGGTTCGAGTCGTTCGACACCTTCAACCACCCGTTGTGGAACGGCTTTAATGAATCATTTACTTCTGCCGCTAGTGCCACGAATGTCACCAGCGCCGATGATCCGCGTGTATTGCAGTTCGGTGCGAAGTTGCAGTTCTAACCTTTAACTCAACCCTTAACCGGGGCGCGGCAGACAATCTCTGCCGCGCCCTCTTTCTGTTGCAGAGATGTCTGCCCGGCTTCGAATAAAATGGATGGATAGCATTGTTCCGGATACAGTGAAATTACTTAGCAGGCAAGAGTGAGAGGTCCCGTGCGACATAAATGCTGTTTGGCATTGACGATGATGTTGGCGATGGCCGCCGCGCGCTGCCTGGGGCAGGCGGCTGGCGCGCCGGATCAACAACGGCAAGCAGCGCTTACCCTGGAACAGCAGGGAAAGAATACTGAGGCTGAGGCAGCATGGCGTGCTTTCCTGAAGGCGCATCCCTCGAATCCGGAGCCTTACGCCCACCTGGGCCTCCTGGAAGCGCGCCAGGAGAACTACAAGGAGGCCGTGCCGCTGTATCGCAAGGCCCTGGCGATGAATCCCGCGATGCCAGGCCTGCGGCTGAATCTTGGTCTCGCGCTCTTCAAGGGCGGCGAACTGAAGCAGGCCATTGTGGAATTCAAGCCACTGCTCAAGAGCCAGCCGCCTTCCTCGCCGGAGGCTCAGCGCCTCACCATCCTGCTGGGGATGGCCCATTATGGCCTGGGCGAATACGCTGCGGCGGCTCCTTATCTGAAGCAGGCCGCTGCCACCGATCCGCAGAATCTGCCCCTGCGCCTGGCTTTGGCGCACAGTTGTATTTGGTCCAAACAGTACCAGTGTGTTCTGGATACTTATCACGAGATTTTGACGCTGAACGCGGAATCTGCCGAGGCCGACATGCTGGCCGGCGAGGCGCTGGATGGGATGAAGAACCATGGCGACGCGATCGAGCAGTTCCGCGCTGCCGTCAAGGCCGACCCCAGGGAGCCCGACGTTCACTTCGGCCTAGGCTACCTGCTGTGGACCCATAAGCAGTATCCGGAGGCCGTAAGCGAGTTTCAGGCCGAACTGGCCAACAACCCGGACCACATCCAGGCCATGATCTACCTGGCAGACACGCAGATGAAGTTGAACCATCCGGAGGAAGCCCGGCCGCTGTTGGAAAATGCTCTGCGCATCGATCCGGGGCGGGAACTGGCTCATCTTGATCTGGGCATCCTCAATGCGGATGCAGGCCGTCAGGACGACGCCCTGCGGGAGATGAAGGAGGCCGCCCGGCTGGCCCCGGAGGACGTGAACGTCCACTGGCGGCTGGGTCGGCTCTACCGGTCGATGGGCAAAAAAGGCGAAGCCAAGGCAGAGTTCGACAAGGCCAGCAGCATCACCAAGGCCGCCGACGATGCACTGGTGAACAAGATGGGTGGCGGGGGCGCTCACGCCAAGGTCGGACCGGCACAGCAACCGGCGGCGGAGCCGGAGAAATAACCGGCATTACCTCAAGCCGATCCAGCTCCTGGCCCAGGTACTGCTGATCACCGCCGGCGGAGTTCGTGTCTCGCCAGCCCGGCACGCACCTTAACCCAGCTGGATTGCCCCACGCCGTTCGAACGATTCAGCGTGACCGCCCCACACTTTTTCATACTCCAACTGTACTTGCTTGCTTCTTTCTAGCAAGCCCAACTCACGTACAAATATCAATACTTGGGCAACTGATTCTCGCGAAGCAAACCGGCCTGCCCCATTCAAGCTGCAGGCCGATCGGTTCGTTCACAGCTGGGTCTAGTTCAGGGTGAGTTCCGCACTCAGCGGGGTGTTTTCACTGGAGTCGCCGACGTGGATGACAAATTTTCCGGGATCGATGGTCCACTTGTGGGCCGTCGAGTCCCAGTAGCTGAAGGCGCGTGCGTCTAAATTAAGAGTCACATGCCGGGTCTCGCCGGGCGCCAGCCGTACCTTCTCAAAGCCTTTTAGTTCACGCTCCGGGCGGCTGACCCTTGCTGTGGGGTCGGAGACGTAGAGTTGAGCTACTTCAGCCCCGGTGACGCTGCCGGTGTTGGTTACGTCGAAGCTGACCGAAACAGTCGAGCCGGAGGCAGCCGTCGCCGGAACCTTGAGCTTCGAGAAGCTGAAGGTGGTGTAGCTCAGCCCGAAGCCGAAGGGAAAGAGCGGGTGCTTGCCTGAGGTGGTCCAGTATCGGTAGCCGACCAGCAGGCGATCGCCGTACTTTACGTGAGGAATGACGTAATCCACCGGCGGCTTGCCCTCTTCGATCACGTGCAGCGAGGTGTCGGCGCCCTTGATGGGGTTGTAGTAGGCGTAGGAGGGATTCTCCTCCCAACTGCTGTCGAAGCTGACCGGCAGCTTGCCCTCGGGATTGTGCTTGCCGAAGAGCACCTCGGCGACGGCCGTGCCGCCCTCCTGGCCGGGATAGTACGTATGCAGCAGCGCGGGAACCTTGCTGAGCCAGCCGCGCGTATCAGCGCCGCCGCCAGCGGTCAGCGTGACGATGGTGTGCGGGTTGGCCGCGGCAACAGCCTCAATCAGCGCGTCCTGCCCCCAGGGCAGCGCGAAGGTGCGGTCGTAGCCCTCGCTCTCGGTAGCGGGCGAGAAGCCGATAGCCACCACGGCAACGTCGGCCTGGGCGGCGTACTGCCGGGCTTCGGCGGAGATCAGCTCCGGCTCATAGGAGAATCCCAGGCCGAAGCGAAGGCCGGGGGAGTGAGGCAGATACTCGGCCACGACGTTGACGGTCTGCCCGGCGCTCAGTTCAATCGTCGTCGAAAGCGGAACCTGGCCCTCGGTGCGCACGTGTGAAATCGCCTCTTTGCCATCCACCAGAACTTTGTACGCGTCTTCGCCGGTGCCGGCGGCCAGCAGCACATACTTGCCGGCTTTGTCCGCCTTGAACGCAGCTGTGTAGCGAATGCTGCGGGGAGACTTGTCTTCCGCTCCCCACATTTCAGCTTTCCAGTCGGCGATGGACTTCATCGTGCTGGTTTCCGGCGTGCCGGTGAAATTCTTGCCGGTGTATATGGCGGCCTTGACGCTGCCGCTCCATTTCGTTTTGCGGAAGACTTCGATGGTATCAGGCAATCCGCGGACGTAGAGCACGCGCACGCCGGGTCCGGCGAGGTTGGCGATGCCGGTGAGGATGCTGACCGGCTCGAAGGCTGTGGCGTCGGAGGAGCCGCCACCGCCGGGTACCGCCGGCCATGCGTCGGGACCGATGACGGCGATGGTTTTGATCTTGCTGGCGTCCAGCGGCAGCAAGTGACCGTCGTTCTTGAGTAAAGTCAGGCTCTCGCGTGCGCCGTCCAAAGCAACGGCGCGATCGGCCACTGAATAAGTCGAGTAGGAAAGGTCAAGCTGTGGGCGGTCCAGGAAGCCATAGCGCAGCTCGGTTCTCAGCAGCCGCAGCACCTTGTCGTCGATAGTGGTTTCCTTCACTGAACCGTTTTTGACCGCGGCCAGCAGGACTTTGGCGGTCATGAAGCGCGCAGAGGGCATCTCCAGGTCCAGGCCGTTGTTGGCCGACGCCACGCCGTCATAGGTGGCGTCCCAGTCCGACATCAGAATCCCCTGGAAACCCCAATCGCCCTTGAGCACCTTCAGGTTCAGAAACTCGTTCTGGGTGGCGTGGATGCCGTTGATCAGGTTGTAGGAGTCCATCACTGCGTCCACGTGAGCCTGGGTGACGGCGGCCTCGAATGAAGGAAAGTAGATCTCGCGCATGGTCCGCTCGTCCACCTCCACATTCACGTTGTGCCGGTTGTACTCCTGGTTGTTCAAGGCGTAGTGCTTGACGGTGGCGATGACGCCCTGCGACTGGACGCCTTCGATGTAAGGAATCACTATGGCGGCGTTGAGGAAGGGATCTTCGCTGAAGTACTCAAAATTGCGCCCGGCGAGCGGTGACCGTGCGATATTGACGCCGGGGCCGAGCAGAAAATGGACGCCGCGGGCGCGGGCATCGCGGCCCAGGCCCTCGCCGACCCTGCGCGCCAGTTCCCGGTCCCAACTGGCGGCCAGCGCAACGCCGCCGGCATAAGCGGTGGTCGGGCCCCAGGTGCGCACGCCCAGCGAAGCGTCGGACATCTTGAAGCGCGGCAGGTTGATTGCCGAGACGGATTGCGTGAACATTCCATCCACGCCGCCCAGAAGTTCAATTTTCTGCTCAAGCGTAAGTTTGCTTAGCAGCGCGTGGGCTTTGGCTTCGATGGCTGGTGAATCCGGCGCGGGAGCCTGAGCGATGGCGATCAGGCCGCAACTCAGGAGCATCGAGAGAAGGCACGCGATGCTCATGGAGACAAACGGTTGTGTAGAGGGTTTCAGTGATATTTTCATGACAAGAAAGGATACCTCTTTGGCCCTTAAAATGTATACAGGAGTATCTTTTTTTCTCCAGTTTGACGGCATCGGCAACACCGCCAACTCGCACCCTAAGGCGGGCAACCTCTTCGATGTGAAACTGCAGGCCATCATCAACCTGCATGAGGCCAGAGTCGAGGTTGTGCCGGTGACCGACATCATCAATGGTATCAATAACATGCATGTGGGCCACGTCAGCCCAGATGCGGTTTTTCATTTGCGGCCTGTTTTGATGTTTTTTGCACTTTCCTCTGGTTCAACCCACGTTTATGATGAGTCTTCACAGGGCTTCACTCCCTGCGAGGAGGTCGTATGAGCGAAAATCAACCGGTTGCGGCGCGGAACCAGGGCCGCCGTGAATTCCTGAAGGCAGGCGGTGCGATAACAGCCGCATTGCTGGCGCCATCGGCGTTGGCAGACACACCGAAGGCTCTCCCCGGCCTGCCCTCGAACCCCAAAACTCCCACGGCCATGCCGACGCGGAACCTGGGCAAGACCGGGTACAAGGTGGGCATCTTCTCGCTGGGCGGGCAAGGCTCCCTGGAGAAGCCTAACAACTTCGACGTGGCCGTGCCCATTATCGAGCGGGCGCTCGACCTGGGCGTAAACTATATCGACACCTCGTCGATCTACGGAGGACCCGAGCGCTGGAGCGAGCAGTACGTGGGCCGGGTGATGGCGCACCGGCGCAACGAGGCATTTCTCGCAACCAAGACCATCGAGCGGAGCCGCGAAGGCTCGCTGCGCATGATCGAAAAATCGCTCCAACTGCTGCAAACCGACCATGTGGACCTGTGGCAGTTGCACGACGTGGGAACACAGGCCAATGTGGATGCGATCTTCGCCAAAGGCGGCGCGATGGAAGCGCTGCTGGAGATGCAACAGCAGAAGGTGGTGCGCTTTCTCGGCATCACCGGACACTACCGGCCCGACGCTTTGATGGAGTGCATCCGGCGCCACCCATTCGACACGATCCTGATGGCCATCAACGCCGCCGACCCGCACCACTTCAGCTTCAACGAGCAGTTGCTGCCTCTGGCGGTCGAAAAGCAGATGGGCATCATCGGCATGAAGATTCCGGGCCGCGGCCGGATTCTCTCCACCTGGACGCCGCCGCCCATCGAGGATCAGAAGCATATGTGGGAGGGCATGGTTCTAGCGCCTACGCCGGGCACGATCAATATGCGCGAGGCCATGTACTACGCGCTCTCCCGCCCGGTGAGCACGGTGATCGTTGGCTGCGACACCATCGCGCAACTGGAAGAGAACGTGCAGTTGGCGCGGGACTTTACGCCCCTGAGCGACAGCCAATTAGCGGAGCTGGTGAAGCGCGTCGAGCCTGTTTCCAAGCAGTCGCTCTTCTTCCGCTTCTACGACCACGGCTGAGAAGCGAGCCGGTGCGGTTATCGATTGACATTCCACTCGGCAACTGCGCCAGCTACTCCATCTGGCTGACCTTTCAGCATGCAGCGAGAACAATGACCACCAGAACGCTAGGATCAATCTGCATTAGGCTCCTCCTCTGTGCTTTGTCCGCGGGTGAAAATCATTCTGCCACAACCTCGATCCAGCTCCTTGGGTTTATGAATATCCGCGCACAATTCCAATTACAGCCCTTCAACGTGGATGCATGCCGCACCGTGACTCCGCGCACAGACTCCCGCGTCTGGCGGACGCATCATCGTTTCGCAGATCATCCCTCCGCAACAAGGACCGATTCTCATGAGCCCTGAAGCTTCTGACCCCTCCAGCTTCCTCCGTCCATTCTGGAACCGGCTCGCCATCCAACCGTGGCTGCTCTTTCTGCTGGTGCTGGCCGTCCTGGCCGCCGCCCGATTCTATTCTGCATTTGGTCCCCCTCAAGCCAGAATCCTGTTCCTGCTTCATATCCTGGTCATGTGGACATTGCCGTTTCTCTTCCTCACGCGCCAGGGCCGACGCGACGTCGGCCTGTGCAGAAAGGGCATTACGCCGGTCGCCCTGGTCCTCTGCTCCCTGGCCGGGGTGGCGGGCGGCCTCCTCATTTTCTGGATCGGGATGGCCCTCTACGGCAACTCGCCCGACAACTGGTGCGTCAGCATTCGCGACAGCTTCCAACTCAACCAGATGCTCGCCGTCATGTCTCCCGCGGCTGCTTTTGCCGTCATTGCCCTGTTGACCATGAGCTTCACGCCCATCGGCGAGGAGTTCCTCTTTCGCGGGCTGATTCAGAAGTCCTTCACGTTGCGTTGGAATGCCGCGATCGCCACTTTGGTCAACGGCTTCGCCTATGGCCTCCTACATCTACTGCACGTCCACGGCCTGTGGCACAATGCCGCGGGCTTCCATCTCCGGCTGATCTCCGGCGCGCTCGTGGTGCTTCTGCTGGCAGGCCTCGGCGCGACCTTCACTCTCTGCCGCCTGTGTACCGGTTCCTTGTGGTGCGCCGTGGTGGCCCATGCCGCCTGCAACCTGGCCATGATCTCTGCCATCTTTCTGCATTTCGTTCACTGATCGCCGGTCGGCTGTGCAAATCCATACTTATACCCGATTCTGTGAACACCGTTCTCCGGCGGACCCGGAGATTTGCATTTATAACCTCCTCGGAGTATTTACGGAAGAAGAGGATTGTACAGTTACCAATACTATCGTTCAGGGAGCCATTACGACGGGCCTGCGTCTGCTCGTAAAATCGCAGATTGCGACAAGAAAAATCTACGTCTTCAAAGCGATTGAGGCGAGCAAGACATTGCTGATTCCGTATAAAGTAAACGCATGATACAGGAGTTATGAATATGGTTTGGAATCGGTTTCATTTATTCCTGGCAGTTACCTATCTTGCAGGATTGCTGCTGGTGGGGTTTCTGGCTGGGCGGACGAAACGGGATTCGAACCAATTTTTGAACGCCACCGGCGCGTTGCCACTGTGGGTTGGCATTGCGGCCTGCATCGCGGCCAATTGTGGCTCTCTGGATGTGATCGCGATGATGGCGCTGGGCGCACAGTATGGGATGCTGGCCTGCCATTTTTTCTGGATCGGCGCGGTTCCCGCATTGGTAGTGCTGGCCTTCTGGCTGTTGCCGGCCTACGCCCAGGGCCGCTACTCCACGGTTCTCGACTTCATTGCCCGCTATTACGGGCAACAGACGCGGTCGGTGGTTGCGCTGTGCATTTCGGCCATGATGCTGCTGCTGGCCGGAGTCTGCCTATGCGCCGTTGCGCAGGTTTTGGTGACCTTCCTGGGTTGGACCTTCCTCCAGGGCATCTTGCTGACGGCGCCGGTGGTGCTGTTTTACACCTGGGCTGGCGGCCTGCGCGCGACAGTTTACGCCGAGTTGCTTCACTTTGCCGTTGTAATGGCGGCAGTTGTGCCGCTCGTCTTCCTGGTGGTCCACGATTTTGGCGGGATTCGCATTCTACTTGCAAGCATTCCGACTGGCCGGTTTCATGCCTGGCAGACGCTGCCGTATTTTGAGCCGCAAGCAACGATGGACCGCTTCGGTCTGGTCGTCGGGTTGGGGCTGGTGATGAGTTTCGGGTTCTGGAGCACGGACTTTGTGCAGATGCAGCGGGCGCTTGCGGTGCGGTGCGAGAAGGATGTGCCGTATGTGCCGCTGGCCATGGCGGCGGCCAAGCTGATCTTTGCATTTCTCATCGTCCTTCCCGGAGTGGTTGCGCCGCTGGTACTGCACACGCGGGGTACGGGGAACTGGAATGCAACCATGTCGTCGATGATGCTTCACTACTACAGTCCATTCTGGGTGGTGATCGGAATCATGGGACTGGCGGCGAGCCTGGTATCCACATTTGCCAACAATGTTTCTGGATTCACCTCTGCGTGGGTGCAGTCCATTTACAGGCCGTGGATTCGGCCGGGAGCAGGGGAAGCGCACTACCTGTGGATAAGCCGTATGACCAACGCGGCAGCCGTCCTGCTGTCGATTGGCGCGGCCTATGTGGCTCTCAGCTACCAAAGCCTGATGGACTACATCCAGATGGTTCTTTCCATATTCAATGCGCCGTTGTTTGCGCTGGTGGCACTGGCTGCTCTGGTTCCGCGCAGAGTGGTAAATGGCGGCCTGGGAGGCTTAACCCTGGGGTTGACGAGCACGATTTTGCACCAGGTGATGGTGCGTGCGGGACTGATCCATTATGGGAGCCAGATGAGCGCTAACTTCTATGCTGCGATTCTGGGCTTCAGCATTGCTGCGGCCGGTACTCTGGCGATTGGTCGCATTCGCGGCCAGACAGCACCGAGGCCAACTCTGGGCGAGGAGCCTGTTCGTTTGCCGCTCCGGTTCTCTTTGCCGACGATATTGCTGGCCATCGGAATTGTCGGAGTATGCCTTGTCATCAACATTATATTTTGGTAGTTTCCATGGCCGCCGCGCCCCGGCTGACCGGCGGTTGTGGGCTGGCGCCGGGCCGGTCGATCGACGAAACCGAGATCTGGCGAGGATGCCGGCCCCTGTGTTTCGATGACGCTCTTGCCAGTGGCGGCCTTGTGGACGTGCAGCCTACATCCCGCGATCCAGGACGGAGCGTTCAGGCAACCAGTGGGGGATTCTTGCTTGGTTATCACAACCGGTTCTGTGCCGCCACATACGGCACTGGCTAAGACAATCGCTTTCCCAAAGAAATTTATCATTTTTAGGAAAAGCCGTATCGAAAGGGCTAATCCGGTCCCTAGACACTTTTGCACGCCGGGAAAGCGCCGCTCGGGCCCGAAAATAATTTCAGATAATCGATTGTCTAAACGGTATGAGGTGGCATAGAATAATATGCGATTCAATTGCCTCATGTAAGGCTTCATCATGACCTTAAAGACTCGACGCGATTTCCTGCAGAATTTCGCTCGGGCAGCCGCCGCTGCAGCGCTCTCCCGGGAGCCCCTGCTGTGGAGCTGGCCAATCGAAACCCTGCGGCCGGTCCGTGCCTGGGTGACCTCTGGCAAGCAGCGGTTCGCAGGGGTCGAACCGCCTCGGTGGCAAAAAGCCGCTGCAAGCGCCAGCCTGGACATTCGGATTGATCCGGCCAGCCGGCGCCAGACGGTTCTAGGGTTTGGCGCGGCCTTTACAGACGCCGCCTGTTATCTGTTCAGTCAGTTGCCTGAGCAGGGACGCCAGGAACTGATCGGCGAGTTTTTTGGGCAGGATGGCCTGCGCCTTTCCGTGGCCCGTACCTGTATCGGGTCCAGCGACTATTCCAGAAACGTGTACAGCTACGACGATACCCCGGAGCCGGACCCGGAGCTCAAGCACTTCAGCGTTGAGCACGATCGCGCGTACATTCTACCCTCGCTGCGCGCGGCGCGTGAGCTGAATCCGGAGCTGTTTCTCTTCGCCTCGCCGTGGAGCCCGCCCGGATGGATGAAGGCCGGAGGATCCATGCTGGGTGGCTCGATGCGCAGCGCATATTTCGCCGCGTATGCGCAGTATTTTGTCCGCTTCCTGCAGGCATATGCCGCCGAGAGCATCAAGATCGATGCCGTTACCATCCAGAATGAGACCGATACCGACCAGGATGGAAAAATGCCAGCGTGTTTGTGGGGTCAGGAGTACGAGATGGCTTTCATAAAGACCTTCCTGGAACCGGCCCTGAAAGATGCTTCTCTCGACACAAAGATCTGGATCCTCGACCACAACTACAACCTGTGGGGCCGTGCGCTGGACGAACTGAGCGACCCTGGGGTGAACAAAGATGTGGATGGGGTTGCCTGGCACGGTTACGTGGGTAACGTAGATGCCATGACGCGCGTGCACCAGGCATTCCCCGGAAAGAGCGCTTATTGGACTGAGGGCGGTCCCAAATACAACAGCCCGGACTACACCACCGACTGGAGCACCTGGTCGCAAACGTTTTCCAGCGTACTGCGGAACTGGGGCCGCTGCCTGGTGGGATGGAATCTGGCGTTGGATGAAGAGGGCAAACCCAATGTAGGCCCCTTCTCGTGCGGTGGCGTGGTGACCATCGACTCGCGCACACAGCGTATCACGCGTAGCGGTCAGTACTGGGCGTTTGCCCACTACTCGAAGGCAATCCGGCGCAACGCGCGCGTACTTGCGTCGCATGGGCAGCTCGCCGGCGTGGAGCATGTGGCGCTGGAAAATCCGGATGGCAGCCGCGTGCTGATTATCACCAACCGGGGCGAGGCGCGCACGGTGGACTGTGGCCTCGATTCGACCACGCTACAGGTCCGGATGCCTGGGGACTCGGTGGTAACTCTGGTGTGGTAAGAAGTGATATATTGGATGATTCCGGTCCGCCATGTCAGCTGTTTCGCTTGATAGGCTGGCGCTGCGGCCGGCCGTTGTTGCACAGGGGGCATGCAGAGGGAAAGACGCGCTGGATCGTATGTCTTGCAGAGAGAACCTGCCGGATGCCACAGCGCGAGCCCGGTAGGATGGATTCCAAAAACGTAATTCAACTGAAAGTGTGAAATGCCTCAATGAAAGATTCTGTAAACTCTGAACAGCGTAAGCCGACCGCAAAACCTGCGGCCCGGCACCCGGCAAACCTGAAGCAACTGGCGGCTTATCTGAAGCTGAATCCGGCGACGGTATCGGTGGTTCTCAACGATGTGCCGGGTCGCTCGATTCCGCAAGCCACACGCGAGCGCATCAAGGCTGCAGCTAAGGAGATGAATTACCAGCCCAGCCAGTTGGCGCGTTCCTTGCGCAACCGGCGCTCTCTGACGATCGGCATCCTCGTGCCCGAACTGGGCGGTGGTTATCACACGGAGGTGATGAGCGGCATCGGCGATCAATTGATCAGTGCGGGATATTTCTACTTTACGGCGCACCACTGGCATCGCAAGAACCTGGTGGAGGATTACACGCGCATGCTGATTAGCCGCGGTGCGCAAGGCATCATTGCCATCGATACTGCGCTTGAGCATTCCATTACCGTTCCCGTAGTCGCCATTGCGGGACATCGCCAGATCGAGGGCGTAACCAACGTCGTGCTCGACCACGCCCGCGCCGCAGAACTAACCCTGAATCACTTGTACGCTCTTGGGCACCGCCAGATAGCGTTCATGCGTGGGCAGCCGCTAAGCACCGACTCGGATGCACGCTGGAATGGGATCGTAGCAGTTGCAGAGCGACTGGGTCTGGAGATCAAGCCGGAATTGGTCGTCAGTCTCGACCGCGACAAGAGCTCCCCGGAGCTGGGTTATCCGGTCATTCAGCAACTGCTGGCCACCAAGCTGCCTTTTACTGCGCTGGTGGCCTTCAAC